>WOYI010086302.1_pt1 | contig 22832 bp, 19 predicted proteins | sample 6423411 | NCBI WGS metagenome assembly WOYI01 (sample SAMN13441803, study PRJNA592873) | oil field metagenome | biome: oil field; feature: oil-well bore; material: oil-contaminated soil; isolation source: oil-contaminated soil from oil-well borehole | place: Germany: Wietze | collected 2016-10-18 ... | reverse complement strand
GCCGGTGCCGGTGCCGGTGCGTACTGCGCCGCCGCGGCCTGCGCAGCCGCATCGATCTGCGCCTGCTGCTGCGCAGCCTCGTACTGCTGCTGCTCGTACTGACCCTGGGCCTTCTCCTGCTGACGACGCGACACGCTGCCGCTCACAGCAGTCGCGGTGCCGGCGACGACCGCGGTACGGGCGGCCATGCCGATCAGGCCGGGACGACCTGCTCTGCGAAGGGGCATGTTCTTTCTCCTTTGTTGTTGTGCGCTCGTGTGTTGTGCGCTCGTGCGTTGTGCGCTTCAGGTTACGGGGTTCACGGAGACGACTTCGATATGCAGATCGTCGAACGCGGCGAGCAGACCGATGAGCTCCGGCTGATCGGGAACATGACCCACGAGCCGGGTGAGGCCGCCCTCGTCCGTGGCGATCGAGAACCCCTCGAGCGAGGCCATGAGTTCGGCGCTCATCCGGCCGCGAACGATGACTTCGTAGACATGCGAGGTCATTTCGCCTCCTGGCTCTGTGCAGCCCGACTCGTTGTGAACCATACTTGTCTGCGGCCCTCGACGGATCCTCATCCGGCGAGGATGATTCACCACCGCCTGGGGAGGCGAGCGCGAGAATGCCGACCATGAACGCGGTGCCGAGCACGCCCGCGCACGCGGTGGACCGCCCGCAGCTACGCGGACGCCTGGATGCAGCGCTCGACGCGCCGCTGTCGCTCCTGGTCGCGCCCGCCGGCTCGGGAAAGACCGTGCTGCTGTCGCAGTGGGCCGCGTCGCGGGACGATCTGCGATTCCTGTGGCTGGACATGGAGCGCGCCGACGATGACCCGAGCCGCTTCGCCGGCAAGCTGCTCGGACGCCTCGCGGCGCTGGATCCGGCCGCGATCGAGCTTCGCCCGCTCCTGGCCATCGGAGGCGGCGGCCTGGGCGAGCCGATGCTGCAGTCGCTGAGTGTGCTTCTGGCCGGCCACCCGGGTCTGGTGCTCGTCTTCGATGACCTGCACACCCTGACCAACCACGCGATCATCGACGACCTGTGGTGGCTCGCCGATCATCTGCCTCCGGGGGCGCACATGGTGTTCTCCTCCCGGGGCGATCGGCGGCTCGCGCTGAGCCGGCACCGCCTCAGGTACTCGCTGCTCGAGCTGCGTCAGGCCGAGCTCGCCTTCGACGACGATGTCGCCGCCGAGGTGCTCCGCCGGATCACGGGCGTGGCGACCACGCCGGCCACGGTGACTTCGGTCATGGACACCACCGAGGGCTGGGCGGCCGGCGTGCAGTTGAGCGCCATCAGCCTGCGTCATCAGGACGACCCGGAGCTGTTCACCCGGCGGCTCGCCGGGACCGACAGGCTGATCTCCGACTACCTGAGCGAGGAGGTGCTCGGCGCCCTGCCCGAGGAGCGCCGGGATCTGATGCTGCGGCTGTCCGCCCTGGATCGGATGTCACCGGGACTTGTCGAATCCGTGCTGGGGGTTCCGGACGCGCAGAGCCTGTTCGATGAGCTGGAACGCGATTCGATGTTCCTCGTCGAGATCGGCACGCACCACGAGTGGTTCCGCTTCCATCATCTGTTCCGCGATCTGCTGCGCTATCGCCTGCGGGCGAGATTCCCCGGCGACGAGGTGCGCATTTTGACCGCCGCCGCCGACTGGTTCGTCCAGCAGGGTGATGTCCCCTCGGCGATCGAGTGCCTGCTTCACGCCCGCTCGTGGGACCGCGCGATGGATCTGATCCTCTCGCGCGGGCGGGAGGCGTTCGAACGCGGCGAAGTGGCCTCCATGGCCCAATGGCTCTCGGCGATCCCCGAGACCGAGCGGACGGCGCGCCCGGTCGCCGACGTGCTGTACGGCATGGTGCTCGGCATGAGCGGACGGGCGGCACACAGCGAAGACGTGCTGCGGCGGCTGATCGCCCGCCCGGGGCTGCAACCGGGACTCGCGCTGATCGCGCATACCTACATCGCGGCACGAGTGCAGTTCCGCCCGCAGGTCAAGGTGTCGATCGAGGCCGCCCGCGAGTCGCTGAAGATGCTGCGGGCCCACCCGGACGTCATCCCGCCAGACCTGATCGGCCTGACCGACCGGGCACTGCTCGAAACGCTGACGCTCGGATCGCTCGGTCGCGCGCACCTGTTCGCGGGTGACTTCACCGAGGCGCGACGGGTGCTGCAGCTCACCCTGGAATCGCCGGGCGCGCAGTACTCGGCGTACCGGGTCCACCTGCTGGGGACGCAGGCGCTCCTGGAGGCGTGGTCGGGCCGACTCGCCATCGCGCAAAGGCTCGCCGACGAGGCGCTGCAGCTCGCGCGCGACGTCGGACTGCTGGCGCATCCCGCGCCGGCCGACGCATATCTGGCCTGCTCGCTCGTGGCGATCCATCGCGGCCATGCCCAGTCCGCGTCGTTCGCCCGACATGAGGGCGCCGTGCGCGCGGCATCGAACCAGCGCACGCAGCTGATGTGGGTCGCGCACCTGCACAGGGTCCTCGCGGCCGACCCGGCTTCTCCCGAGGACGAGCCGTTCAAGGCTGCTCCCCCGATCGTGCGGGACGCCCTCGACGCCGCATTCCACCGCGCGCAGCGCCTGGCCGGCACCGTCGGCACGATTCCGCCCGTCAAGCGCGGGTGGTCGGCGATGCTCGTGGAGAGCGTGGCCGGCGCGCTGACGGTGCGGCGGCTGGACCAGGCGCACGCGATGTTGGATGCTGCGGCATTCGCTCCGCGCGACGATCGCCCCCTCGCGAGCGTCGAGCACGGGGTCCTGACCGCGTGGCTGGCGCACGCGGAGGGTCGGGCCGCCGAGGCCCGCCGCCATCTGATGGAAGCACTCGAGCTCGCGGCCGAGCACGGGATAGTGTCGGTGTTCGTCTGCGCGGGACCAGAGGTGATCAAGCTCATCGAGAGCCTCCCTGTGCAGCCAACGCGGTTCCAGGCGGAGATCGTCGAATGCGCGCACCAGACGCTGCGAGCTCCCCTCGAAGGACATCTGGGCGAACCCCTCACCGATCGCGAGCGGGAGCTGCTGGCCTATCTGCCGACGCGGCTGACGAACGCCGAGCTCGCGGCGCGCTTCTTCGTCTCGGTCAACACGATCAAGACGCACATGGCCCACATCTACCGCAAGCTCGATGCGCCCAACCGCAGCGCGGCGGTGGCGCGGGCCACCGAGCTTCGCCTGCTGTGACCTGACTCGAACGGCCGAGGGCATGGCGAAAGGCCGCCCCACACCCGGGACGGCCTTTCCGTTATCGATACGCCCGCTTCGCGGGCTATTCGATAACCGGGCGATATGCGCTGGTTGCGACTAGCGGCGGAGGCCGAGACGCTCGATCAGCGAGCGGTAGCGCGCGATGTCGATGTCCTGGAGGTAGCCGAGCAGACGACGGCGCTGACCGACCATCAGGAACAGACCACGACGCGAGTGGTGGTCGTGCTTGTGCTCCTTCAGGTGCTCTGTGAGGTCTTTGATGCGCTGCGTCAGCATCGCGACCTGCACCTCGGGGGATCCGGTGTCACCGGGGTGCGTCGCGTACTGTTCGATGATCGCCTTCTTGGCGTCAGATTCGAGCGGCATAGATGGGATCCCCTTCCTGGTCATTGCGCGGCGCCCGGCACCTGATGTGCGAGCTCTCTTTGTCCGCGGCCGATCAAACGGCAACCTGAAGAGTCTACCAGTCGAGCGACACCGCGGTCCATCGGGCCCTCCTCCTGGCCGCCGGACCGCCGTATAGCGGCGGATTTCGGACGCGGCATCCCCGCTTCGCATGCGGGCCGATCAGGCCTGGAAGACGCCCTGAAGGTCGAGCGTGATCGTGACGTCCTTGCCGACGAGCACGCCGCCGGACTCGAGCGCGGCGTTCCAGGTCAGGCCGAAGTCCTCGCGATTGATGACGGTCTTCGCCGTCGCGCCCGCCTTGTAGTTGCCCATCGGGTCGCTGCCGAAGCCGCCGAAGTCGAACTCGAAGGTGACGGGCTTGGTCGTGTCGCGGATGGTCAGGTCGCCGTCGACGAGCATCTCGCCCTTCTCGACGCGCACTCCGGTCGAGACGAAGTCGATCGACGGATAGGTCTCGACGTCGAAGAAGTCCGCGGAGCGCAGGTGCGCGTCGCGACCCTCGTCCTTCGTGTTGATCGATGCCGCGTCGACGTGCGCCTGAACCTTGGCCTCGAGTGGGTTCTCCGGGGCGATGAGCGTCGCGCTCTTGATTCCGAAATGACCGCGAACCTTCGAGATCATCATGTGGCGGACTGTGAAGCTGACGTCGCTGTGGCTGGGGTCGAGCACCCAGGTACCGGCGCGGTAGCCGGGGATCTCAACGGGGGCGGTGGTGGTCTCGGTCATGTCTCTCCTTGGAGTGAGGTGGGTGATCTGGCCGACAGGGCGGCACATCTCAGTCGAAAACCCGGTGATCCCAGATTCCATTCCCATGAATGGAGAATTCATGAAGAAGGGCTCGGATGCCGCAGCACCCGAGCCCTGTCGACGTTCGTCGGGTCAGCCGACCGAGATCAGGTCGATGACGAAGATCAGGGTCTTGCCTCCGAGGAAGTGCCCGCCCTCGGGGCCGTAGCCAAGGTCCGGCGGGATCACCAGTTCGCGACGGCCGCCGACCTTCATCCCGGGGATGCCGTCCTGCCAGCCCTGGATCAGGCCTCGAAGCGAAAACTGGATGCTTTCGCCATGGTTCCACGATGAGTCGAACTCCTCGCCGGTCTCGTACTCCACGCCGGCGTAGTGGACCCTCACGGTGTCACCGGGCTTGGCCTCGGCGCCGTCTCCCACGATCAGGTCGCGGATGACGAGTTCTTCGGGTGCAGGGCCCTCGGGGGCGTCGATCTCGGGCTTGGTGCGGTCATCTGTCATGAGTCCATCCAACCCGAGCACCCGCCGCTGGTCAACGCGAGCAGGCCCCGACGCCCTTGACAGTCCGCCCCGCCCACGCCACGCTGAAGGCAGAACAACTCAGCGCCCGGTCATCACGCAGGCCTTGCCGCGAACGCCGGGCGCTGGGTCTTCCTCCGGGTCGCTACGGCGCGAACATCGCCGCCCGCGCGGCAGTCGTACGCGCCAGAAGCACCTGCTCGTCATCCCTTGCGTTCGGGTCGCGTCCCGTGATCGCGCGCTGGCGAGCAGCCGCCAGAGCCGTGGCGTCGGCGATGAAGGTCTTCATGATGCCGGTGCGGTCGCCGCGCAGGCCGGCCGCCCACGCCAGCGCGGCCTTGCGTCCCGGTGCGGTCGCCAGCATGTCCACCTCCTGCGGGGTGAACCAGCCCGCCGCCGCATAGTCGCCGAGCCGGGATCGCGTGACGCGCGCCTCCTCGCGGCGCAGGGCGATGACCCCGAGAATGCAGCCCAGGAACAGCGGAACCTGGAGCGTGAGGTACAGCAGGAAGAAGTCGCCGAACACCGCGGACCCGTTCCACAGGGCGTGCAGGGACATCGCTGCCAGCATGCCGAGCACCCACGGCCCGATCGCGCGGCGGGCGCTCACGCCGCGTCGCGCCGCCAACCCGAGGGCGAAGCCGGTGAGGCTCGTGAACATCACATGGGCGAACGGGGAGAGGATGCCGCGGACGAAGAATGTCGTGGTCAGGTCGACCACTCCTCCGTCGATGAAACTGATCGCAAAGTACTGGATGTTCTCCGTGAACGCGAAACCCGCGCCGATCAGCGCGCCGTAGACCACGCCGTCGACTGGGCCGTCGAAGGCCCGGCGGGCGGTCACGAAGATCAGATAGACGCCCAGGCCCTTCGCGAACTCCTCCACGATCGGCGCCTGCACCACGGCGGAGAACGCGTCGCGCATCGGCGAGTCGTCCACTCCCAGGACGAGCGTCACGAGCAGGTCGACGCCGAGGGTGATGCCGACGGCGGCGACCGCGCCCCAGGCGACGGCGAGCACGAGAATTCCTCGCGGCTCCGGCTCCCACCGGTCGATGAGGCGGACGGCGAACAGCACCGCCGCGAGCGGAACGAAGGCGAGCAGCATCCCGATGATCGATGCGGCCGGGCCGATGGCGCTGAGGAAGTAGCCCACCAGTCCGACCAGGATCAGCACGAGCACGCCGATGAGCCAGATCGGCGCGGTCCGCCCGGCACGCGGCGCGACCGGAACGGCCGCGGGCGGCGCCGGCGCGGGGACGATCGATGCCCCCTGCGACATGCGCGGCTGCGCGAGTGCCGAGGCGAACGTCGGGGGTGTCAGCGAGGGGCGGACGGGCTCGTTCCGGGCGTCGGGTTGCCGGGGGTCATGCGTCATGCGCACAGCATAGGGGTGCACGCCAGGTGCCGCGCAGGCACCGGTCGCCGGTAGCGTGGAACAATGCGCTTCGCCCACCTCTCCCTGCCGGGGTTCGCAGAACCTCGCCTCGCTGTGGTGGACGATGAGACGGCGATCGTCGTGCAGGAGCTGTTTCCTGGAGCCCCCCGGTTCCTCGAGGAGCTGATCGCCGGCGGCGACGAACGCCTCGACCGGGTGCGCGAGGCCGCGGACGCCGGCCTGCGGCATCCGCTCGCGGAGGCGACCTACGCATCCGCGCTCCTCACACCGCCGGTGATCCTGGCGGTCGGGCTCAACTACGCCGCGCACTCCGGTGAGCTGGGACTGAAGACGGATTCCACACCGACGGTATTCGGGCTGTGGCCGAACTCGCTGGCCGGCCACGACGCCACGGCGACCTGGCCGCGCTCGCTCAGCGAGTCGGTGGACTACGAAGCCGAACTCGGGGTCATCATCGGCGCCGCCGCGAAAGACGTCTCACCCGCGGATGCGCTCTCGCACGTGTGGGGCTACACGGTGGTCAACGACATCACGGCGCGGGACATCCAGTACTCCGAAGCGCAGTGGTCGCGCTGCAAGTCGTTCGACGGGTTCACCCCCACCGGACCGGTAGTGGTCACCGCCGACGAGATCCCCGACCCGCAGGACCTGCACATCTGGACCGTGCTGGACGGGAAGACGCTGCAGGATGCCTCGACCAACCAGATGGTGCGGCCGGTGGCGACCCTCATCTCGCACCTGTCGAAGTCCGCCACGCTCCTGCCCGGAACGCTGATCTCGACCGGGAGCCCGGGCGGGGCGGGGTATTCCCGCGACCCGCAGGTGTTCCTGCGCGACCGCTCGACCGTCACGGTCGGCATCGACGGCATCGGCGCTCTGACGACGCACTGCCGCATCCTCGACTGAACGCAACGCGGAAGCCGCCCGGCACCATCGCGGCGTCCAAGCGGCTTCGGCGGGTCTGATCAGGACGGGCAGGTCAGGGTGACCTCCACGCCGTTGATCTGGTGGACGCCCGAGCCGTACTCGGCGCACAGCCGTGCGTACTCGCCCGCGCCGGCGATCGCGGTGCCGATCACCGCGATCCCGACGATGATGCCCACCACGATCAGCACGGAACTGATGATGATCGCGGCGAGCGCCCAGCCGTTCTTGTGGCCGGCCTTCCGGCTCTGCACGAGAGCCACGATGCCGAGGATCAGGGCGACCAGCTGAATGAAGAACGACAAGATGAAGGCGACGATGCCCATCGTCCTACCCGGGATCGCCGGGTTCGCCGGCGTACCGGAGGGGGCCGGCGGTGCCGCCGGGTAGGCGGGCTGTGCGGCGGCCGGCGGCGGGTTTTCCGGGGGCGGCGAGCCGTACGCGGGGGGAGGCGTCGGAGCGTCCGGGCTCTGCGGATCGGTCATGGCGAGTTCCTTTCGAGATCAGGCTGTGCCTCGAACGCTAGCGCTCGCGCCGACGGTCGGCAACGCCCATCACGCCTCCTCGTCAGTCGTCGGAACCCACCGCGGCATCCGCCCGGACGATCGGGATCGCCGCCGTGATCGTCTCCAGGCCCGACAGACGCGCCGGGGAGAGCTGCTTGATGACGTCCTCGCGCGACATCAAACCGGCCTCCACGACCAGATCGGCGACGTTGCGCCCGGTCAGCAGCGCCGTCTTGGCGAGCGCGGCCGCCGCCGAATAGCCGATGAACGGTGTGAGTGCGGTGATCACACCGACGGATGCCCCGACCATGGCGCCGAGACGCTCGGTGTTCACGGTGATGCCGTCGACGCAGTTCACCCGGAGCGTGCGCATTGCGCGCCGCATCCAGGTGATGGACTGGAACAGCGAGTGCGCGATGACCGGCTCGAACGCGTTCAGCTGCAGCTGGCCGGCTTCAACCGCCATCGTCACCGTCATGTCGGAACCGGCGACGGCGAACGCGACCTGGTTGACGACCTCGGGGATCACCGGGTTGACCTTGCCGGGCATGATGCTCGACCCCGCCTGGCGGGCGGGCAGGTTGATCTCGCCGAAGCCTGCCTGCGGCCCGGACGAGAGAAGCCGGAGGTCGTTGCAGATCTTCGACAGCTTGATCGCGTTGCGCTTGAGCGTCGAGGAGAACGACATGAAGGCGCCGGTGTCGCTCGTGGACTCGACGAGGTCGGTCGCCGTGTCGAGGTCGAGCCCGGTGATCTCGCGGAGATGCCGGAGCACCGACCGACCGTACTCCGGATGCGTGGTGATCCCGGTGCCGATCGCAGTGGCGCCCATGTTGATCTCGCAGAGCAGGTACGCGTTCTCCTTGAGCCGGCTGTGGTCCTCCCCGAGGGTCGTTGCGAAGCCGTTGAACTCCTGCCCGAGCGTCATCGGGACGGCATCCTGCAGCTGCGTGCGCCCGACCTTGAGGATGTCGTGGAATTCGACGGCCTTGGCCAGGAACGCCCGGCGCAGCAGATCGAGCTCATCGAGCAGCGTCAGCAGGTCCAGGCCCAGCCCCACCTTGATGGCGGTGGGGTAGACGTCGTTCGTGGACTGGCTGCGGTTGGTGTCGTCGATCGGCGACAGGAAGTCGTAGTCGCCCTTCTCGCGGCCGGCGAGCTCGAGCGCGATGTTGGTGATGACCTCGTTGGCGTTCATGTTCGTCGAGGTTCCGGCGCCGCCCTGGATGACGCCGACGACGAACTGATCGTGGAAGTGCCCGTCGATCACCAGCTGCGAGGCCCGGTCGATCAGGTCGGCCTTCGCGGGGTCGAGCGCCCCGATGTCGCGGTTGGCGCGGGCCGAGGCCTGCTTGACCATCGCGAGCCCGCGGACGAGATCGCTGTAGACCGAGATCGGCCGTTTCGAGATCGGGAAGTTCTCCAGCGCGCGCGCGGTGTGGATGCCCCAATATGCGTCGGCGGGGATCTCCATGGATCCCAGGGAGTCGGTTTCGACGCGAGTGCGCGTCATTGCGTCCAGAGCCATGTGCAAGTCCTCGTGGGTCGGTCACGGCGATATGAGGGGATGCTTCGAGGCTACTCGCGCACTCTCGGAGGGTACTCGTACGCCGTGGACAACCGCCCATCGGCAGCTATCCACGGTGGCGACTCAGCCGGGTTTGCGCGAGAACGCTTCGAGTCGCTGCTCCGGCGTGAGTGCGGCCATCTTCTCGACCCACGCCGCAGTGAAGTACTCGCCTGTCAGCGCGTCCACGACGGGGACGACCGCGTGGGTGATCGTGTCGTCGTAGACGTGGACGAGCTGGAACGACTGCCCGGCATCCATCCCGTTGACTTCTGCCGCCGGGCGAGCGAGGTCCATCGTGTAGCAGGTGGCAGCCGCCACGCTCACCGGCACTCCTGCGAACATTCCGCTGGTCGAGAAGTGCAGATGCCCGGCGAGGATCGCGCGCACATCGGTGCCCGCCAGCACGCGAGCGAGCCGGTCCTGGTCGCGCAGTTCGAGGATGTCGAACAGCGGGATGTGCGACGGCAGCGGGGGGTGGTGCATCGCGAGGATCGACCCGAGCGGCGCGGGCGTGCCGAGCTCCTCCCGCAGCCACGCCAGCTGCGCTTCGTCGAGGTCGCCGTGATGCCAGCCCGGGACGGTGGTGTCGAGCACGATCAGCCGCAGCCCGCCGAGGTCGTGCACCGCCGTGACCGGCTCCTGCGTCGGCTCGAGTCCGAGGAGCTCCCGGCGCAGCGCAGGCCGTTCGTCGTGGTTTCCCGCGACCCAGATCACGGGTGCTCCGAGTCGCGCTGCGACCGGGTCGATCGTGGCGCGCAGCGCCCGGTACGCATCGGGCTCGCCGAGGTCGGTCAAATCGCCCGTGAACACGATCGCGTCGGGCCGGATGCCGAGCGCCTGCACCGCATCCAGCGTCCGCCGCAGATTCGCGGCGGTGTCGTACCGGCCGCCCAGCGGGACGTTCCCCGCGAGCAGGTGGGTGTCGCTCAGGTGAAGGATCGTCCGCCGCGCGGGCGGGTACTGGCCGAACTGCACGGATGCCGAATCCATGCACTCAGCCTACGTTGCGGTCCCGGACCGGGGCTGCGCAGGCGTGAGCGGTCCTTCGCGCGCGGCCCGAGAACCTCGGCCAACCCCCAGGTGGCACCGCATCACCCGTCCTGCGCGGGCGCGGTCGCCGTATCCGAGGGTGTTGAATGATCGCACGCCCCCACCCTCGCGGGGCAGAGTCGGGTGGACAGATGAAGAAGTGGTTCGTCGTGCTGATCCTGGGCGCCGCCCAGTTCGTGATGGTGCTGGACAGCACGGTGATGAACGTGTCGATCTCTGCCGTCGTGGCAGATCTCGACAGCAGCGTCACCGCGATGCAGAGCGCGATCACCTTCTACACGCTCACGATGGCCGCCACCATGCTGCTCGGCGCCAAGCTCGGCGACATCTGGGGTCGGCGGCGGGCACTGGTCATCGGCTCGATCGTCTACGCCATCGGCTCACTGATGACGGCGTTCAGCCCGAACATGACCGTGCTGTTCCTGGGCTGGTCGATCGTCGAGGGTCTCGGTGCCGTGCTGGTGATCCCCGCGATCGCGGCGCTGCTCGCCGACAACTACGAAGGCCGCGACCGGGTGACCGCGTTCGCCGCGATCGGCGCGGTCTCCGGAGCAGGGGTGGCCGCCGGACCGCTCATCGGCGGGTTCATGACCACGTACTTCAGCTGGCGGTACGTCTTCGTCGGCGAAGTGGTGATCCTGGTGTTCGTCGTGATCTTCGCGGGGCGGATCGCGGAGAAATCGGCGCGGCGGAGCATTCGCATCGACGTGCTCAGCGTGCTGCTGTCGGCATTCGGCCTCGTCGCGGTCGTGTTCGGGATGCTGCAGAGCAAGGTCTGGGGATGGATCGTTCCGCTGCACTCCCCCGTGGTGAACGGCGTCGAGATCGCTCCCCTGGGGATCTCGCTCACCGCCTGGTTCATCGTGATCGGAACCGTGCTGCTCGTTCTGTTCTTCGCGCGTCAGCGCCAACTGGTGGCGAAGGGACGCGATCCGCTGCTGCACGTCGACCTGCTGTCGATCCGGCAGCTGCGCAGCGGACTGAGCGTCCTGGGCGGCCAGTACGCGATCATCGCGGGCCTGTTCTTCATGGTGCCGGTCTACCTGCAGATGACGCTCGGGTTCGACGCCCTGCAGACCGGCTGGCGGATCTTTCCGCTGTCCATCTCGCTCATCCTCTTCTCGATCTTCGGCACCCGGCTCTCCACGCGATGGTCCGCGCGACGGGTGGTGCGGGTGGGGCAGTGGATCCTGGTCGCGAGCTCGATCCTGCTGCTCACGGCGATCGATCCGGAGCTGTCCAGCCCGGCCTTCGGAATCGGCATGTTCTGCGCCGGTGCAGGGCTGGGCCTGCTCGCCTCGCAGCTCGGCAACGTCAACATGTCGTCGGTCACCGCGAAGGACACCAGCGAGGTGGGCGGTCTGCAGGGGGTCTTCCAGAACCTCGGGTCCTCGCTCGGCACAGCGCTCATCGGATCCATCCTCATCGGCGCCCTCGCCTCATCGTTCGCGAGCAATGTCGCGCAGAGCTCTCTTCCCGCTGAGGCGCAGACGATCGTGAACGAGCGGACCGAGGGCGGTGTCGCGATCGTGCCGGCATCCAGCGTGCCGAAGATCGCGACCGACGCCGGCCTCACGGACGCGGAGGCGGCTGAGCTCGAGGCGATCTACGTCGAGTCGCAGCTCTCCTCGCTGCGCACCGCGTTCTTCGGGCTCATCGTGCTCGCCCTGCTGTCGCTGCTCGCTTCGCGCGGCATCCCGGACGACGCTCCGCAGCCGCGCCCGAAGCGCGCCGGCGCTCCCGCTTCGGCGAGATAGCGTCCGCCGCCGCGCGTGCGCGCGTCGGCTACCGTGGAACGGTGACCACTGACGCCGCAGCCGCCACCCCTCCCGTCGCCACGCGCAAGCCGATCGTGCGCAGCCACCACAGCGACGACGTCGAAGACGCGTACGAGTGGTTCCGCGCGAAAGAGGATGCAGCCGTCATCGCGCACCTCGAGGCTGAGAACGCCTACACGCATGAGCGGACGGCGCACCTGTCGGGGGTGCAGGAGAAGATCTTCGGCGAGATCAAGGGCCGCACGCTCGAGACCGACCTGTCGGTGCCGACGCGGCGCGGGGACTGGTGGTACTACGGGCGCACTCTCGAGGGCAGTCAGTACCCCATCCAATGCCGCGCACCGCTCACCGCGCCGGATGACTGGACCCCGCCGGATCTCTCGCCCGATGTCGCGGTCGACGGCGAGCGGGTCCTGCTCGACGCCAACGTCGAAGCCGAAGGGCACGAGTTCTTCTCTCTCGGCAGTTTCGAGGTCACCGCCGACGGAGACCGGATGCTGTACGGCGTCGACGTCACCGGCGACGAGCGCTACACGGTCCGCGTGCGCGACCTCGTCACGGGCGAGCTTCTGCCGGATGAGATCCCCGACACGTTCGCCGGTGCGACCTTCTCCCCCGACGGCCGATTCATCGTGTACACCACCGTCGACGACGCCTGGCGTCCCGACACCGTCTGGCTGCACGAACTGGGCACCGCGGTCGCGGATGACGTGAAGCTCTTCCACGAGCCCGACGAGCGGTTCTGGGTCGGCGCGGGATTCACCCGCAGCGACCGGTACCTCATGATCGGCATGGGCTCGTCGATCACGTCGGAGGAATGGCTCGTGGATGCCGCCGACCTGCGCTCCGCGCCGCGGCTCGTGTGGCCGCGCACCGAGGGCGTCGAATACGACTCGTCCCACGCGATCATCGACGGTGAGGACGTGCTGTTCATCCTCCACAACGACGGCGCCCTCGATTTCGAGCTGGTCCGGGTCTCGGCATCCGACCCCACCGGGCCGCGGGAAGTCGTCGTCGCACATCGCCCCGGGGAGCGCCTGCTGGGCGTCTCGACGTTCCGCGACTGGGGTGTGCTCGGCTACCGTCGCGGGGGCCTCGCGCGCCTCGGGATGCTGGACTACGCGACGGGCGGCGTTTCGGAGCTCGACTTCGATGAGCCGCTGTACTCGGTCGGCTCGGAGGGCAATCCGGAATGGGCTCCCCCGTTCATCCGCCTCGGCTACGGATCGTTCGTCACGCCCGGCACCGTGTTCGACTACGACGTCGCGTCGGGCGAGGTGCTGCTGCGCAAGCGCCAGCCGGTGCTGGGAGGCTACGAGGCCTCCGACTATGCCCAGGCGCGCGTCTGGGCGACCGCGCAGGACGGCTCGCAGATTCCGATCTCGCTGGTGTGGAAACGCTCATTCGGCGAAGCGGGCACGGCTCCGCGGCCGCTGCACCTTTACGGCTACGGATCGTACGAGCACTCGATAGAGCCGGGCTTCTCGGTTTCCCGTCTGTCGGAGCTCGACCGCGGCGTGATCTTCGCTGTCGCGCACGTGCGCGGTGGCGGCGAGATGGGCCGTCAGTGGTACGAAGACGGCAAGCTGCTGCGCAAGCGCAACACGTTCACCGACTTCGTGGACTGCGCGCGACACCTGATCGATGAGGGGTACACGACCGCCGACCGCGTCGTCGCCGAGGGCGGCTCGGCCGGTGGTCTGCTGATGGGCGCCGTCGCCAACCTGGCCCCGGAACTGTTCGCCGGCATCCTCGCGGACGTGCCGTTCGTCGACGCGCTCACCTCGATCCTCGATCCGTCGCTGCCGCTGACCGTGATCGAGTGGGACGAGTGGGGTGATCCGCTGCACGATGCGGACGTGTACGCATACATGAAGACATACTCGCCGTACGAGAACGTGCGGGATATCGCGTACCCGAAGATCCTCGCCGTCACCTCGCTCAACGACACCCGGGTGCTGTACGTCGAGCCCGCCAAATGGGTGGCGCGGCTGCGCGAGGTAGGCGCCGACGCCCTCCTCAAGTGCGAGATGGTCGCCGGGCACGGCGGCGTGAGCGGGCGCTACAACGCATGGCGCGAGCGGGCGTTCGAGCTCGCCTGGCTGCTGGATGTGGTCGGCGCGGCCGATGCTTGAGCGCGGCGGCCGTCAGCCGAAGAGCGCGGCGGCCTCTTCGTAGCGGTGGAGCGGGACGGAGTTGAGCTCACCGAGGGCGTCGGCGAACGGGACGCGCACGATGTCGGTGCCCTTGAGGGAGACCATGCGGCCCCATGCCCCCGCTACGACCGCGTCGGCGGCGTGCAGGCCGAGTCGGGTCGCGAGCACCCGGTCGAAGCCGGACGGCGAGCCGCCGCGCTGGATGTGTCCGAGCACGGTGGCGCGCGTCTCGATGCCCGTGATGCGCTCGATCTCGGGTGCGAGCACCTCGCTGATGCCGCCGAGACGAGGGCGATTGAACGCGTCGAGGCCCTTGTCGCTGAAGGCCTCTTCCATGCCCTTGAGGGTGAAGCCCTCCGAGACCACGACCAGCGGTGCGCGGCCGCGGTCGTGCGCCTTCGAGACCAGTTCGCACACGTCATCGATCGAGAGCGGCACCTCGGGGATCAGGATCGCGTGCGCCCCGGCGGCGATACCCGCGTGCAACGCGATCCAGCCGACGTGACGGCCCATGACCTCGGCGACCATGCACCGCTGGTGCGAATCACCCGTCGTGCGCAGCCGGTCCATGGCCTCGGAGGCGATGTTCACGGCGGTGTCGAATCCGAAGGAGTAGTCCGTCGCGCGCAGGTCGTTGTCGATCGTCTTGGGGACGCCGATGATATTGATGCCGTCTTTGGAGAGCCGATCGGCCGCGGCCAGCGTGCCCTCGCCGCCGATCGCGATGATTCCGTCGATCCGGTGCCCGTAGAGGGTCTTCGCGATGTTCTCGGCACCGCCGCGCGAGCCCTCGTAGGGGTTGGTGCGGCTCGTGCCGAGGATCGTGCCGCCGACCTTCGAGAGACCCTTGACCTCGTGGCGGGTCAGGGGAAAGAAGTCGCCGTCCACGACGCCACGCCATCCGTCGCGGATGCCGACGAACTCGAGGTCGTACGCGGTCGTGCCCTTCAGCACGACACCGCGGATGACCGCGTTCAGACCGGGGCAATCGCCGCCGCTGGTCAGGATGCCGATCTTCATGCTGTGATCCTCGCTGTCGGGGAGAGGTGAATCGGCGACGCTGCCTCCCCCCGACATTATCGTCGCAATCCCGCGCCCGGCCACACGCGCGCGACGACGGCTGGTCAGTCGGCGCCGAGCGCCTGCCGCACCAGGTGCATGAGGGCGGACAGCTGCACCGAGTCGCTGGATTGCGGGTCGACCGCTTCGCCGTCGAGCGCACGCTGGGCCAGGCCCTGCTTCGAGTCGATCAGCTCGGCGATCTTCGTGTCGATCGTGTGCGCGGCGATGATGCGCCAGGCGGTGACCGGCTCATCCTGACCGATGCGGTGCACGCGGTCGATCGCCTGAGTCTGCTCGGCCGCGGTCCACGACAGCTCCGCAAGCACGACGTTGGAGGCCGCCTGCATGTTCACACCGACGCCGGCCGCGGTGAGCGAGCAGACCGCGATCCCGACGCCGGGGTCGTTGTTGAAATCGTCGATCGCCTGCTGACGCGCCGGAGTCGTCTGGTCGCCGCGCAGGGAGACGGTCCGGAGCCCGGCCGACGCGAAGTGCGCCTCGGCAGCATCCATCACGTCGATGTGCTTCGCGAAGAACACGACCTTGCCCACCGACCGCTGCAGCTGGACCGCATAGTCGGCCGCGAGCAGCGCCTTGGCCTGGCCGATCTTGCGGACCATGGTGAAGACGTTCTCGCTGCCGGTGCCGGCCGCCTTCGACTCCTCGAGCTCGTTGTGTGCGACAAGCCGCACGATGTCGGCGTCGATCTCGCCGGGAGCCAGACCGCGATCGCCGCGCGCCTGGATGATCCGACGGTAGCGTCCGGCGAGGCGCTCGCCCAGCTCGCGTTCGGCCGCGCGGATCGACCGGCCGAAATCGTCGTCGAGCTCGACGGGAAGGTCTGCGATGAGTTTGTCGGGCAGGTCGGCTGCAACATCCTTCTTGCGTCGCCGGACGATCCCCATGGAGATCACCGCCTCGCGCGCCTCGGGATAGAACGCTTTGTCGGCCGGAGTCAGACCCGTCTCGTCGAGGCGCTCCATGAGCGCCGGGCCCGGCTTCTCGCCGTTCGTCCAGCCGAGGAACCGCCAGATCGCGTCGAAGTCCTCGACATCGTTGATGAGCGGGGTTCCCGTGAGGGCCAGCAGCAGAGGGTTGCGCACCTGCTCGCGGATGCGTGCGGCGAGCGCGAGCACGTTCTGCGAGCGCTGCGAGGTGAGGTTCTTGATGAAGTGCGCCTCGTCGACGACCATCCCCTTGAGTCCGATCGAGCTCAGCCACGCGAGGTGACGGTCGAGGATCTCGTAGTTGACGATGAAGACGTCGGCGAAGGCGTCGATGCTCTCGCCGTCCCCGTGGATGACGGTGGCGCGACGCTGCGGCGTCCACCGCTCCACCTCGCGGGCCCAGTTCATCTTGACGACGTTCGGCACGACCACCAGGAGCGGATAGGCCTCGGCGACGGATGCCGCGAGCACCGACTCGGCGGTCTTGCCGAGGCCCGGCTCGTCGGCGAGCAGGAATGTGCGGTGCCCGCCGCGCACGGCTTCGAGGAACCGCGACTGGTGCACCATGATCTCCAGCCCCTTGGGCGAGAGGCGATCGAACTCGGGCACCGGAGGAAGATCCATGCTCGCCGCGCCGCCACCGGCGCCGGTCTCGAACGCCTTGTAGAGCGGGCCCATCAGCTCCCACCCATCCAGACGCCGACGTGGGGTCTGCTTCGGCGTGCGCAAGGCGAGGTCGGGCGGGAGAAAGGGGTTGGACTCACGCCGCGCATCGACCTGCGGCGGTGCGACCTGACGCTCGGCGAGCGCGGCGGGAACCACGGTCGCTGCGACCGGAGCGACGTCGGTGATGATGAGCTCGTCGGGGGCGAGGTCAGCCCCCGACTCGAGCAGCCAGTCGCGCCGCATGCGCTTGGCGACGGGCGAGGCCGCCTGGTCGACTTCGAGCAGCTGGATGAGCGAAGTGTCGCGCGCCGCCGTCTTGGCGAGGATCGTCGCCACGCCGTCCAGGCGCTTGAGCAGCTCGGCACGCGCGCCGTCGGTGATCGACGTGTCGGCCTTCACGCGGGCTCGCTCCTCGCGGACGAGGAAGGCGATCACCTGGAACTTCACCCGATTGGTGGGGCCGAGCTTGCCGCGCTGCGACTTCGCCTCGACCTCCCGCACCTTGCGAGCGAGGATCGGGATGATGGGGGCTTCGTCGTCGCGGCGAGCGGGCGACGGCGTGCGGCGCCGCTGCGACGTGCGAGCGGCGGATGCCGTGGTCGGCATGCTCCTCCTGAGAGTAGGTGCCGGAGGATCCGGCGATGCCAGTCGAGGACCGGCGAGGGCTGCGTGCTCCCGCGGGCGGCTGTACTGACGAACTGCTGGACCGTCACTGACGCGGGACGGGATGCCTTCGCCTCCGGCCGCGGGCACTCACTTCTGCGAGCTGCGACGTCGGGAGCGGGATCCCGAGGATCAGTCTAGCGGCTCCGCAGCGGATTTCGCCCCGCGCCGCCATGGGAGCACCCGGTATGCCTGCGCTTCAGCCCCACAGCGTCACGACGATGTCTTCGGTGTATCCCGGCGGGTCGACGTTGATCCAATGCGTCGCCACCCATCCCCCGACGCCGACATAGTGCGTCTCTCCCGACGATACGAGCACGTCGTCTTGAGTGATCGCCTCCGTCGAGATCCGGTACACCGTCCCCTCGCCCAGAGACTCGGCATTGAAGCCCGCGCCTCGGAATGCGGCATCCAGCGCAGCGCCCTGCTCTGCGGTGACGAGTGTGACGTTCGTCGCCATCCCCCGATCGGAGGGCGGACCCCACGTGCATCGCAGCGTCGCCTCTGCCGATTGCAGCACCTCGAGCGCATCGACGTTCTGAGTCGCGAGCATCGTGATCCCCGGATCGCCCGACGGCGGCACCTCGGCCGTCAGCGTTGCGAGCATGGTGGGCGAGTAGATCTGCTCGCAGGTGTCCGGAAGGACGAGACCTGTCGTCGAGGTCTCATCCGTCGACGGCGAAGCGCTTGCCGTCGCGGTTGCCGAAGCACCGATCGAGGCACCGGTCGAGGGTGAGGCGGTCGGGCCGGGCTCGGGCACACATCCCGGGGTCGCCAGGAGCAGTATCGCGGCGAGTGTGGTGACGGCGGCGGCTCGCGTCGTGCGGCCTGGCTCGGATACGACCACGGATCCTCCTGTCGGGGTGTGGCTCGACACTAACGCTCCCGAGCGCTCCCGCGCTCTCGTCATGCCGCCCTCAGGTCGATCCGACGGCGTGGAGCGCGGATAGGCTCTCCATATGCGGCCTTCGTCATTGAGCATCCCGGGTCGCCACTGATGTGCACCGTCGTCGTCCACGTCCCGGCAGAACACGGCCGATCCACGCGTGTACTCGCGATCCGCGATGAGGATCCGGATCGCCCGTGGAACCCGCTGGGCCGGTGGTGGCCCGAACCCCACGCCGGGGTGGTGGGAGTCCGCGATGTCCGTGCCGGCGGCGCGTGGCTGGCGGCTGACACCGATGCTCGCCGGCTCGCCGTGCTGATGAATCGAGCCGATCTGTCGACCCCCCTGCCCGAGAGTGAACTCGTCTCGCGCGGCGGGCTCGTGCTCGACTCGGTCGCCGGCAAGCCCCCCGCGAGGCACCCCCGGACCCATGGGTTCAACCTCCTCGAGGTCGATCCCGGCGGCACAAGGGTGCACACCTGGAACGGCGAGCATCGGCGAACGCTCATCCTCGAACCCGGCACGCACATGATCGCGCACGACGATGTCGACGACCCGGCGACGCCGCGTATCGCACGCTGGCTGGGCGAGTTCCGCGCCGCTTCGATCGCCGAGGGCGAGCGGTGGTGGATGCCATGGGTCGAGATTCTCGAGCGCTCGAGTGCCCTGGAGAGCACCGACGACCAGGCGATCATCCGCGACAACCGCCCGCACGGCTACCCGACACTGTCCCTCCTGGCGTGCGTCGCCTCGGTGTCGGATGACGGCATCGAACTGTCGTACGGAGAACTCACCGAGCCCGGCCACTGGGGTGGGCTCGACCTCACCTGAACGGATCCGCCGCAGGCACCCTAGATCATGCTCTTGGTGTGCCAGACCGTCTTGGTCTCGGTGAACGCGGTGATGCGATCAAGACTCGGCACCGCAGCATCCGGACCCCCCTCGGGAGCCAGCACGCGCTTGAGCGTGTCGGCCGCGACGATCTGCAGGTCGATCCAGTCGAGATCGCCGGCGCCGACGAGATCGAGCGCGTTGACGTCGGCGTGCGCGGAGAGCCAGGGCGCGATCTCGGCGGGTGACCCGGTGAGGATGTTGACCACTCCCCCCGGCACGTCGCTCGTCGCGAGGACTTCGGCGAGGCTGATCGCCGACAGCGGGAATCGTTCGGATGCCACGACCACGACAGTGTTGCCGGTCACCAGCGCCGGCGCCACGGCAGAAACGAGGCCGAGCAGCGGAGAGTCCTGCGGGGCGATGATGCCGACCACGCCGGTCGGTTCGGGCACCGAGATGTTGAAGTAGGGACCCGCCACCGGGTTGCCGTTGCCGGCGACCTGTCCGAACTTGTCGCACCATCCGGCGTACCAGACCCAGCGGTCGACAGTCTCATCGAGCTCGGCGTTCGCCGCAGAAGTCGATGCGCCGGTCTGCTGCGAGATCTCGTCCACGAACTGCGCCCGGCGCCCCTCGAGCAGCTCGGCCACCCGGTAGAGCACCTGGCCGCGGTTGTAAGCGGTTGCGCCCGACCAGCCTTTGACGGCCGCGCGGGCGGCGGTCACGGCATCCCGAGCGTCCTTGCGTGACGCCTTCGCGGCATTGGCGAGAAACTCGCCCTTGGTCGAGGTTACCTCGTAGGTGCGGCCCGACTCGGTGCGCGGAAACGCGCCGCCGATGTAGAGCTTGTAGGTCTTCGGCACGGTCAGTCGCTTGCTCACGCTGACGCCCCCTTCAGGTAGGCGAGAAGGCCGTGGCGGCCCCCCTCACGGCCGTAGCCCGACTCCTTGTAGCCGCCGAACGGCGATGCGGGATCGAACCGGTTGAAGGTGTTTGCCCACACCACGCCGGCGCGCAGCTTGTCGGCGACCGCCAGGATACGCGAGCCCTTGTCGCTCCAGATGCCCGCCGACAGTCCATACGGCGTGTTGTTCGCTTTCTCAATCGCCTCGGCCGGGGTGCGGAAGGTCAGCACCGACAGCACGGGGCCGAAGATCTCGTCGCGAGCGATGCGGTGCGACGCCTGCACGTTCGTGAAGATCGTCGGGGCGAACCAGAATCCCCTGTCGGGTATCTCGCACGGCGCACTCCAGCGCTCAGCGCCCTCTGCCTCGCCGATGTCGGAGAGCTCGCGGATGCGGTCGAGCTGCTCGCGCGAGTTGATGGCACCGATATCCGTGTTCTTGTCGAGCGGATCGCCCATGCGCAACGTCGTCAGTCGGGTCTTGAGCCGGTCGACGACCTCGTCGTGGATCGACTCCTGCACCAGCAGACGACTGCCCGCGCAGCACACGTGGCCCTGGTTGAAGAAGATGCCGTTGACGATGCCCTCGATCGCCTGCTCGATCGGCGCGTCGTCGAAGACGATGTTCGCGGCCTTGCCGCCGAGCTCGAGCGTGAGCTTCTTGCCAGAGCCTGCCACCTGCTTCGCGATCGCCCGCCCGACCCCGGTCGAGCCGGTGAAGGCGACCTTGTCGACATCGGGGTGGGAGACGAGGGCGGCGCCGGTGGCGCCGGCGCCCGTGATGATGTTCACGACACCCGGCGGAAGGTCGGCCTGCTGGAGTATCTCTGCGAAGATCATGGCCGAGAGCGATGTGGTCTCCGCCGGTTTGATCACCACGGTGTTGCCCGCGGCCAGCGCCGGGGCGATCTTCCACGCGAGCATGAGCAGCGGGAAGTTCCACGGGATGACCTGGCCGGCGACGCCGAGCGCTCGGGGGCCGGCGCCGAGACCGGCATAGTCGAGCTTGTCGGCCCACCCCGCGTAGTAGAAGAACCAGGCGGCCACGAGGGGCACGTCCACGTCGCGGCTCTCCTTGATCGGCTTGCCGTTGTCGAGGCTCTCGGCCACGGCGAGCTCGCGTGCCCGCTCCTGCACGAGGCGCGCGACGCGGAAGAGGTACTTGCCCCGGTCGCGTCCGCTCATCTTCGACCACGTCTTGTCGTACGCGTGGCGAGCGGCGGCCACAGCGCGGGCGACGTCGGCATCGCTCGCGGTCGAGATCGTCGCGATGCGGGTCTCGTCTGCGGGAGAGATCGTGGCGAAGGTCTCGCCGCTGCCGTCGACGAACTCTCCGTCGATGAAGAGACCGTAGGCATCGCGGAGGTTCAGGATGCTGCGCGACTCGGGCGCAGGGGCGTATTCGAGAAAGCTCATGATTCTGGGTCCTCAGTCGCCTGTCTTCTAGTCGATGGTCACGTAGTCGGCGCCCGAATACGCCCCGGTCCGCAGCTTCTGCCGCTGCAGCAGCACGTCGTTGAGCAGGCTTGACGCGCCGTAGCGGAACAGGTGCGGCTGCAGCCACTCCTCGCCCACCGTCTCGGCAACGGTCACGAGGTATTTGATCGCGTCCTTCGAGGTGCGGATGCCGCCCGCCGGCTTCACGCCGATCTTCGTCCCGGTCGCCCGGTGCCAGTCGCGCACGACCTCGAGCATCAGCAGGGTCGTGGGCAGAGTGGCGGCCGGCTGCACTTTGCCGGTCGATGTCTTGATGAAGTCGCCGCCGGCGAGGATCGCGAGCCATGACGCGCGCTTGATGTTGTCGTAGGTGTTGAGCTCGCCGGTCTCGAGGATGACCTTCAGCGATGCATCGGTGCCGTCCGCGCGGCGGCACGCTTGCTTCACGCGGGCGATCTGGTCGAACACGAGTCCATAACGGCCGGCGAGGAATGCGCCGCGGTCGATCACCATGTCGATCTCGTCGGCACCCGCGGCGACGGCATCCGCCGTATCGGCGAGCTTGATCTCGAGCGAGGCACGCCCGCTCGGGAAAGCCGTCGCGACCGCCGCGACCGAGACGAGTCCGTCGTCGGGGTCGCCGTGGGCGGCACCGAGCGCCGCGACGGCGTGGGGCACCATGTCGCCGTATACGCATACCGCGGCCACGCGCGGGCACGTGGGGTCGGAGGCGTCGGGGGTGAGCGCCTTCGCGACGAGCGAGCGCACCTTGCCTGGGGTGTCGGAGCCCTCCAGTGTCGTCAGGTCGATCAGCTCGATGATCTTGTCGAGCGCCCACGCTTTCGAGCTCGTCTTGATGGAGCGGGTTCCCAGGCCCGCGGCGCGCTGCTCGAGTCCGACTGCGTCTACTCCGGGCAGTCCGTGCAGGTAGCGGCGCAGCGTCGTGTCGTCGGGCTCGCCGCCGAGCAGTTCGACGGCGCGCTCGGGCAGCGTCTGCAGGTCGGTTCGGCTCATCGTTCTCCCTCTCTTGAGTGCGGACGCAAGGGCGAGTGCTCACTCGCCGGTCTGCGGACCGCGCTCGGATGACACCCGCCGAGCTCGCAGCATCACGACGACGCCGATCCCGACGACGCCGATCCCGACGACGCCGATCCCGACGACGCCGATCCCGACGACG
>WOYI011193312.1_pt1 | contig 22852 bp, 20 predicted proteins | sample 6423411 | NCBI WGS metagenome assembly WOYI01 (sample SAMN13441803, study PRJNA592873) | oil field metagenome | biome: oil field; feature: oil-well bore; material: oil-contaminated soil; isolation source: oil-contaminated soil from oil-well borehole | place: Germany: Wietze | collected 2016-10-18 ... | reverse complement strand
TACCCGGGTGCTACTGCCCCTGTTTGAGCATCTCACCCTTTAAGACCGTGACTGCCTTACCGCCAATGAAAGCGCGGTTTTCTTTGAGCCGCACCCAAACCTCGCCGCCACGGGCAGAAGCCTGGTAGGCGTAGAATTGACTTTTTCCAGTTTTTCCTTCCCAATAGGGTCCGAGAAGACAATGTGCCATGCCGGTCACAGGATCTTCCGGAATGCCGGTTTTAGGAGAGAAGAAGCGGGAAACAAAATCGTACTTTGTATCTTGCCCTGATGCGGTCAGTGCCAGATCGTTGAAATCCAACTGCGCAATCGCATCACAATTAGGCGCAAAGTTGCGCACCTGGTCTACGTTGGCAAGCTCCGCGATGAGAACGCCGTTTTCGGACTCAGCGACTGCAATCGGGTCAAACCCGAGGATCTCTTTCAATAAGGCTGGAGCGGTGGCAGGAGTGACATTCAGGCGAGGCATGTTGATTTCGATCGTCCCACGGTTGAACGTGGAGGTGAGGACACCACTGCGCGTGTGAAAATTGATGGTCTCGTCTGGATCGTAAAAACCGAATTCATACAGGATGTGCGCGCTGGCAATAGTCGCATGACCGCACAAGTCAACTTCTGTAGTGGGAGTGAACCATCGCAATTCGTAATCGTGACCCTTAGGGCGCAGGAAAGCAGTTTCAGAAAGATTTATCTCTTGAGCGACAGCTTGTAACCAGCTATCTTCCCGGATGTCTTCCAACATAATTACCGCGGCTGGATTGCCTTTAAATGGTTTGACCGTAAAGGCATCGACCTGATAAAACGGAAATTTCATCATCAACCTCCTGAGGACTGGTTGTAGAAATTTTACCTCCATTATCCATACTTTGGATAGGGCTCAAAAGATAAGAATTGACGAAATAAAAGGGTATGCGATAATTTGCTCGTAAATTCTTTACGGTTATAATGCAATTGTGAAAACGAAAAAACATTTATTGATTGCATTCGTACTTGCAGTCGTCATGCTGTTGAATTCCCAGGCGGTCATTGCTGCTGAAATTCAGACTGATGGCGGACAGTATTACGATTTACCGCTGTGCTTGCCAGGTTATTATCCCAATGACCCGGGAGATTGCCTCCCGTTGGGTCCTTCTCAAACGATCACAGGTTTGCGCGAACAGGGTTTTACTTATCCCCTTGCCGGGTTGCCCGCCAATACGCCAGATCCAGCTTTGAATAATTTGCCAATTCGGATTGCCAGTATCAATGACGGACAGACAAAAGTTTATGCCAGCCTCAGTGATGCCACCAGCGGTGGAACGGTGATCCGTTCGTATCCGGGAGGGTTAAGGCGTTACGTTGCTTTCGTTGAGCAGGCAAATTCCGGTGGACGAACTTTTGTCCGACTTTTGGGCGGAGGATGGATAGAGGCAGAGCCGCTTTATTCGATTCCCAACTGGCAGGGCTTGGAATTCTTTGATTCCCCGCAAAGTAATCTGGGGTTCACGATCGATGGAACCGGCTCCTACAATGGCGCCAGTTTTTCCTCCGGAGCGACCGGCAAGACTTACAACAAGTATGATTCCTTCCCGATCTATAATGTGGTGGAAGCTGAAGGGTACGAATGGTACCAGGTTTCGCCAACCGAATGGATCCCATCCTTGAAATCCCGTCGGGTTGTGGTTGATACCACCACTCCTCCTGGTGTGGAAGGCGGAAAGTGGATCAACATCGATCTGTACAATCAGACCTTATCGGCTTACGAGAACAACGAATTGGTTTTTGCTGCAGTAGTTGCCACTGGTTCCGGAGATCTCTATTCCGATCCGGGAACATACCGGATTTATGAAAAGAAGGAAATAGAGCAGATGCAGGGTTCGTACACGAGTGATCGTTCCGATTTTTACTACATGGAAGGCGTTCCCTGGGCAATGTACTACAATCGTGCCCAGGCGATCCATGGCATTTATTGGCCGGCAGTATTGGGTTTCAAACAGTCCCATGGCTGCGTCAACATGTTCCCTGGTGATGCACACTGGTTGTACAACTGGGCTGAATTGGGCGATTATGTGTACGTGCACGACCCTTCGGGTCAAACGCCGATCCCTACCCCGACACCGATGGGTACACCAGCGCAGGAATTGATCTACCCAACACCAACTCCGGTTAATTAAACAAAAACTGCCTCAATCAGAGGCAGTTTGAAAAATTGTTGTTGAAATATTTTAACAAATCTTCCAGCGTAAGCCTTTCCCCTCAAGAACATTCACTACTTCTGAAGCAATATCGCTAGCAGCGCGAATTTGCGCTTCAATGGTTTGTCCGCCAATGTGTGGGGTTGCGATAACCTTTTCATGTCTGACAAGATCCCATTCCACTGGAGGTTCTTTTTCATATACATCCAGGGCTGCGCCAGCAACTTTACCAGATTCCAGCGCGCGGAGCAGCGCCTCTTGATCGATCACTCCACCGCGGGAAGCATCGATGATATAGACCCCATCTTTCATTTTCGCAAAAGTATCTTCGCTGAGTAAATGTTTTGACTGAGGAGTCAGGGGTAGGTGTAGACTGATGAAATCAGCCTGTTCAAGGACTTCATCCAGCGATTTTTGGGTTGCGTTTTGTTGGCGCACAAACTCGGGGTCCCAAATAAGTTCATATACAATAATGTTCATCCCGATCGCACTGGCATATTTCGCCACAAGCCGACCGATTCTCCCAAAGCCAATTATTCCGAGGGTTTTTCCTTTTAGTTCAACTCCCATCAAACTCTTTTTTGCCCAATCTCCTGCTTTCATAGCTGCGTCTGCACGAGGTAGATCGCGGGAAAGTGCGAAAAGCAGTGCCATCGCATGTTCAGCGACAGCTTCAGAGGTGGCAACAGGGGAGTTCACAACGGTGACCCCATGCTCTTTAGCTGCTTCAAGATCGATGTTATCCACACCAACACCAGCACGACCGACAACTTTGAGGTTCTTTGCAGCTTCAAAAACCTCGCGGGTGACTTTGGTACGACCGCGAACGATCATGCCATCGTATTCGCCAACTTCCGCTAACAGCTGGGCTGCATCGATACCTTTTCTGTCCACGGCTTCACCGACCTGGTTGATCAGGTCCTTTCCGATACTTTCCAAGCCGTCTGTGATGAGTACTTTAAATGCCATAACTAATATCTCCTTTTTTAGAATGGTAGTAAGGCTATTGTACTATCTTAAAGCGCGGAAGTCACCTTTTCGATAAGTGAATCCAGTCAGATCGAAGTATTCCAGGACGGCTGAAGCATATTTCCGGCTGGTTTTAAAGTGATCACGGAATTGAGCCAGGCTTAACTGACCTGCTGTGCTGATGATTTCCTGGACCCACTCCCGCATCTGGTTGAGCGCATCTTGAGTGAAAAGCACTTGGTCTGAGACAGCAACCAGTTTTTGGGAAGAGAGAAGACCTTCCAGCAGGTCAGGTCCAATTTCAGTCTGAAGCTGGTTTACATCTGGTGGGCTGAATGGGTTTGCCTGGAATTCAGCCAATATTGGCGCGACCCTGGCTTCATCCTCCTGGCTTAAAACAACTTGATGTCCGAACGCCCAAACGAGGCTGCCTTTCTGGACGAGAAGGTCGTCATCCACCAATTTATCGACAACCTGATCGAAAAGTGCCTGTGAAAGACCAAGCATCGTTTTGAATTCTTCTCTGGGCATTCCTGCCTTGTACGGATAGGTACGGTGAAAGGCTTGTAAACTTTCGAGACAGTTTTGCTGAAGAGATTGCCAATAGGCAGGGTAAACCAAGGTGAGTTTTGCGATATCCTTGTTTTTACCAAGGCTAAGCACTTCATTGTCCTGGAGCATCGCAGTCACGATCTGTATGACTTCTTCAACTGGCAGGGCGGATTTTTGAGCCAAAGCTGCTACATTGGTCACTTTCTGGTTTTCAAGGATCTGGCTGAGGAGTTCGCTCTCGCTTCCGGAAAACATTTTGCCAAGTCGTTCCAGGTTGTCCGGGTGGTAGCGTTTGTAAGCTTGACCTGGATCAGGGTCCAGGATCACACCGCCACCAAGTGTCTCCGATGGGGATGGTAAGCGCAAAATGAAGCGGTCACCTTTTGAAGCAACTACAGGATGATTTGTGCGCAATTGGATAAAGGCATCCTGCCCGGGTTTCAACCCCTGGCTGCCTAAAAGGCGCACGTGCGCGGTTGTTTCGCTGGCACCGAGGAAAAGTTTGACCTCCAGGTTGTGTTTCACTGGATAAGGGCTATCTTTCAGCAAGCGGAAATGGGCGTCCAGCAAGGTGGTCGGTTTGTAATCACCGGGGTGGGCGATCACATCTCCACGCTTGATATCCTGGTAGTTCAGATTGACGATGTTGATCGCTGCCCTGAATCCGGGATCGATCTTCTGCAATTTGTGGTGATGGTTTTGCAGTCCCCTGATGCGACCGGTCTTCCCGCCAGGCAGACAGACGATCTCGTCAGCAATTTTGAAACTGCCATCCAAAAGCGTACCAGTCACCACGGTACCAAAGCCTGTCAAAGTAAAAACCCGGTCAACTGGCAAACGCGGTTTTCCAAGGTTCTTGCGACCGGGAATTCCTTTTAATGTTTGTTGGACTTGCTCAAGCAATTCCGGAATACCCCAACCCGTTCGTGCAGAGACCGCCACGATGGGCGCATCTGCCAGCGAGGTGGGCTGGACGAGTTCGCGGATGTCCATCTCGACCAGTTCGAGCCATTCAGGGTCGTGAACGAGGTCGGTTTTGGTCAGGACGATCACGCCACGCTTGATCTCGAGTAAATCCAGAATTGCCAGATGTTCGCGGGTCTGCGCGGAAACACCCTCGTCCGCCGCAACGACGAATAAAACTGCATCGATCCCACCGATCCCAGCCAGCATGTTGCCGATAAAGTCCCTGTGACCAGGAACGTCAATAATGCCCACTTCTTCGCCATTAGGAAGGGTCATCGAAGCAAAGCCCAGTTCGATGGTCATCTCACGGGCTTTTTCTTCCTTCAAACGGTCAGGGTGGGTGCCGGTTAAAGCGGCGATAAGGGTGGATTTCCCATGATCGACGTGACCGGCAGTGCCAAGAATGTACATAGGCTAAGAAGCCTTGTTATCCACGAGTGGGGCAATATTCTGGATAGACTCCTGGAAAGCAACCAAAATCGTTTGGACATGCCTGACAGTTTCACGGCTCAAGTTGTCCAAATCGTCCCGCATCAAGGCGGTCAGGTCATCCATCTCCTGCAGTTGTTTGGTCAGTTGAGCAAATTCCTGGGTGGTTTCCCGGGATTGCTCTTCCTGGGCGAGCATGTAATTCGTCCAGCGCTTTACATCATCTGACTTGAAATTGGTCCACTCCTGGCGATAACGGTCATCGTTAAGACGTTGAAGCTCGGTGATCTCGTTGATGCGGCGCTCGAAGCGTTGCGAAGCTTCCTCAGCCGTTTGAATTGCCTTGGTGGCAGACAAACGGATTTTTTCGAGTGTTTCGATCTGTGATCCCAGGTTCGCATTGAATTTATCGATTTCCGCGAAGCGTTTCTCCCAAATGGCAAAAACCTTGTCTTTCTCAACAAGGGAACTGTTGACACGGTCAATGAACTGGGATTGGTTTTCACGACGGTCTTTTTCGTTGTTCTGGATCTCAGCGATGCGCGTGTCGAAGGTACGGAAGCTATCGCTAAAGCTATCAAAGCGACCGCGGGTTTCTTCCAGGCGTTTGCGAACCGAGGCAACTTCACCCTGCAGATCGGTGATGCGTTTGGCTTCCTGGCGGCGTCCTTCTTCAAGTAAATGAAGCGAACGGCGATAGTCTTCATCAAAACGACTGACATCCTGAATCTTAAGTTTCAATTCTTCGTTCAAGCGTGCCATGCGGGTGTCTTCAGCTTTCAGTGCGGCGATGTCTGCCCGAATTGGGTCAAACATATCCATCAGCGGATAGAGCTCAGCAATGGTCTTCTTGGTCGAATCCACCTCGATTTTGGTTCTTTTTTGAGCTTCAGTGAGATTATTTTCAGCCCGTTCGTTCACTTCCCGGATTTGTTTGGTCAGGTCGATATTCAAGCGCTCGATGCGATTATCATACTTATCCATGCTGGCAATCTGGGTGGAATTGCGATTGATCAGTACCTCGAGCTCTTTGAGCTGCTTTCGCAAATTCATATTTTCACCTTCCAGAATGGTCAGGCGATTTTGCAGTGAAGCGAGGTTGGTTTTATCGTTGCGGCGTTCGTTGTCGAGCCATTCAACGCGTTTTTCAAGTTGTTCTATACCGGAATATTCGTCCATAAGATCCTTATCTTTCAGTCAGTCATTTTATGAGATTATACACAATTTCAATTTTCCTCTTTTACTCAAAGTAAAAGATTCTGGAAAGAGATCAAAAGACTCTGTATTGGGGCAGAGAAAATTTGAGGGAAAAGCCCACTCAGCACCATGAGCAAGACGATCAGCACCACAGGGACAATAAAGACAGGCTTTTCTTTTTTATCCTGATCTGTAACTTCAGGGGGTTGGACCATCATTCCCAAAACTCTCAAGACCATGGTGATCATACCAAGTAGGCCAATGCTGATCAACAGGCGGATTGTCAGGCTCTCACTGGCGAGAATACTCCAGATGATGCGATGGGAAGGAAACAGCGAGAATAACGGCATGCCAATGATATTCAGCAAGCTGCAGAGCAAGAGGACACTGATCAGGGGGTAGCGCCAGATCAAACCGCTCAGTTCAGAAAAATCGATTTGTTCGGAACCCAATGCCTCCCTCAGCAAAGAGAGAGCGTAACCGAGTGACCAATAGGCGAAGACGCAGGGCAGTAAGTATAAGCTCAGAACATCGAGCCAGCCTTGCTGTTGGAAAGCCATGGACAGAACGATGTATCCTGTCCCTGACAGGTAAAGGTAGCCGAGGATGCGGCTCAATTTTTTTTGAAAAACCACCATAGTTCCCGCGGAAATGATACATAACGCGCCTATCCATTTGAGTACCAATTTGATTTCTTCCAAATTGCGGAGCCAGGCATATTGATTTAGAAACTTGAGAAAGAAAATGGCAAGGCTGATTTGCATGATGGTCTGGAGAAAACTGATAATCCAGGGATGACTCTCTTCAGTCAGCATAGGAAGCCAGCTGTGGATCGGGAAAATCCCAGCCCAAAGGCTGAACCCGGCAATGACCAGCAGGGAACCCCGCAGGATGATGGCTTCAGCCGATGGAGATGTCTCGATACCGGATACCATCCAGCCGCTAATCAGGATGAGCGGCATTGCCAGGGTCTGCATACTCAAAAAGCGGATGACACCGCTTCTGGCGGGTGTGCCCCGAGGGGAAAGCAAGGGAACGCTAACCAGCGCAATTAATTCGATGACGACTGCAGAATATAAGAAGGGGTTGATAAATTGTACTGAAACCCAAAGGGCGGTAATGATCAGGCTGAGACTATTGAACCAATGACCCACCTTGAACAAACCGCTGAGCAGGTTCCAGGCAAAGCAAAGAAAATAGAGCAGCGCGATGATACCAAGCTGATCAGCCGTGATCTGAATCGTGCGACCAAAAATCACCAGGCTGTCAACCAGAATGAAATACCGACCAAGAACGAGGAGTGTCAAACCTTTTGAAAAAACCACGGCAAGTACCGTAAGGACAAACGGAATGAGGCTGCCCAATACAGCTGAGAGCTTTGTCTGGCGTTGGATCAATACCAACGCGAGACCCAACAAAGCTGGCAGCACAATCCAGATGATGACTGTGTTGTTCACGCAGACTCGCTTTCAGCATTTTTAACGATAAAGAAAGCGCCTACGATTGCTAAAAGCAGATTTACTGCTACCAGGAGGGCTTCCAACAGAAAAGAATACTCCAATGCTGAATAAAGCAATTCGATGCCTGAAAGAAACGTGAGCATACCGATAGCCAGGTAGAAGGGCTCACTAATAGTCCCCAACTGCGTAAGTCCAATCAGGACCAACCCAATACTGAGAAAAAGATGATTGCTTGGAACCAGCGGGAAGACAGCTTGTTGAAATTGAGGTAAAAAAGTTCCCAGGATTGCTAATAAAAAGATCCCAGCCAATCCACGAAATATCTCGCCACTGGTAAGGGAAAAAAGAAGGTTGATTGCTTTGATTCCACCAACACCTAAGAGGGTCAGGTAAAGGATCAAAGTTACCATCAAGCCAGTGAATGGTTGGATCAAGGCTAATTGCAGGGGCAAAATTTTCAACAGCATTGGAAAAAGGCAAGCAAACTGCACAACCAGGGCAATCAGGTTTAGCGTCCACTGCCGGCGCACAAGGTTGAGCAAGGCAGCCAGGAGGGCGATGTAAACGGGCAAAGATTGTAGAAATTCTGTCATCTGAGCCCCGGAGCAAGAAAGAGAATCGAGAGAATCAGGAGGAAGACCAGCGACCACAGAATGCCGCCATCACCCTCGAGAATTTGGCTGAAGAACCCTGCCAACCCAGCCACAGGGGTGTAGACCCGTTTGACAAGACCCGGAACCCAGGAAAGGCTGAGGGCTTTCCGGAAGAAGTTGAATACGACCGAAATGAGCCGATAGAAAGGTATTTTTTGGGAGAGCACATCCATCTCCACGCGGAACCCAAACTGCCAACCGATAAGAAGTCCAATTAGAACTAATGAAAGGCTGCCCAGGCTGCCTCTCAGGTCACCAATAGTGAGCACGCCAGGCCAGCCAACCAAACCCAACACCAGAATCGTCTGTATCAGCGTTACCAAGCCGAGAGGAAAGGTGATGCGCGCGTATTTTTCAAGCCCTGTGACCGTGCTCTCTGCCCCAATTATGTGACGTATGTAGCCAAGAACGAGAAAGGCGTGCGAAATTATCATGATCACTGAAGTGAATTTGAGAGTTTCTTGCACAAGCCCTTCCCAACCCGACGCTGCCAGGGTGTAAGGTAAACCGATAAAACCGAGTAAGCCCAGCATCGGCAAGAAACGGATGCGCCGAATTGGCGGATTAAACAAGAAAAGTAAACTTCCAGATAGTAAGAGCGCCAATCCCCAAACCCGGCTGGCTTCTGGATTTCCGTTTAAGGCACTCTGAATGGCATAGGCTGAAAGCGTGACCATCCAATAAAGACGGGCTTCATAATTTGTCTTGCGGGTAAGCCACATCAGCGAGGAATAGAAAGCTGCGATGAGGGTCAGAATTTGGACGATGTTGACCAAGTTCTGGTTAAAAATCGTTAAGCCTGCCGGTAGATGGGCAATGAGAACCAACGCAGATGCCGCTGGAGTAAGACGAAAGAGTGTGCCTGCCCCCCAACGCAATTCCGGCGAGTCCAGGAAAGGCAGGTTAAGCGGGAAAACACCGAGGCGCAAACCTGCAGCAATCAAAAAGAACAGGCTGGTATTCGGCTGCATAACCTCGAAACCAGCGAAGGGCTGCCCCTGCCAGGCAACCGAGGCAGCGATGGTAAGCATAAAGGTGCTGAGAATGCGAATGCTGAAAAAACTTACGATTTTCGAGCCCAACTCAGCGGCTTTAGAAAGTCTCACCAAAGTCAACAATTCAACCAGGTCGGTGACCATCCAGGCAATTGCCATGGTAAGTGGGTTGGCAGCCAGGATCGCGATCAGGTTCAAGCCGGTGATAGAGATCGTCTGTGCCCAGGAGTAGGGGGTTATCCCCGGGTCAGAACGCGTTGTATCGGTCAGGAGAGCCGCTACACTCATGCTCAATACGGCCACCATGTAAGGCCAATTGAGATAATCAACCTCAAACCCCAGGCTCTCTTTAAAAATCGTACCCGGAAACCACGTTATTAGGTTGACCTGCGTTGGCAGATAAAGACGCAATACAAACGAGGCAACCCAGGCAATAAGCGCTGTGATCATGGCGATAACCCAGGAGCGGGCTGTATTGGGTCGGTAAGAATGCAAGATCATTATCAACAATGACCCAAGAAATAGCACTCCCAGGATGGCGAATAAGATCATCTGTTACTGACCAGTCTTAAAGGACTTCTCCACTCAAACGCTGCAAGAATCTTCCCTGCCCTGGCTTGCCAAACCACTGACCGTGATCGACGAGGATTTTTCCGCGCTGCATTACCATGACTGGCATCCCTTTCAAGTTCCAGTCTTCATAAAGGTTATAGTCGGTGCGGTGCCTGGCGATGTCTACACCGTATTTGACACTCAAATTTGGATCCCAGATGGCAATATCGGCGTCTGAACCGGGCTGCAAACAGCCTTTTTGCGGGTAGAGCCCGAATATTTTGGCAGGATTGGTGGAAGTCAGCGCCACAAACCTCTCCGGGCTGATTCGACCAGTGGCGACCGCATGCGTCCAAAACACAGGCATCCGATCACCCAATCCTGGTAAACCATTGGGAATTTGCGTGAAATTTTCCCTGCCTAATTCCTTGCCCGGAATGGCGACCTTTTCACCTTCATAGTCGATTGCTTTCTGACCATTGAAGAAAAAGGGGCAGTGGTCTGTAGCCAGGACCTGGATGATGCCATCTTCCAAACCTTGCCATAGCCCCATGTTGTCATTTCTGGAACGCATCGGAGGAGAACAAATCCATTTTGCTCCATCCGGCTGCTGCAGGTTTTCTTCGGTGAAGAACAGGTATTGAGGGCAGGTCTCGCCCATGGCATAAACGCCTTTTGAGCGGGCATATTTCAACTGGTCGACCTCTCCTGCCATGTTCATGTGTACAAGGTAGACGGGAGCGTCCGCTTGAGCCGCCAGAGCGAAGGCACGTAAGCTGGCTTCCACCGCACCCCAGCCCGGACGCGTCAGGGCGTGCCAGATGGGTTGGGTGTGACCGGCTTCAAGGGCTTCTTTGGTCAAAATGTCAATCACATCGCCATTTTCCGCGTGGACCATGGTTAGTATATCGTTTTGACCCGCGACTCGCATGGCTTTGAAGACATCGCCGTCCTTGATGCGCAAACGATCATTGTAAGCAGTGAACACTTTGATCGTACTGATGCCAAGTTCGGGCAAGCCTGCGATTTGTTCAGCAACCTGGTCATCAAAATGAGTAATATTCATATGAGAACCGTAATCTATGCTGGTGGTACTGTCCGCAAAACGGCGGTGAGCCCGGACGCTTTCCTCGAGGCTGCCTGAGCCCTGCGAGACAAAGTCGATCACCGTTGTGGTCCCACCGAAGGCAGCTGCTTTGCCGCCAGTGTAATAGTCATCCGATGAGACGGTACCTGCCATTTCGAGATGCAGATGAACGTGAGGGTCGACCCCACCGGGCAAAACCAGTTTTCCAGCTGCATCGATGACTTTGGCGTCATCCGTATCGATTGATTCAGCGATTTGGCTGATTTTTTCACCTTCGATGAGAATGTCGCTCAGAAAACTGGCTTCTGCAGTTACCAGTTTACCGTTTTTGATGATGGTTTTCACGATGGGTGCCTTTCTCACTATTTTGACCGGCTAAAACCACTTAAAAGCGCCAGGAGGGCTGGGTCAAGTGGGATTTCGGGCAGTTCATTTGCCTGGTATTCTTCGCTTTTTAGCGCTCGCTCTCGCAGTGCCTGCCATAATATTGGTCTTTCTTCGTCATGAACGGGCAAATCGTTCATGCTCTCAGCATTTTTAACGCGCTGACCGGTTGTGTAGAAGAAGGTGACCCGTTTCCAGCTTTTGGCTGGAAGCGGTTTTTTTAATTCCAGAAGTGGACCAAGTTGAATTTTGAAATACTCTTCTCTTGCCCGGGGGTGATCCGCCTGGTCTTGCATCAATTCAGCCCTGGTGGTGAGCTCATGCCCAAGGATAGGTGCCATCCAGCGGATTAGAGCCTTTTGGTCCCTTGGGAAAGCTGAGGTCTGGTAAAACGCCAGGTAATCCACCGCGATGATCTTTGGCGCAGATTTCAACGGAATGCGATACCAACCCAGCAAGCGCGCGATATCGAGATCGCGGGTCGATGGTATCACAGCCACCATCACGAGGCTTGTATCAGAAATTGCTGCCGATTGATTCAAGCGGGCTCCTTTAGAGTTGGACTGCGGCTTTGTGGTTAAACTCCTCGATCAATGCGTCGATTTCCGGCCCTTGAGACTGGATTTCTGTCCAGTACTCCGGATCGTACCATTGCGCCATGATTTCTTCATAAGTGCGCCCTTGTTGTTCCACCCAGGTGTAGTACTTCAGGTTGTGGATGCGCTTGCGGTCGCGGTAGCCAAGTTCCTGCATGTAATCGATTGCCTGTCCCTTGAGATAGCGGGCATCATCGGCGACGGCGTTGTCGCGGGTATATTCGCCAAGTTCATCATGCATTTCTTTCAAGCGACTATTATACAATTCCATTGAATCGGTCAGGACGGTCAGGACGATATCTTTGCTGGTCAGTTCGTTGTACTTGGCGAACTTGATCGCCGAAAGGAGGTTTGAAATACTGGAGAAACCAAGCAAATTCAGGTTTTTGACAAAATCTTCATCTACGCCTGATGCAGCCAGGTATTCTTTACCCGCTTCTTCGTTGAAAAGGCGAGCCAGGTTGACCACGGCGTTATCGTCGATGGCGGTTACAAAATCGGTATTCTTTACGTTGTGCACCCAGGGAACGTGCTTGTCGCCGATGCCTTCAATGCGATGAGAACCAAACCCGTTTTCAAGGAGGGTGGGACATTGCTGAGCTTCACTGGCGATGATTTTAGTGTAGGGGAAAACCTGTTTCAGGTAGTCACCTGCGGCGATCGTGCCGGCAGAGCCGGTAGCGGATGCAAAGCCAGCCATACGGTCTTTGGGCCCCATGACTGCCCGAGCAGCCTGCTCGAGCGCGTTACCGGTGAGGAGGTAATGCCAGAGGTAATTGCCAAACTCTTCGAATTGGTTGAAAATCATCAAATCCTGACCGCTACGGCGCAGTTCCCAACATTTGTCAAAGATCTCCTTGACGTTTGATTCAGTCCCAGGGGTGGCGATGACTTCATCAGCAATGTTTTTAAGCCAGTCAAAGCGTTCTTTGCTCATACCTTCAGGTAAAATCGCGATCGATTTACAGCCTAATAAAGCAGAGTCATAAGCACCACCGCGGCAATAATTACCGGTCGAAGGCCAGACAGCTTTCTGGGTGGTGGGGTCAAATTGACCAGTCACGAGGCGCGGAACCAGGCAGCCAAAGGCTGCACCGACCTTGTGCACCCCACACGGGAACCACTTGCCCACCAATGCGACGATGCGGGCATCCACGCCAGTGAGAGATTTGGGAAACTCAACATAATTCACTCCACCATAAAGCCCGCCTTGAGCAACAGGCTCATTCTTCCAGGTGATGCGGAAGAGGTTGAGAGGGTGCAGATCCCAAAGTCCGATCTCCTTGAGTTGTTCCTGGATGCGTGCAGGGACCAGGCTGGGGTCTTTTTGTTGTGCCAGGGTGGGGATGACGATTCTCTTTTCACGAACACGTTCCAGTGTGTGGATGAGACGGTCATTCATGATGGTCAGGTCAATTTTTGTCATGTGAGTTCCTATTTGTGTTTATTCTTTGATGTCCAGTCTGGTGGGATTAAAAGGTTCTTTTGGACCCTCTGCGACAATGTAGAGTGGTCTGCCTTTGGCTTCGTCATACGTTCGTCCGATATACTCGCCGAGGATGCCCATACCGATGAGCAGGATGCCCGAAAGGAAGATCAGGCTCAGCCAGGTGGCGAGTACGTAGGTGAGGTCGAAATTGTTAAAAATTGCCAGCAGTAAATAGATGAATAATAAAACCAGGCTCAACCCGACCAATACGATGCCACCAGTGGTGAGGAGTTTGAGAGGATAGGTTGAGAAGCCGGTGACGGCGTTCAATGCGAGTTGAACCATCTTCTTGAGCGGGTAATGGGTCTGACCGGCATGGCGGGCGTGGCGTTTGTATTCCACACCAATTTGCTTGAAGCCCACCCAGGCACCCATCCCGCGTAAAAAGCGATTACGCTCGCGCATGTTATTGATAACATTAAGGGCGGTGCGGTCGATCAAGCGAAAATCACCTGTATTGAGGGGGATCTTCACATCGGTAATTTTGAAGATCAGCTTGTAAAAAAGTGACGCCGTGGTGAGCTTGAACCAACTCTCACCTTCGCGTTCCGAGCGAACGGCGTAGACGATTTGGTAGCCTTCACGCCATTTTGCGATCAGATCAAGGATCACCTCAGGCGGGTCTTGCAGATCAGCGTCGATAATCGTCACAGCCTGACCACGGCTGTAATCCATCCCGGCGGTCACGGCGATTTGGTGACCAAAATTGCGCGCGAAGATGACCGGTCTGACTCGATCGTCTCCCTCAGCTAACTTGCGAATTACGTCGGTTGAGCCATCAGAACTGCCGTCATCGACGAGGATCAGCTCCCAGTCTTCACCAGTGGTATCCATGACTTCTTTTATCCGTGCATAAAGCAGGGGCAGGTTCTCCAGTTCGTTGAAAATGGGTGCGATCACGCTAAATGTAGGTTCAGACACTTAAAACCTCCTTGAGTTTTTCCAACCTTGGTTCGATGATGGGGGCGGGTTGGACAGATTGCATAGCTGCCCTGACATCTTTCAATCCGCTGCCCGTCGCCAGTACGAGAGCTGGGGTACTTGGGTCGATCTGGTTGGTTTGCAGGGCTTTTACCAGACCAGCGTAAGCCGCAGCTGCGGCAGGCTCAACAAACAAACCGGCGCTGCCCAGTTGGGGGATGGCAGTCAGGATTTGTTCGTCGGATACGGTGATGAAAAATCCGTTGCTCTCTCGCACACGTTTCAATGCGCGCAGCCCATCTCGGGGCAGGTCGACATTGATGCTGTCTGCGATCGTGTTAGCTTTTACCGCTTCGACCCGGTTGCTTTTTTGAATGAAAGCGTTGTAAATGGCACCAGAACCTTCGGCTTGAACACCAATCAGCCGGGGAAGTTTATTTATCCAACGCAGAGCGAGCAAATCCAGGAAACCTTTGGCGATACCAGAGAGAATGTTGCCGTCACCTACGGGAATAAAGACGTTCAGGTCGCTGCCCGAAGGCAGATGACGCAATACCTGTTCCCAAATTTCAAGCCCGGCAGTCTTTTTGCCTTCGACAGTATAGGGGTTGTAAGCGGTGTTTCGGTTATACCAGCCAAACTCGTTCGAAGCGGCAATACTTAGATTGAAAGCATCATCATAGTTCCCGTCCACGAGGATCACTTGCGCTCCGTAGGTCAGTAACTGGGCGATTTTAGCGGGTAGTGCCGTGCGGGGAGCCAGGATGATGGCTCGCTTGCCCACGCAGGCTGCCATGCATGCAAGAGCAGCACCGGCGTTACCGGTCGATGCGGCGATTATGGTCTCAACATCTGTTTCTATCGCCCGACTGACAACAATGGCACTTGCACGGTCTTTGAATGAAGCGCTGGGATTGCCGCTCTCATCTTTAATGAAAAGTGTTTCTAACCCCAACTTTTTCCGCAGAATTTCAGGCTGGTAGACCGGGGTGAATCCGACACGGTGAATTGGCATAGTTTCAAAACCAGGGTCAAAGACAGCGAGCAGAGGTGCATAACGCCAGATGGAGGCTTCTCGGCTCTCTACGACGGCAGCCTGGTTGACTTCAGAGGGGTTTTCTTCAAAGCTGAAATGCGCATCCAGGTTCCCACAACAGGTCAGGCAGGTGTAGGTGACTGTTTCGGGCTCAAACTTACGCCCACAATGAGAGCATTGAAAGTAGCTAATTGGCATTCTTTTTCCAAGCATACAACAGTAGAGTCGAATGTTAACTGTTTCACCCCTTTTTTGGGGGATTGTTCTACCTCTGCCTCATCTTAATTGGGAGGGGGAGGCAGAGGCTTTTTGTCTATTCTACTGTAATCCTTTTTTTACGGCACGATCCATGTGCCAGTCTTACCATCGAGAGCGTCTTTGATATGTTCCGGATCAGTGATCAGGGCTTTCTTTCCGCCATTAGCCATGTATTTCAGAATTGCTTCAATTTTCGGCAGCATGGAACCCTTGGCAAATTGACCTTCCTCAATATACTTTTTCGCTTCTTCAACGGTCATTTCATCCAACCACTTCTGATCGGGCTTGTTAAAATTGATCGCTACTTTTTGAACGGCGGTACTGATCAGGAACAAGTCTGCCTGGATCATACTGGCGAGAATGGCAGAGCCGAAATCTTTGTCGATGACTGCTTCCACACCTACCAGGCTGCCGTCTTCCCGCTGCACCACAGGGATACCACCACCACCAACAGCCACGACAACGAAACCGTTGTCAATCAGGCTGCGGATGGCGTCTGCTTCCACGATGGTTTGGGGAATCGGGGAGGGCACCACACGTCGCCAACCACGCCCGGCATCTTCCACCACAACCCAACCGTCCTTTTCTCTTTTTTCCATCGCCGTTTTTTCGTCCATAAAGGAACCGATCGGTTTGGTTGGATTTTGAAAGGCGGGGTCATTGGAATCGACAATTGTCTGAGTGACCACGGTTGCTGCTTGTTTCTGAATGCCGCGTTCCTTGAATTCGTTATACAAAGCCTGCTGGAACATGTAGCCAATCGAGCCCTGTGTATCCGCGCCGCAATAATCGAGGGGGACTTCGTGTAATTCGTGGGATGCGATCTCGGACCGACGCAAAATGAAACCGACCTGTGGACCGTTGCCATGGGTGATGACTACGTCCCAGCCGTCGATGATCATGTTTGCGATGTGTTTCATTGTTTTCACCGCAGCGTTGAATTGGTCGGGCACCGTTTGGTGATGTTTATCCAAAATGAGTGCGTTTCCTCCAACTGCGACGACGGCTAAACCTTTTTTTTGCATTAATTATTCTCCTTGTTTCTCCCGATGGTAAGGGATTGATTAGACTTGCATCAGGCGTTTTGCCGCAGCATTGTGTTTGCGGACATGCGCCTGGATATCGAACTTGGTAAACTGACCTTCGCGGACGATCACATCGCCACCGACCACTGTCCAATCAGCTTTCAGCGGAGCACAAAATACTACCGCTGCGACCGGGTCTTGCTGCGCGCCGGCATAATCGAGCTTGTTCAGATCGATGGCGAAGAAATCGGCACACTTGCCAACTTCAAGGCTGCCAATATCGCTGCGACCCAAAACAGACGCTCCACCCCGGGTGGCGATGGAAAGTGCCTGGCGGGCGGTCATTAGTGGTGGGGCATCAGGCGCGGAACGGGAAGCTCCTTTGACACCACTGTTTAGGCGTGCCAGCAGCATTGCCTGGCGAACTTCGTTAAGCATATGGGACCCGTCATTGCTGGCAGAGCCATCCACGCCCAAACCGAGTTTAATACCTCTACTGAGCATGTTCATCACTGGTGCGATGCCTGAGGCAAGACGCATATTCGAAGAAGGGCAATGGGCAACCCCGCAGCCATAATGGGCGTATAAGTCCATTTCATCATCATTCACCCAAACAGAGTGGGCGAACCAGACATCATCACCAATCCAGTCGACTGACTGCATGTAAGCGACCGGTTTGAGACCAAATTTTTCCAGGCAGAAGTCGTCTTCATCCTCAGTTTCAGCCAGGTGAGTGTGCAGATGAACATGGTATTTACGAGCCATGACTGCAGAATCGCGCATCAATTGGGTGGTGACGCTAAAAGGAGAGCAGGGTGCCAGCACAATCTGTAGCTTGGAACCAAAAGAAGGATCGTGATAACGCTGGATGAGGCGTTCGCTATCTTTTAGAATCGATTCTTCACTGTCCACCACGCTATCGGGAGGTAACCCGCCCTGGGATTGACCCAAGCTCATGGAACCGCGCGAGGCGTGCAAGCGCATCCCGGTGGTGGCAGCGCCTTCAATCTCATCGTCGAGTTTGCTGCCGTTCGGAAACAGGTAAAGGTGATCGGATGCGGTTGTGCAGCCTGAAAGCGCCAGTTCTGCCAGCGCGGTTTGTGCGCTGATGTGGATATCTTCCGGGTTCATGCGCGCCCAAATGGGGTAGAGCGTGGTGAGCCAATTGAAAAGGTTGGCGTTTTGTGCTCCTGGCAATGCGCGGGTCAGGGTCTGGTAAAAATGGTGATGGGTGTTGACCAGACCAGGTAAGACGATGTGGTCTTGCAGATCCAGCACCTCGTCGGCTTCCTGTGGAAGCTCTGAGAGTGGTCCAATTTGTTCGATCTTGCCGTCACGGCAAAAAATCGCCGCGCCAGTTAATTCACGGTCGTTTCCATCCATGGTAACTATGACAGAAGCGTTTTTTACCAATAAGGTAGACATATGTCCTCCGCAGCTTGATAGGATTCTTAATCGGTCAATTCGGCGGCATGCAGGGTGTTTTTGAGCAGCATGGCAATGGTCATCGGACCGACACCCCCCGGAACGGGGGTGATCGCAGCGGCGACTTCTGAAACTTCGGCGAAGGCAACATCGCCAACCAGGCGATAACCACGCTTGGCAGTAGGGTCTTCCTTTTGGTTGATACCAACATCGATGACATATGCTCCAGGTTTGACCCAGTCTTTTTTAACATATTCAGGCTGCCCAATCGCGGCTACCAGGATATCTGCTTCGCGAACGATTTCCGGTATGTTCCTGGAGTGAGAATGGACGATGGTGACGGTAGCGTTGGCTTTGACCAGCAACAAAGCTACAGGCATGCCAACGATATTCGAACGACCAAGCACAACAGCGTTGGCGCCAGCGATCTGCGCACCAGCTTCTTCGAGCAGGAGCATGCAGCCAGCTGGAGTGCAGGGAACAAAGACCGGTTCGCGCCCTTTTTGAGCAAGGCGACCGATGTTGATCGGATGGAAACCGTCCACATCTTTGCCAAGGTCGATGGAAGCCAACACCCTTTCTTCGTCCAGGTGCTTCGGCATAGGCAACTGCACCAAAATGCCGTTTACAGCTGGGTCTGCGTTGAGTTTGCGTACCAACGCTTCAACTTCTTCCTGGCTGGCATCGCCGGGCAGATCGTGACCGAAGGAATTGATGCCAACTTCGGCGCAGGCTTTCTGCTTGTTACGTACGTAGACCTTGGATGCGGGGTTCTCACCCACCAGCACCGTAGCCAATCCAGGGATCGATTTCCCGGCTGTTTTACGTTTTTCTATCGCTTCTTTAACCTCGCCGCGGATGCGTTCGGCTGTTGCTTTTCCATCAATAATTTTTGCTGTCATATTAAGTTTCTCTCCTGCCGTGATTATACCTGAAAGGAGGTTATAATTTCGGCATGTCAGCAAGCAGACCTCCTTACGTCATCGGAATTGCCGGTGCTTCGGGCTCCGGGAAAACAACCCTTTCGGAAAAGATCCTCGAGGAAATCGGACCGGATAACATTGCTTTTTTACCCCACGACGCCTACTACCGAAACCAGGATCATAAATCCTTTGAAGAGCGCCTCAAGGTAAACTATGATCATCCCTCCTCCTTGGAAACTGAACTCTTGATTGAACACCTCGGCTTATTAAAAGCCGGGCATGCGGTCCAAATTCCGGTCTACGATTTTATTAACCACACCCGTGCCAAACGAACTAACTTGGTGGAACCCAAGAATTTGATCATGGTGGAAGGCATCCTGATTTTTACCGAGAAAAAGCTCAGGCAATTATTTGACATGAAACTTTTCGTGGATACTGACCAGGATATTTGCTTCATTCGCCGTTTGCAGCGCGACCTGGTGGAGCGCGGCAGGACCATGGATTCGGTGGTGAGCCAATACCTCGAAATGGTGCGACCGAGTTACCTTGAATTTGTAGAACCAACGAAACGTTACGCTGATGTGATCATTCCTGAGGGTGGGCTCAACCTGGTGGCATCTGAGATGGTCATCGCCCGACTCAATAGCCTTCTTCATGGCTAACTCTTTGGAAGTACAACCCCAATTCTCCAGGCAACAAAAAATATGGCGAATAGTGCTGCTTGCAGCAGTGCTGGTTTTGACAATCCTCCTGCTGGTAAATCGCGACCGGATCCAGCACCTGGAAGCTTATGGTTACCCGGGAATTTTTCTGCTGTCCATTTTGACCAACGCTACTGTACTAATTCCTTTACCAGGGGTGGTGTTCACCTCGGCAATGGGCGCAGTTTTCAATCCGTTTTGGGTGGCGATCGCATCGGGTTCCGGGGCTACTTTAGGAGAACTTTCCGGTTACATGGCTGGGATTGGTGGACAGATCTGGTTGACCAATCTGGACTGGTATCACCGACTGGAAAATTGGATTAAGAAATACAATCACTGGCCAATCATTCTGCTGGCTTTCATCCCAAACCCACTGTTTGACATGGCGGGGTTCATCGCTGGTGCTGGGGAAGTGCCGCTTTGGAAGTTTTTGCTCTTTACCTGGATTGGTAAAATCCTCAAAATGCTCCTATTTGCCTATTTGGGAGCTGGAATTTTCAGAAATCTGTAATCATCAATCGCTTCTCCGTCCAATTTTGCCATTCGATTGGCTTTATAATCATGCAATGCAAACCTGGCAAGAATGTGCAAAGACGGACTTTGGTGTTGAGTTGTCCTCTACTCAAGCGGAGAAGTTTGACCTCTTCCTGCGTGAGTTGCTGGAATGGAACCAAAAGTTCAACCTGACTGCTATCCGCGACGTGGATGGTATTCTAATCAAGCATTTTTTGGATTCTCTCAGCGTGGTGATGGCTTTTCCGGAAGACTGGAAGCCCCAAAGTATGATCGATATCGGTACTGGAGCAGGATTACCGGGTATACCACTCAAAATTATTTATCCGAAAGCCAGGCTGACTTTGGTGGAATCGATCAAAAAGAAAGCTGGCTTTTGCGAGCACATGGTTGAAGTGCTGGGCTTGACAGACGTGATCGTCAGCAGTGCCCGGGCTGAAGAGATAGGGCAGGATCCCACTCATAGAGAACAGTATGATTTGGCTTTGGCAAGGGCGGTAGCAAAAACACCAGTTTTAGTGGAATACCTGTTGCCATTGGTCAAAGTGGGTGGTTTAGTGGTGATGCAAAAGAGCGCCAGCGCTAAGGAGGAAGTTGACGCCAGCCGCAATGCCATCCGGCTGATGGGTGGAAAACTGATATCCATCCTTCCTGTGAAATTACCCGGGATCGAAGACGAACGTTACCTGGTTGTTTTAGAAAAAACCAAACCAACCCCGGATGAGTTTCCCCGCCGGGTTGGTATACCCGCAAAATCTCCGATCCTGAATTGATGGTTATTACGCTCATCCGGTCTTTTTTCAACTACTCCGATAAAAGCCATAATTACAAGAATCAAAAGCGCAACTTAATTCTCCAAAGAGCGTTAACTATCATGGTAATACGATGCATTCCCAACTGACCTTCTTCTGTGAGCTTGATGGACTGGCACTAAAAAAGCTTTTCGAAAGCCGTTTCGTCTATGATGATCTGAAGACCCTGGGTGCTTGTGTCTCTCTTGGAATTTTGGACTTTTCTGATGAACGGGTCGAAATCGTTCGCAAATTCAACCGATTGAACATCCCCGTAAAAGCTTGGTTACTTCTCCCAAAAGAAGAGGGGTATCGGTTCAACGTGGAAAACCATGCCCAGGCTTTGCAGCGTTATGCTGATTTTAAAACCTGGACGGAAAAGAACAGCCTGATATGGAGCGGGATCGGGCTGGACATCGAACCGGATTTGAATCAGATGACTGATGCCTATTCGTTACGCCCTCAAGTGCTCAAAAAAGCATTCAAGCGCTACATCTCGAAAGATGCGCTCAAAAAAGCCAGTTTGGCTTACCGAAAATTAGCGGTCAGTATAAAAGACGACGGCTATTTCCTGGAAGCTTATCACTTTCCTTTGATTTTCGACGGCCGCAAAGCCAACTCAACCGTAGCGCAAAGGCTGAGCGGCTTGGTGGATGTACCCGTCGACCGCGAAGTGCTGATGCTCTACTCGAGCTTGTCTAAGCCGTTGGGCAACCGCATCTTTTGGAGCTATGCCGATGAAGCTCAGGCGATTGGCATCGGCAGTACAGGCGGAGGTGTGGTGATGGAAGGCGCAAAGGCACTAAGACCAATGACCTGGGATGAATTCAGCACTGACCTGCGTTTAGCCTGGAAATCTGACAAGCCGGTCTACATTTTCAGCCTTCAAGGCTGCGTTGAACAAAAATTTCTCCCCCGCCTGATCACATTCGACCCCTCAGTCGAAGTGAATCACCCGAATACGACGCTGGTAAAAAACGCGCGGAAAGGACTTGGCGGCTTGTTGTGGCTGCTGGAACGACCTTTCGTTGTATTGGTCGGTCTGGTTGGTGTGATCGGCGCGATTGTCGCGATTCGCTCCGGAAAAAAACGTGAAAAATCTGTTAAGCCGAACGAGCCAACCAGGCTTCAATAAGCCTTTTCCACTCCATGATCGTTAATGTTTCCGCCCGGCGTTGAGGGCTAATGCCGGCATCCAGCAACAATTTCTCACCTTCAGATCCTGAAAGTGATAATCCTGCTGAAAGTGAATTGCGCAGGGTTTTGCGTTTTTGCCCGAACCCGGCGTGAGCTAATTTAAAAAAGGCGTCCTGCTGTTCAAACGGAACCAGCGGCTCTGGGTAGAGTTCCACTTTCAAAATAGCTGAATCCACATCTGGCACCGGCAAAAAACTCTCAGCCGGGATCACACCAGCCATCGAGACCTGCCCAAACAGCTGCACAGAAAGCGACAACAGGCTCATTTTTCCATCCCTGGCTAACACACGTTCTGCTACCTCTTTCTGAACAGTCAAAACCACGCGCTTTGGTTTGCGCTGGGCTTCCATCAGGTGGCGAATGATGGCTGAGGAAATGTAGTAAGGGATGTTGGCGACGACGATGTAATCTTGTTGCTGCATCAGTTCATCAGGCTTGAGTTTCAGAATGTCACCTTCGATAATGCGTACGTTTTCAAACTCAGCCAGCGCCTCCCGCAGGGGGGCAAACATTTCACGGTCGATCTCGACCGCCGTGACCTGCCTGGCACTTTGAGCAA
>WOYI010485909.1_pt1 | contig 22881 bp, 23 predicted proteins | sample 6423411 | NCBI WGS metagenome assembly WOYI01 (sample SAMN13441803, study PRJNA592873) | oil field metagenome | biome: oil field; feature: oil-well bore; material: oil-contaminated soil; isolation source: oil-contaminated soil from oil-well borehole | place: Germany: Wietze | collected 2016-10-18 ... | reverse complement strand
GGCCTTGACGGCCGGGGGAGCGGTGGTGGTCATCTCATCCTGTTTCGGGTGTGTGTGGATGTGTCGCGGACAGGTGCCCGGCCCGCAGGGTCGACTGCGGAACCGGGCACCCGAGTCGCTACGGGACGACGATCAGATCGACCGCTGCCTGCATCGCCTCACGCTGGGTGTCCGAGATCGGCGCGCTGCCGGCTGCTGCCGCCGACGCGTCCTGACCCTCGGGGCTGATCACGTAGTTCAGGAAGCCCTTCACGAGAGGTGCGATGTCAGCGTCCACGTATTCCTCGCACGCGATGCTGTACGCGACGAGCACGATCGGGTAGGCGGGCTCGTCGGGCGTGCGGTCCAGTTCGATCGTGAGGTCACCCGCGGTGCGTCCTTCTTCCAGCGGCGAAAGGTCGACGATCGCAGCGGCAGCCTCGGGCGAGAACGGCACGAACTCTTCGCCGATCTGCACTGCCACGGTGCCGAAGCCTTCGGCGCGCGATGCGTCGGCATAGGTGACCGTACCCTGGCCGCCTTCGACGGCGGCCACGACGCCGGAGGTGCCCTGTGCAGCCTCGCCGGACTGCAGCGGCCATTCGCCGTCAGCCTCGTAGGTCCACACCTCGGGGGCGGCCTGTGCGAGGTAGTCGGTGAAGTTCTCGGTCGTGCCCGAGTCGTCGGCGCGGTGCACCGGCGTGACGGCGAGGTCCGGCAGGGTGACGTCCGGGTTGAGCGCGGCGATCGCCGGGTCGTTCCAGTTGGTGATCGTGCCGGCGAACAGGCCCGCGATGGTCGCGGCGTCCATGTTCAGCGTGTCGATGCCCTCGATGTTGAAGATGACGGCGATCGGCGAGATGTAGGCCGGGAGCTGGAGGATGCCGGTGCCCTCGACGCAGCCGTCGAACGGTCCTGCGGCGATCTCCTCGACCGTGAAGGCACGGTCGGAGCCTGCGTAGGGGAATGCGCCGGCCTGGAACGACTCGCGACCTGCGCCGGAACCGACCGGGTCGTAGGTCACCGTGACGTCGGGGTTCGCGGTCTGGAAACCGGCTGCCCACGCCTGGACTCCGACCTCCTGAGCCGATGAGCCGCCACCGGCGAGTTCGCCGGAGAGGACGGGTGCGCCCGGGTCTGCGGAGGCGTCTGGCGCGCCACCCTCGTTCGAGGCGCAAGCGGAGAGTGCGAGGGCCGCGATCGCGCCGATGGCGCCGATCTTGGCAATTCGGGTGAGCTTCACTGTGAATCCTTCACGATTGTCAGGTTGCGTGCCCGGTGCGGGGCACGCACTGACCCTAGACATCGAGCCTTAAGAGACTGGGCGATGCCGGTGAACGGCAGGTGAACGGGGGGAGGGCAAGGCACGGCTGGGCAGATCTCGATACATTCGCTGCTCGCTCATTCGTCGTCGGCGCCTCAACGCTGCTTCGCGGCATCGACCCGTCGCGACTAGATCTTGGGAGTGTGCGTCTCGATCGCGACGATTCCGGAGCCGGGGTTGTCGATCGAGAGGTGCACGACCGAGAACGCGCCGGCCTCCAGTGCCGACGCGCTGCCCAGGTAGGAACCGCGCAGAGTGCCCGTGGCCAGAGCGATCTCGGTCAGGATCTCGGGAATCACCGGTCCGTGGCTGCACAGCACGGCGGGTTTTCGTGTCCTGACACGCTCGCCGACGATCGTGCGGGCATCCGATGTGCCGTTCTCCCACGCGTCCTGACTGATCAGCGAGGTCTTCTCGATCTTGCGGCCGAGCGCCGCCGACAGCGGTGCGACGGTTTTGACGCACCGTGTCGCAGAGCTGGAGACGATCTTTCGGGCGCCGAAGGCGAGGAGCGGACCGACGATGGAGTTCGCCTGCTTCTTACCGCGTGGGGCGAGCGGACGGGCGGCGTCCTTCCCGTCCCATTCCTCGCGCGAGACAGCCTTGGCGTGCCGCAGGGCGATGATCGGGAACGTCCGCAGCACTCCCTCATCGACCAGGCGCGTGAAGTGCTCGATGATCTCCATATCGACGGGGTAGCTCAGTCGCGCGGCCGCCTTCTTGAGCGGGACCCATTCGAGAGCCGCGATCTCCTTGTTGGGCACGAAGGCGGACGCGCGGATAGCGGCATCCGTCGCCTCGGCGGCCCAGTAGTGCACGATCTTCTGCAGCTTGTTCGGCATGAAGTACCGCGAGACGCCGACCGGGACTCCCAGGCTCACCCGGATGCCCGTCTCTTCGAAGATCTCGCGGGCGGCCGTCTCGGCGAGCATCTCGCCCGGATCGACCTTGCCCTTGGGGAGGGTGACGTCGCGGTACTGGGTGCGGTGTATCAGCAGCACGAGGAGCTTCTCCTCGAGGACGCGCCACAGCACACCGCCCGCCGCGTAGACGGCGGTCTCGGTCATCGTGCCGTCCGCGATCGACGACGGCGCTGGACGTCGGTCATCGTCCGATCCTGGATGTCGACCAGCGGCTTGCCGGCCTCATCCAGGCTGTGCCGCGTCCACGTGCCGTCGGAGCCGAGCCACCAAGAGCTGGTCGTGTCGCTCATCGCGAGTTCGAACAGATCGGAGAGCTCTGTGAGGTGCGGCGGTGCGATCACGCGCACGAGCGCCTCGACGCGGCGATCGAGGTTGCGGTGCATCATGTCGGCGCTGCCGATGTAGACCTGGGGGTAGCCGTCGTTGTGGAACATGAAGATGCGCGAGTGCTCGAGATAGCGCCCCAGGATGCTGCGCACCTTGATGTTCTCGCTGACGCCGGCCACGCCCGGCTTGAGAGAGCAGATGCCGCGCACCCACACCTCGACCGGAACGCCCGCCTGGCTCGCGCGGTAGAGCGCGTCGATGATCTGCTCGTCGACCATCGAGTTGACCTTGATGCGGATGCTGGAGGGCATGCCCGCGAGCGCGTTGCGGCGCTCATTCTCGATGAGCCGCAGAAGGCCCTTGCGTAGGTGCAGCGGCGCCACGAGCAGGCGCTTGAACTTCTTCTCGATCGCATAGCCGGACAGTTCGTTGAACAGGCGCGTGAGATCGCGGCCGACCTGGTCGTCGACCGTGAACAGGCCGAAGTCTTCGTAGATGCGACTGGTCTTGGGGTTGTAGTTGCCCGTGCCGACGTGGCTGTAGTGGCGTAGTCTGCCTTCTTCCTCGCGGATCACGAGGGCGAGCTTGCAGTGGGTCTTCAGGCCCACGAGCCCGTAGACGACGTGCACGCCCGCCTTCTCGAGCTTGCGAGCCCACACGATGTTGGCGGCTTCGTCGAAGCGGGCCTTCACCTCGACGAGGGCGAGCACCTGCTTGCCGGCCTCGGCCGCATCGATGAGCGACTGCACGATCGGGCTGTCGCCCGACGTGCGGTACAGCGTCTGCTTGATGGCCAGCACATGCGGGTCTTTGGCCGCCTGCTCGAGGAACGCCTGCACGCTCGTCGCGAACGACTCGTATGGGTGGTGGACGAGCACGTCGGCGCGCCGGATCGCGGCAAAGATGTCGGCTCGCTCGCTCTGCTCCCCTGGCTGGAAGGCGAGTGCCGTCGTGGGCACATGAGCCGGGTAGTGCAGCTCTGGCCGGTCGATCTTGGCGAGATCGAACAGACCGCGCAGGTCGAGCGAGCCGGGCAGGCGGTATACCTCCTGCGTGGTGATGTCGAGTTCGCTGATCAGCAGGTCGAGTGTGAGGTCGTCCATGTCGTCGCCGACCTCGAGCCGGATCGGAGGTCCGAACCGGCGGCGCAGGAGCTCGGCCTCGAGCGCTTGGATGAGGTTCTCGGTCTCGTCCTCCTCGATCACGACGTCCTCGTTGCGGGTGAGTCGGAACGCGTGATGATCGAGGATCTCCATGCCCGGGAACAGGTCTTCGAGGTGATTCGCGATGAGTTCTTCGAGCGGCAGATAGCGCACGGTGTCACCGTGGCGCGAAACGTCCACGAATCGGGGGAGCATCGGCGGCACCTTGAGCCGGGCGAACTCCTGACGTCCGGTCTTGGCATTGCGGATGCGGATCGCGAGGTTGAGCGAAAGTCCCGAGATGTACGGGAACGGGTGCGCAGGGTCCACGGCCAGCGGCATCAGGACGGGGAAGATCTGCCGCTGGAAGTAATCCGACACGCGCGTGCGCTCGTCGTCCTCCAGCTGATCCCACGAGATGACCTCGATGCCGGCATCCGCCAGCGCCGGTCGCACCTGCGAGGTCCACGCGTCCGCGTGCCTCAGCTGCAGGGCGTGCGCGTCGGCGGAGATGTCGGCGAGCACCTCCTGAGGGGAGCGGCCCACGTTCGTCGGCACGGCCAGCCCCGTGACGATGCGGCGCTTCAGGCCGGCCACCCGCACCATGAAGAATTCGTCGAGGTTGCTTGCGAAGATCGCCAGGAAGTTGGCGCGCTCCAGAACCGGCAGCGCCGGGTCCTCGGCGAGCTCGAGCACACGCTGGTTGAACGCGAGCCAGCTCAGTTCGCGGTCGAGATAGCGGTTGTCGGGCAGCTGCGAGTCGAAGACCTCGGACAGGTCGAAGTCGTCGTCGTCCCCGTCTCCGAGGCCCGCGTCGAGCACGTCGTGTTCGATCATCCCCTCATCATTGCAGGGGAAGGTGACGTGCGTGTGAACGCTCGGATCGCTCCGCCGGGCCTCGCTAAGCGCCGGTGCGTTCGCGAGGCGCCGGCAGCTGGTCATCCTCGTAGACGTTGAAGCGATAGCCGACGTTGCGCACGGTGCCGATCAGCTGCTCGAGGTCGCCGAGCTTCGCGCGCAGACGCCGCACGTGCACATCGACGGTGCGGGTGCCGCCGAAGTAGTCGTAGCCCCACACCTCGCTGAGCAGCTGCTCGCGGGTGAACACGCGCGAGGGATGCGTGGCGAAGAAGTGCAGGAGCTGGAATTCCTTGTAGGTCAGGTCGAGCGGCTTGCCGTGGACCTTCGCGGAGTACGAGGACTCGTCGATCGTGATGCCGGATGTCTGGATGCGCGTGGAGATCGCGTCCTTGGACATCCGGCCGATCGCCAGCCGGATGCGCGCATCGACCTCGGCCGGGCCTGCCGTGACCAGGATCACGTCGTCCACGCCCCAGTCCGTCGAGACCGCCGTCAGGCCGCCCTCGGTGACCACGAGCAGCAGCGGAGCGTCGAGCCCGGTGGTGTTGAGGATCTTGCAGAGCGATTTCGCCCCGACCAGGTCCAGGCGCGCGTCGATGAAGATGATGTCGGCGCTCGGCGCGTTGACCAGTTGCGCAGGCTCGGCAGGGATCTGCCGGACTCGGTGGCTCAGGAGCTCCAGCGAGGGCAGGACCAGACCGTCTCCGGGGGCGGAGCTCAGAACGAGAAGCTGTGCCAAAAACGCCGTCCTCCCGGCGCAGGGAAGCGCCGTTGATCCAGTTTAGGGCTTGGCGGGCGGTCGATTCGATCCGGATGTCCTCCGGGGCGGCTCAGGACCGTCGATGCCGCCCATGCGCGCCCGAGTTGAGGGAGAATGGGCCCGTGACCACCCCGGAACTCGCCCCTCGCCGCACATTCGGCGGCGTGATCGCCGTCTGGGTGATCGCCGCCCTCATCGGCATCTCGATCGGCCTCTTCGTTCCGGAGGCGTGGCGGGCCGCGTGGCTCACGGTCGGCCTCGGCGGATGCCTGGTGCTCGCGTTCGCGATCCAGCTCTGGTTCGGCCGCTCGCAGGGCTTCATCGAGCGCGTCGCGGCCAGCGTCCTGGGTGCGCTGCTGGCGATGGGCGTCATCAGCCTCGGCTTCGGCTTGTCGGCGGTCGTTCCCGGGTAGACTCGCTGTATGGATCTCGTCGCGCTCGAACTGTTCTTCGTTGGGCTTCTCGCGCTCGCGTCGCTCGCGATCGTCTTCGTCTCCGGCGTCGTGATCAAGAACCTCTATCGCGGCCAGCGCTGACGGCGGTCGCGTCGTGTTCGACCTCCCCACGGACCTGCCCGCCGATCTCGTGCCACTGTCGTGGCTCATCGGCGTCTGGGAGGGCACCGGAGTCATCGACTACGAGGTCGGCGACCACCGATTCACGGGTGAGTTCATCCACCGCGTGAGCTTCAGCCACGACGGCGGCACGTATCTGAACTACGCCGCGAGTGCGTGGCTGCTCGACGACTCGCCGGCCTCCGACGAGGGCGAGCGGGCACGCACACCGCTCGTCTCCGAGATGGGCTACTGGCGCCTTTCCCGCACGGCCACCGACGCCGAAGCCGGCCCAGGGCTGCTTCCTCCGTTCGGCGCGCCGATCGCGCGGACCGCCGACGACGTCGAAGAGCTGCGCAATGCGGAAGGCGGCTTCGACATCGAGGTCTCGATCGTCCACTCCGACGGCATCAGCGAGCTGTACCTCGGCGCGATCCGCGGGCCGCGGATCGATATGGCCACCGACGCCGTCGTGCGCACGGCCGGCGCGAAGGTGTACGCGGCCGCCACACGCATGTACGGCCTCGTCGACGGACACCTGCTGTGGGCGTGGGACATCGCCGCGCTCGGCCGTGAGCTCTCCTCGCACGCCTCCGCACGCCTTGAGCGGGTCGACTGATGCCCGGTCCGTTCGCACGGGTCCCGGGCGCCGTCACCGACGAGTCCGGACTGCGCCACCTCGGCAACCCTCTCGGCGAGCAGCGGGCGCTCGCGGGCGGGGGGGCCGTCGCCCCTCTCGGCGATCGTGCCGTCCTCGCCGTCCCCGGCGAGGACCGGCTGTCGTGGCTCGACTCGCTCACCTCGCAGGCTCTCACCCTGCTCGTGCCGGGCGAGAGCACCGAGCTGCTCGTGCTGGATCCGCACGGACATGTGGAGCACGCGGCATCCGTCCTCGACGACGGCGAGACGACCTGGCTCATCACCGATCGGGGGGATGCCGGCGGGCTGCTGTCGTGGCTGCGCAAGATGCGCTTCCGACTGCGGGTGAACCCCCGCGACGCGAGCGAGGAGTACGCCGTCATCGGCGGCACGCCGACCGCGCTCGCCGCACTCACTCCCGCCGCGCCCGACGGTGTGCCGCTCGTCTGGACGGATCCGTGGCCGCACGTGAGCGTCGGCGGCTACGCGTACGCGGCCGCCGAGCCGCACCCGGGCGCCGAGCGCAATTGGGCCGAGGCGATCGTGTCGCGGGCCGAGGAGGAGCGCATCGCGGATGCCGCCGCGTCGGGCGGACTCGCCCTGGCCGGGCTCGTCGCCGTTGACGCCCTGCGCATCGCGGCATGGCGCCCGCGCTGGGCGAACGAGGTCGACGACCGCGCGCTCCCGCACGAATTGGACTGGCTGCGCACTGCGGTACATCTCGAGAAAGGCTGCTACCGCGGCCAGGAGACGGTCGCGAAGGTGCACAATCTCGGTCACCCGCCCCGGCGCATCGTCGCCCTTCAGCTCGACGGGAGCGATTCCGTGCTCCCGTCGCGCGGCGACGAGGTGTTGCTCGGCGAGAGCGCCGTTGGGGTCATCACCTCTGCAGCCCGCCACTTCGAGGAGGGCCCGATCGCGCTCGCCGTCGTGCGACGCGGCACCGCAGTCGACGCGGAATTCATCGTCCGCACCGAGGAGGGCGAGATCGTCGCGGCGCAAGAGGTCATCGTCCCGCCCGAGGCGGGGGCGACGGCGAACATCCCCCGGCTGCCCCGGCTCGGACGACGATCCGGCTGAGGAGGAGCCCTGGACGGACCTCGGAGCCGACGACGGCGCCAGTGCCGCCTCCCACCGCTGCACGGACCGAAGGTGACCATTGCCAGGCCGGACAGCAGCCCCTGCGCCGGGCGAGGCTCGCGTCGATCGCTATCATTGGCCCATGACCGCGCCCTACACGTTGATACTCCTCCGCCATGGCCAGAGCGTCTGGAACGAGCTCAACCTCTTCACCGGATGGGTCGATGTGAGACTCTCCGAGCGGGGCAAGTCCGAGGCCATCCGCGGCGGCGAGCTGCTCGCCGAAGCGGGACTGCTTCCCGACGTGCTGCATACCTCGGTGCTCAGCCGCGCGATCCAGACCGCGAACCTCGCCCTGGACGCAGCGGACCGTCTCTGGATCCCGGTGAAGCGCACCTGGCGCCTGAACGAGCGCCACTACGGCGCCCTCCAGGGCAAGGACAAGGCGCAGACCCTCGAAGAGTTCGGGCCCGAGCAGTTCATGCTGTGGCGCCGCTCGTTCGACGTGCCGCCCCCGCCCCTGGCCGACGATTCCGAGTTCAGCCAGGTGGGCGACCCGCGCTATGCCGGCATCGACGGCGAGGTCCCGCGCACCGAGTCGCTCAAGCTCGTGATCGACCGCTTCCTGCCCTACTGGGAGAGCGACATCGTTCCCGACCTGCGCGCCGGCAGGACCGTGCTCGTCACGGCTCACGGCAACTCGCTGCGCGGGCTCGTCAAGCACCTCGACGGCATCAGCGACGCCGATATCGCCGAGCTGAACATCCCCACCGGCATCCCGCTGGTCTACCGGCTCGACGAGAACCTCGAGCCGATCGGACCGGGGGAGTACCTCGACCCGGAGGCTGCCGCCGCAGGCGCCGCCGCAGTGGCGAGCCAGGGCAAGCAGTGATGCGACCCTACGGCCGGGGCACTTCGATCGTCTCGGTGTCGACGGTCCAGTCGCCGGTCGAGAGGTAGACGACCTTCTTCGAGACCGAGACCGCGTGGTCGGCGAAGCGCTCGAGGTAGCGGCTCGCGAGAGTGGCATCGACCGTCGCCGAGGCCTCGCCCTTCCAGCTGTCGCTGAGCACCTTCTCGAACACGCTGAGGTGCAGGTCGTCGAGCTTGTCGTCGTCGTTGCGGATCTCGTCTGCGAGAGCCTTGTCCTCGTTGCGCAGCAGTTCAGTGAGCTTGCGCGCCACCGCCACGTCGAGTTCGCCCATCTTCGTGAAGGTGGACTTCAGGCCCTTGGGGATGGCCCGCTCGGGGAAGCGCATGCGGGTCAGCTGGGCGATGTGCTCGGCGATGTCGCCCATGCGCTCGAGCGAGGCGCTGATGCGCAGAGCGCTCACGACGATGCGCAGATCACGGGCGACCGGCTGCTGGCGCGCGAGGATCTCGATCGCGAGCTCGTCGAGCGCGACCGCCTTGTCGTCGATGACCGCATCGGCCTCGATGACTTCTTCGGCCAGGGCGACATCGCTCGAACTGAAAGAGCGCGTGGCCTTCTCGATGGCGACGGTGACGAGTTCGGCGATCTCGACCAGACGTCCCTGGACATCCTCGAGGGATTGATGGAAGACCTCGCGCATTTGCAGCACCTTTCGTGTTCCGCATCAGGCACATCGCCTCGCGACCTGGCGATTCTCGCCACCGAAGGTTAACGAACGGTGCCGCGAGAGTGAATAGTACCGGGCCGCACCGCGGGGTCAGTGCCGCCTGACCGGGTCGGCATCGGCTCGCCCTCTACTCTGGAGCCATGGATACGACGCAGCTTGCGCTGCTCGCCCTGCTCCTGGGGGCGGTCGCCGGAGGCTCCGTCTCGATCGGGATCGCCGTCGCCCTGCGGGCGCGTGAGCGAGCTCGCGCCGAGATGTCGTCGAAGATTCCGGACGGCGTGCGCGAAGTGCTCCGTGCCATGGACGATGCGGCCGTCGTCGTCGACGCCTCCTCGACAGTGCTGGCGGCATCCGCTGCCGCTGTTGCGTTCCATCTCGCCGACGGGAGTGTTCTGCCCTCGGATGAGCTGCGCGGAATCGCCCGTCGTGCGCGCGCCGAGGAGTCGGTCGTCACCGCGACGATGCGGCTGCAGCGGGGCGCGCCTCCGGCGGAGCCCCGCCTGGTGGTCGTGCGCGCGTCCCGCATTTCACCGCGCTTGACCCTGCTGGTGATCCGCGACATCACCGAGCGCGAACGGATCGAGCAGATGCGTCGCGATTTCGTCGCGAACACGAGTCATGAGCTGAAGACCCCGGTCGGTGCGGTCAGTCTGCTGGCCGAGGCGATCGAGTCCGCCGCGGACGACCCCGACCAGGTGCGAAACTTCGCCGGCCGTCTCAGTGCCGAGGCCGCACGGCTCGCGCAGCTCACCTCGCGCATCATGAACCTCTCGCGACTGCAGGCGACGGATGAATTCACCGACGAGCGCGAGGTCGCCGTCGATGAGATCGTCGCTTCGGCTGCGGACGCCCATGTCATCGAGGCCGCCTCGGCCGGCGTGGAGATCGTGCGCGGGGGAGAGCGCGGCCTGTACGTGCGCGGCGACGCGCAAGTGCTGAGTGAGGCCGTCGGCAACCTGATCGCGAACGCGATCGCCTATTCACCGAAAGGCGCCAACGTCGGTGTGGGCGTCAAGGCCGTCGACGACATCGTGGAGATCGCCGTGACCGATCGCGGCATCGGCATCTCGGAAGGCGACCAGGAGCGCGTGTTCGAGCGCTTCTACCGTGCTGACCAGGCGCGATCCCGCCGCACGGGCGGGACCGGACTCGGGCTCGCGATCGTCAAGCACGCGGTGCAGCGCCATGGTGGAGAGGTGCGGCTGTGGTCGCGGCCCGGTCGCGGCTCCACCTTCACCATCCGCCTTCCGCTCATCACGCCCCCCGCAGACCAGGTGAAGCCGAAGCGGCGCCGCAAGAAGAAGAAGGCGACGTCGATCTCGGCATCCCCCAACACGAACGGAGCACCCGCATGACTCGTGTCCTCATCGTCGAGGACGAGCCGGATCTGGCCGATCCGCTCGCCTACCTGCTGCGCCGAGAGGGCTACGACGTCGAGATCGCCGAGGACGGACCGGCAGCCCTCTCGGCGTTCCGTGACCGCGGCGGCGACATCGTGCTGCTGGATCTGATGCTGCCGGGCATGTCGGGTACCGAGGTGTGCCGTCAGATACGTTCGAACTCCCGGGTGCCGATCATCATGCTGACCGCGAAGGACTCCGAGGTGGACATCGTCGTCGGGCTCGAGCTCGGCGCCGACGACTACGTCACCAAGCCGTACTCGGCTCGTGAACTGCTGGCGCGGATGCGTGCAGTGCTGCGCCGTCTCTCGCAGAACGAAGCGGACCTGGAGGACCACGTGCTCGACGCAGGACGCGTGGTGCTTGACATCGATCGCCACACCGTCGCGGTCGACGGGCGCGAGATAAACATGCCGCTCAAGGAATTCGAGCTGCTCGAAGTGCTCATGCGCAATGCCGGCCGCGTTCTCACGCGCGGGCAGCTGATCGATCGGGTCTGGGGCACCGACTACTTCGGCGATACCAAGACGCTCGACGTGCACATCAAGCGCATCCGCTCACGGATCGAGAAGCACCCGAGCGACCCGTCGATGCTCATGACCGTCCGTGGGCTCGGCTACCGGTTCGAGGGCTGAGGCCGTCGCACCGCACCGCGCTCAGGGCAGCAGGTCGCCGTAGTAGTCGAGCGAGCCGTCGAGGACGGGCACGTCGAACAGGATGCCGTCGCTGTCGCCGGACTGGAAGAACATCGGCAGGTTGGCACCCGGCTTCGTGTCGATCCCCTCGAGCAGCAGCGGGTCGGTCTCGGCCGTGCCGAGGCTCACCGTGGTGTTCGCGGGAACGCGGATCTTCTCCGCCGACTTCGACGAACCCTCGCCGTACTCGATGTTGAGGGTGTGCGCCTCGCTGGTGCCGTTGACGATCGCGGCGACGAGGTTTCCGTCGACGCCCTCCTCATCGCTGACGACGAGCACGTTGCGCACTTGAAGCGGCCCGGAATCGGGGATGTTCACGCCGTCGGACGGCGAGTACGGGATCATGGTCGCCTGCGTCGAGAGCATGGCGCAGCCACTTGTTCCAAGGGCCACGAGGGCTCCTAGGGCGAGCGACGCGATAAGGCGCGATTTCACGGGTCCTCCCGGGACGGATGACGGCATCTCCTAGCATTCTAGGGGTGCGCCGCCGGCGGTGCGGTGTGCCGCGCCAGGGGTGGGCGGCGAACCTTACCGCATCTTCGCCTGTGGTATCCTGGAGGTTGCCGGAAGGACATAACTCCATGCTTTTTGAGGTTGGCGAAACGGTCGTCTACCCCCATCACGGGGCCGCGACGATCATCGAAGTCAAAGACCGGGTCATCAAAGGTGAGACCAAGCGATATCTGAAGCTCAACGTCACCCAGGGTGATCTGATCATCGAGGTCCCGGCTGAGAACGTCGACCTCGTCGGCGTTCGCGACGTCATCGGCAAGGAAGGCCTCGACAAGGTCTTCGAGGTGTTGCGTGCGCCGTTCACCGAGGAGCCCACGAACTGGTCGCGCCGGTACAAGGCCAACCTCGAGAAGCTCGCCTCCGGCGATGTCATCAAGGTGAGCGAGGTCGTGCGCGACCTCTGGCGCCGCGACCAGGACCGCGGACTGTCCGCCGGTGAGAAGCGCATGCTCGCGAAGGCGAAGCAGATCCTGATCTCCGAGCTCGCGCTCGCCGAAAAGACCGACGAAGAGCAGGCCGGCGCGATCCTCGACGAGGTTCTGGCGTCTTGATCGAGCGGTAGCGTGACAGGCGTGAATATCACGCCTGTGCCGCGAATCGCGGTCATCGTCGTCGCGGCCGGGTCTGGAACACGTCTTGCCGCCGGCGCACCGAAGGCGTTCGTCGGCATCGACGAGCACACGATGCTTCGCCATGCCCTCACGCGCGTGCTCCAGGCGCCTGAGGCGCAGATCGTCATCGTGGCGCCCGCAGGCCGTGAGGGCGATGCGCTGACCGACGCGCTCGCCGCCGCCGGCGATCGCCGTGACCTCGTCTCGGTCGTCGCAGGCGGTTCATCGCGTCAGGCGTCGGTGGCCGCGGGGCTGAACGCACTCTGGGGCGACGTCGAGATCGTGCTGGTGCACGATGCCGCACGGGCCCTGACGCCCCCTGGCGTGTTCGAGCGCGTCATCGCCGCCGTCGATGCTGGTGGTGTCGGCGCTGTCCCCGTGCTGCCGGTGATCGATACGATCAAGCGCGTCGAGGACGCCCGTATCGTGGCCGCTGTCGAGCGCTCCGAGCTGTCGGCCGCGCAGACGCCGCAGGGCTTCCGTCGCGACATCCTGGATGCCGCCTATCGGGGCGCCGATCAGGACTTCACCGACGACGCCGCGCTGGTCGCGGCGGCCGGCCACAGCGTCGCCGTCGTGGAGGGCGATGCCCTCGCGTTCAAGATCACCACCCCCGCCGACCTCGAGCGTGCCCGATCACTCGTGGCGCGGCATCCGCTCCTGGCCTCAGCGGCGCATCTGGAGAACCCGACGCCCGCGCCCCGGGTCGGCGTCGGCACCGATGTGCACGCGTTCGGCGGTGAGGGCCCGCTGTGGCTCGCCGGACTCGAATGGCCCGGGGAGCCGGCACTCTCCGGCCACTCCGACGGCGACGCCGTCGCGCACGCGATCGTCGACGCGCTGCTTTCGGCGGCCGGGCTCGGCGATATCGGCACCCACTTCGGCACCGACCACCCCGAATACGCGGGCGCCCACGCGGCCGCGTTCCTCTCGCGCACCCTCGGGCTGCTCGGTGAGGCGGGCTGGCGCGTCGGCAACGTGGCGGTGCAAGTGCAGGCGAACCGTCCGCGCTTCAGCGCGCGCCGCGCCGAAGCCGAAGCGGTGCTGTCGACCGCGCTGGGCGGTGCGTCGGTGTCTGTCTCGGCGACCACCACCGACGGTCTCGGGTTCACTGGCCGCGGAGAGGGCGTCTCCGCATTCGCGATGGCGCTCGTCGTGCCGAGCTGAACCGGTCCCGCGGAGGGAGCGGGCCATGAACACCGAGAACGAGTCGTCGGTGCGAGGCACCCTCACCCCTCCACTGCGAACGGCGCCGGGTCGCGCGACGCACGCGAGCCCCAGGCGAGAAGCGCGAGCCCGGCGGCGAGGATCACGAGGCCGACGATCGCGAGCGCGGAGAGCCGCTCGCCGAGGACGACGATCCCCAGGACGCTGGCCGTGAGCGGCTCACCGAGGGTCAGGGTCGCGGCGGTCGCGGCGGTGAGGCCGCCCAGACCCCATGTGAACATCACATAGGCGATCGAGATGGTTGCCAGACCGAGCCACAGCGCCATCACCAATCCCGATGTGGTGCCGAGCCAGCTGAGATCGACGAACGGAAGCACGAACGCCGACACCACGGCCGAACTCGCCCCCATGGAACCCACCACCGTGAAGGGGTCCCAGCCCTCGTCCAGCAGGCGCCGCTGAGTGTTCGCGATCACGGCGAAGGTGGCGCCCGCGCCCACGCTGGCCAGCAGTCCGATCGGGTCGGTGCCGCCCCCGCCGCCGCCGGCGGCGGCGGCCTCGCCCCCGAAGCCGAGCAGCACGACGCCGACGGTCGCGAGCGCGGTTGCCATCATCCACGTCGTGCTGGGCATCCGGCGGGTCAGCACCCATTCCAGGAGCCCGGCGAGGATCGGTGCCGAGCCCAGCGCGACCACGGTGCCCACCGCCACGCCATTGCGCTCGGTTCCGAGGAAGAACAGCGGCTGGTACAGGGCGAGGCACAAGCCGGTCAGCACCATGAGACCGAGCGGACGGACGCCGAAGCCCGGCGCAGGCGCGGCGGTGTGGCGCGCGTGCCGGCGTGCGAGCACGAACGCGATGATCGCGAGCCCTGTGCCGCCGATCACCAGGCGGACGGCGCCGACCGACAGGGGAGTGGTGTCGTCGGGCCCGAGGGCCATCGATGTGCCTGTCGTCCCGAACAGCAGCGCCGCGGCGAGGACGGCGAGGACGTGGAGCACACTGTCATTGATACTGCATCCGGCTGGCGCCGCCGCGCCGCCACCGACCGATCGGCCCAAGGAGTCACGGCCAGGTTGGGCGGATGCCCCGCCGGTAGGCTGGTGCGGTGACACCCGGTACATCGCCTGTGAGGCTCTACGACACCAAAGCGCAGGCTCTGCGCGATTTCGTGCCGCTGGACCCTTCGAACGTGACGGTGTACGTCTGCGGACCGACCGTGCAATCCGGCCCCCACATCGGTCATCTTCGCGGTGCCCTGAGCTTCGACATCCTGCGGCGCTGGCTCGCGCACCGGTTCGGCCGGGTCACGTTCGTGCGCAACGTCACCGACATCGACGACAAGGTGCTCGCGAACGCGACTGATGTCGAGCCGTGGTGGGCGCTCGCGTACCGGATGGAGCTGGAGTTCTCGAAAGCGTATGCCGCGATCGGCATCGCGCCCCCGACGTACGAGCCGCGCGCGACCGCGTCCATCCCTCAGATGCAGGAGCTGATCGCGCGACTGGTCGAGGCGGGGCACGCGTATGCGGCGAACGGCGACGTGTACTTCGACGTGCGCTCGTGGTCCGCGTACGGCACGCTCACGCGGCAGTCGCTCGATGCGATGGAATCCGCCGCGGATGCCGACCCCCGCGGCAAGCGCGACCCGCGCGATTTCGCCCTGTGGAAGGGCGTCAAGCCCGGCGAGCCCGAAAGCGCGGCCTGGGCATCACCGTGGGGCCCGGGCCGGCCGGGATGGCACATCGAGTGCTCCGCCATGGCGCGCCGCTACCTCGGACCCGAGTTCGACATCCACGGTGGGGGACTCGATCTGCGCTTCCCGCACCACGAGAACGAACTGGCGCAGTCCACCGCGGCGGGCGACCCGTTCGCCCGCTACTGGGTGCACAACGGCCTGGTGACCGTCGGTGACCAGAAGATGTCGAAGTCGCTGGGCAACTTCCTGCTGGCCGAGGACGTGCTCCGCGAGCGGGATCCGCTCGTGGTCCGCTACGCGCTCGCGGCGGCGCACTACCGCTCGAGCCTCGACATCTCGGCATCCTCGTTCGACGAGGCCGAGATCGCCCTGGAGCGCATCCGAACCTTCCTCGAGCGCGCCGTGCGCACGCTCCAGGACGACTCCCGCGACCTGCGCCTGGCCGCCGTCGCACCCGAGCGTTTCGCCGCAGCCATGGACGACGACCTCGGCGTCCCCCAGGCGCTGGCCGTACTGCACGAGACGGTGCGGGCCGGCAACACGGCACTGGACGTGGGCGATCATCACGCGATGACCACGGCGTTCGCGGATGTGGCGATCATGACGGGCCTGCTCGGCATCGACCCGCTCGACCCGGCGTGGGGATCCGCGCCGACCCGTGCCGACGCCTCGGCTCTGGACGCACTCGTGCAGAGCCTGATCGCGCAGCGCGCCGATGCGCGCGCCGTCAAGGACTGGGCGGCAGCGGATCGCATCCGCGATGCGGTGGCCGCGGCGGGCATCACGCTCGAAGACACGAACGACGCAACGCATTGGAGTATTCATGGCCGGTAGCAAGCCCGGGCGCCCGGGCGCCAGCAAGGGCAAGAAGGGCCCCACGAAGGGCACGGGAGGCAAGAACAAGCGCTCGCTGGAAGGCCGCGGGCCGACGCCCAAGGCGGAGGACCGCGCCTGGCACCCCGCGGGCAAGCGCAAGGCCGCAGCCGAGCGCTATACGGCGGCCGGAGGCAAGGGCAAGCCTGCCGGTCAGGCGCAGTCGCGCCCGCGCGCGGCGAAGAAGGACGACGACACCGAAGTGGTCACCGGGCGCAACTCGGTGCTCGAGGCGCTGCGCGCCAAGATTCCCGCCACCGCGTTCTACATCGCCCAGCGCGTCGAGATGGACGACCGCGTCAAAGAGATGCTCTCCATCGCGACCCACCGCCAGATCCCGGTCATGGAGGTCACCCGCCCCGAGCTGGACCGCATGGCCGGCTTCGACGGCGTGCACCAGGGCGTCGCGCTCAAGGTGCCGCCGTACGAGTACGCGCACCCGCAGGACCTGCTCGAGGGCGTGATCGACAAGGGCCAGGTGCCGCTGTTCGTCGCGCTGGACGGCATCACGGATCCTCGCAACCTCGGCGCGATCATCCGCTCCACCGGCGCGTTCGGCGGTCACGGCGTCATCCTGCCGCAGCGGCGCTCGGCGAGCGTGAACAGCGCGGCGTGGAAGACGAGTGCCGGCGCTGCCGCGCGCATCCCCGTCGCGATCGCACCGAACCTCACCTCGACGCTCAAGGACTTCAAGAAGCAGGGCGTCTTCGTCCTCGGGCTCGACGGCGGCGGCGACGTCTCGCTGCCGGCGCTGGCGCTGGCCGACCGCCCCGTCGTGATCGTCGTGGGGTCCGAGGGCAAAGGGCTGTCCCGACTGGTCAGCGAGAACTGCGACCAGATCGTGTCCATCCCGATCGAGGCGGCCACCGAGTCGCTGAACGCCGGGATCGCGGCATCCGTCGCCCTCTACCAGGTCTCCATGCTGCGCGCGCACAAGAGCGACTGAGTCCCGAAGTCGTCACGTTTCATTCTCGGGAATGAAACTTCTCCGATCGCTCTTGCTGTCGACTACCCCCGTCGAAAGGAAAACACCATGGCACGCATCGCCGTCATCGGAGGAACCGGCTACGCCGGCCGCAACATCGTCGCCGAGGCGGTGAGCCGGGGGCACACGGTCGTCTCGGTCGCCCGCAGCGTGCCGGCTGAGCGCGTGGAGGGTGCCACCTACCTCGAAGGGACGCTGTTGGATGCGCCCAGTCTCGCCGCCGAGCTTCAGGGCGTCGACGTCGTCGTCTCGACCGTGCCCGCCCGCGGCGACATGGTCGGCCGTGTGCGCCCGGGCGTCGCCGAATTGGTCGCATCGCTTTCGCCTGACGTGCGCATCGGCGTGATCGGCGGCGCGGGCGGAAGCCTCGTCGCCGAAGGCGGCCCGCGGCTCGTCGACCTGGACTCGTTCACCGAGGAGTACAAGCCCGAGGCGCTCGAGGCGATCGGCATCCTCGAGGATCTCGAGAAGACGGATGCCGCGCGCGACTGGTTCTACATCCACCCGGCCGGCGGCTTCGGATCGTGGAACCCGGGCGAGCGCACCGGTGCCTACCGCGATGGCGGCGACGTCGTCGTGACGGATGCCGACGGCGAGTCGTACATCTCGGGACCGGACCTCGCGGTCGCGGTCGTCGACGAGATCGAGAGACCGAAGCACTCGCGCGAGCGCTTCACCATCGGATATTGACGCGGCTCGGATCAAGATCGAGGAGCGAGCCTGCGAGCGTATCGAGATTCAGACCAGGTCGCGCCAGTCGACGCCCTCGGCATCATCGTCTTCCTGCACGGGGATGTCGGCGGTGACGGCGGGCAGGGCCATCGTCTCGGTGGCCGGGCCCATCACGGTCGCCTCGTCGCGGCGATGGCTGAGAACATCGTCGATGTAGCTGGAGAGCACCTCGGCGAGCGGCACCGACTTGCCGCGCGCCTGCGACATGTACCAGCGGTGCTCGAGCACCTGGTGGAACACCTCGGCGGGCTCCAGCTTCGCCCTCAGGTCGAACGGGATGGCTTTCACCACCGGCTCGAAGACACGGGTCAGCCATTCGTGGGCGACCATCTGCTCGTCCTCGCCCAGCCGTGAGACGCGCGCGCGAAACTCATCGAGGTCGTTCAGCAGCCGGCGTGCCTGGTTCTCCTCGACGTCGAGTCCGGTGAGCCGGAGCAACCGGCGGGTGTGATGCCCAGCATCCACCACCTTCGGCTGGATCGACACCTTCGTGCCATCGGCCATGGCCTGGATCGACATCTCGCCGATGTCGAAACCGAGATCATTGAGGCGCTGCACGCGTTCGGTGATGCGCCACGACTCGTTCGGCGAGAACGCCTCCTCGTCGGTGAGTGCGGTCCACAATGAGCGGTACGACGACATGATGCCGTCGGCGAGCGCGACCGCGTCCACGCCGCCTTCGAGTCGCCCGCCCGCTTCGAGGTCCATGATCTCGCCCGCGATGTTCGTGCGCGCAACGTCGAGGTCGTGCTCGCGCTGGCCGCGGGTGAGCCCGCTCTCGTGCAGCTCACCGGTCTCGGCATCCACGAGGTAGGCGGCGAACGCCCCGGCATCCCGGCGGAAGAGCGTGTTGGACAGCGACACGTCGCCCCAGAAGAAGCCCACGTTGTGCAGCCGCACGAGCAGCACCGCGAGTGCGTCGACGAGGCGGCCCGCGGTATCGGGCCGCAGCACCTGGGTGAACAGCGCCCGGTAGGGGAGCGAGAACGTCAGGTGCGCGGTGACCAGTGCGGCCGGCAGCGGGTCGCCGCCGGCATCTTTGCGTCCGCCGATGACGGCGACGCGATCGACGCACGGTGCGTCGAGGCGGTCGAGGTTTCCGAGCATGTCATACTCGCGGCGGGCCATCTCCTCTGTCGTCTCCTTGATGGCGACGACCCGGCCGGAGAGGTTCGCGAAGCGGACGAGGTGCCGTGAGAGCCCCTTCGGCAGGAACACGATGGTGCTGCTGGGCCATTCGGCCAGCGGAGTCGACCAGGGGAGGGCCAGCAGACCGGGATCCACCGAACTCGCGGTGATGCTGAGTGCGTCTGGCACCTGGTACCCCGAAGGCGTCGTGGGAAAGTCGTGGAAGAGCGAACCGCGGCGCGGGGGTCAAGTGACCCTCCGCGCCGCAATCGCGATATCAGCTGCCCGCGATGACCGGAACGTCGTTCAGGCGTTCGCCCGTCTCGAGGTCGAACGCATGCACGTGACCGGGTGTTGCGGCGAGCGTGACCGTCTCACCCGCGTCGGGGTGACGGCGGCCGTCGACGCGGGCGACGATGTCGGTGCGCTGGCCGGCGATGTCGGTGTGGCCGTAGAGGTAGCCGTCGGCGCCGAGCTCCTCGACGAGGTCGATGACGACCGAGAGGCCCTTGCCATCGGCGGGGCCCACCATGATGTCCTCGGGGCGCACGCCGATCATGACCTGGCTGCCGTTCGCTCGGCCCACCGTGTCGCGGTCGAGGTGCACGACCTCTGAACCGAACTGCACTCCGCCCTCGGCGAGATCTGCCGGGAACAGGTTCATGGCGGGCGAGCCGATGAAGCCGGCGACGAACACGTTGTTCGGGCGCTCGTACAGGTCACGGGGCGTTCCCACCTGCTGCAGCAGTCCGTCCTTCAGCACCGCGATGCGGTCACCCATGGTGAGCGCCTCGGTCTGGTCGTGCGTGACGTACACGGTGGTGACGCCGAGGCGGCGCTGCAGCGACGCGATCTGCGTGCGCGTCTGCACGCGCAGCTTCGCATCGAGGTTCGACAGCGGCTCGTCCATGAGGAACACCTGCGGCTGGCGGACGATGGCGCGACCCATCGCGACGCGCTGACGCTGGCCGCCCGAGAGGGCTTTCGGCTTGCGGGTCAGGTAGTCCTCGAGGTCGAGGAGCTTGGCTGCCTCGAGCACGCGGGCAGCGCGCTCGTCCTTGCCGACGCCGGCGATCTTCAGGGCGAAACCCATGTTCTCGGCGACCGTCATGTGCGGGTACAGCGCGTAGTTCTGGAACACCATCGCGATGTCGCGGTCCTTCGGCGGAACGTCCGTGACGTCGCGCTCACCGATGAGGATGCGGCCGGAGTTGATCTCCTCGAGACCTGCGAGCATGCGCAGTGACGTGGACTTGCCGCATCCGGAGGGTCCGACCAGAACGAGGAATTCCCCGTCGCCGACCTCGAGGTTGAGCTTGTCGACGGCGGCGCGAGTGCCCCCGGGGTACAAGCGCGTCGCGTTTTCGAACGTGACTGACGCCATGATTCTCTTCTCCTTCACCGGCAGGTACGTGCCGGACGATCCGTAGTGATGGAATTTGCGGGGCGAACCGCACGCTCGTCGTTGGGCGTTCGTCAAGTATGACACGGGGCCTGCGCAGGCGTCGTCTGGGTATTTCCCAGCCTGCCTGGTTAGCATCGTCACGGTCGTCTCCCGTGCGACCACGCAGGGCCATCCCGGCCCGCAGTCCGTCCCGAGAGGTCCCATGTCGAGCGACGAGTCCCCGAACGTGCCCGCCGAGCGGGACCGCCGTCACGCGGTCCGCGAGAAGGCGCAGCAGGTTCAGGCCCAGCAGTCGCGAGCACGGGTCATCCGCACCACGACGATCGCCGCCGTCATCGTCGCGGTCGTCGCGATCGCCGCCGTCGTGGTCACCTGGGCGGTCACCTCGTCGGCGTCGCAGCCGCAGCTCAGCCCCACGAATGTCACGGACGACGGGTTCGTCGTCACGACGGTCTCCGGCGTCGGCTCTGCGACCGATTCCGGCGCGGTCGATGATGGGGCCGCCGCACAGTCGCTCGAAGCCGTGCCCGCGGAGACCCCCACGCCGACGCAGACGCCGACGGCGGCCGAGCAGCCCGTCGTGGACATCCGCGTCTACGTCGACTACCTCTCCACCGGTTCCCACGACTTCCAGGTCGCGAATGTGCAGCAGCTCTCGAAGTGGGTGAGCGAGGATGCTGCGACGCTGACTTATTACCCGGTCGCGATGCTGACTGCCAAATCGAACGGCACCAAGTACTCCCTCCGCGCCGCGAGCGCCGCCGCGTGCGTGGCCACTCACTCGCCTGGCGCGTTCTTCGCGTTCAACAACGCGCTTCTGACCGGACAGCCCGACGTCGACTCCGACGGCTACACCGACGTGGAACTGGCCAACATGGCGCAGGCATCCGGTGTCGAGTCCCCGAAGGTCGTGCGTTCCTGCATCGAGAAGCAGGCGTTCGCGGCGTGGGCGAAAGGCGCCACCGAGCGTGCACTGCAGGGTCTTCCCGACACGAAGGACGTCTCCCTGACCGGCACGCCCATGGTGCTGGTGAACGGCATCCCCTACGTCGGCGCTCTCGATGATCCGAAGGAGTTCGCGCAGTTCGTCCTCACGAGCGCGAGTGACGCCTACTACAGCACGCCCACTCCGACGGTGAGCCCGTCGCAGAGCGCGACGCCCACGCCGACTCCGTAGAGCCGGATGCCGCTCCATCGGCTTCGGTAGACTTCTGTACCTGCCGACTTGGCGCAATTGGTAGCGCACCTAACTTGTAATTAGGGGGTTACGGGTTCAAGTCCCGTAGTCGGCTCCACAAGAACCCCTGAGCGGCGCTGGTTTCCGGTCCGGGGTTCTGGGCGTCGTGCAACAAGCGTGCATCAGCGGATGGCTTCCGCCTGCCCTTGTGAGGGCTGTGGAGCGGCGCCGCCGAGTGCGACCAGTGAGCGGAGGAAGCCCGCGTCGTCGTGGCGTCGGCTGACAGTCTGCCGTTCATTCCGTGGGACGTTGGTCCCTGACTCCGACGAACTCATCCGATACTTTCGTGAAACAGGTCGGTTCCACTTGATGTGAACGAGTGCAGCGACCGGCATGAGGTGAGACCTCATCACGACTGCCAGCCTGGCCAATGTGACGAGTCCCGTGTGAGCATCCAGGTTCTGCTGGTGTGAGAACCAATGACGAAAGGCAGAGTCTTGCATAACAAGACCATCCCGGCGGCCCTCGCCGCCGTTGTTCTCGCTATCGCTCTCGCGGGATGCGGTGGTTCGCCCACACCCGACGCGCCAGCCCCGTCAACGCCCGCAGAGGAGGCCCCCACCCAATCGGAGGCGCCTGCGGAACCGTCAGCGCCAGAGATGACGCTCGAGCAGCAGAATGCCGTCGCCAAGGGTGAGCAGTACCTGGCCATCATGGGATTCTCCCGTTCCGGTCTCATAGCCCAACTAGAGTTCGAGGGCTTCCCCGTCGAAGTCGCGACATTCGCCGTGGACACCATCGCCCCCGATTGGAACGCCGAGGCTGCCGAGAAGGCACAGCAGTACCTCGACACCATGGCGTTCTCGCGTCAAGCGCTGATTGACCAACTGGTGTTCGATGGCTTCACGCCCGAAGAAGCTGAGTTCGGCGTGACCCAGGTCGGCCTCTAAACAGGAATCAGATACCAGCGGTCGCGCTTAAGGAGCGTCTGAAGGTACGTCGGGGACGACCCCGTCGCTCGATCAGCCCCAGGGTAGTCAGACCAGGACGCCGCACAGCGGGCAAGCCGGGGACGCCTGAACGGCGGCGAGGCAGGCTCAGCGGATATCGCGGCCCTCACTGGTCACGATGTCGGCGTCCCGTTTGGCGGTGCGATCCAGGGCGATGCCGCACCGGCTGAGAACGAACGGGGCATCGGCTGGGAAGTCGTGCGCGACGTGGACGTGATCCGACTCGCCCTCGATCACGAGTGTTACGGGTTCAAGTCCCGTAGTCGGCTCCATTCCGCTCCAGGTGCGCAGCGACC
>WOYI011113921.1_pt1 | contig 22883 bp, 22 predicted proteins | sample 6423411 | NCBI WGS metagenome assembly WOYI01 (sample SAMN13441803, study PRJNA592873) | oil field metagenome | biome: oil field; feature: oil-well bore; material: oil-contaminated soil; isolation source: oil-contaminated soil from oil-well borehole | place: Germany: Wietze | collected 2016-10-18 ... | reverse complement strand
TTCCGTGTCAATGATTCCACCACTGTACCACATATCCGCAAAAACTGCGGACACGTAAAAACTGCGGACACGCATAAACTGCGGTATACCGTATCAGGAAGCTTCGTTGAGGAGGTCCAGCACCGCGTGGTTGGCTACGTCCGCTGCCCTCGTCGCGTCGCGGGAGGACACTCCCTCGGGGCGGCGAACTGTGTTGGAACGGCTGATTCCGCTGCTGTAAGCACCCCACCACATGTTGTAGGCGCGCACGAGAAGTGTTCCCTCCACTGCCACCAGGGCGTCCTTCAACGGGCTGGCGGGTCGCAGATTACCGCGCCAGAACTCGGCTTCCGCGTTGATGTTTCGCTCGGTAGTCATCTCGGAACCCTCATTCCCTCGAAAGAATCCAGTGCGGCAAGGTCCAACTCCGTCTCCTTCACGACATGCATCGGGTGTCCGTGGTAGTCGTCCTGGGTATCCCCCCACGCCCGAGCCTTCTCCTCGGTACGGAACAGCCGCGCAAGGTAGCGCATCCCCCGACCCTCGGTCATGTCGGTGTTCAGGTAGACGCCCCACAGCTCCTTGGGTGCACCCTCCTCGCGCTCCGTGCACACCTCTTTGAGCGACGCGATGATGAGCTGGCGAAGCCGATCTTCGGTGACGACAAGCGCCGCGTCCTCTTTGGCGGGGGTTGCCTGCTCCACCGTCACGCCGAGCGCCTCAGCGGCGCGGCGAACGGTATCCGCGCGAGGGGACGCCTCACCACGCTCCAGGCGTCCGAGGTGCGACAGGTTGATGTGCATTTCCTGCGCCAGGCGGTACCGCGACATTCCCGCCGCTTCCCGCGCAGCGATGAGTGAAGTCCAGGGGGCATTTACGGCGCTCACGCGTTTCCTCCGTTGTGGTTGCGGGCGGGGTCGCTGTGCATGGTGGTGTAGCGATTCTCGTGCAATTCCCACGCCAGTTCCCATGCGGGGAGGGAGAACACGTTGTGACCGCTGACGCGACCCCGTGACGTTCCACAGGAAGTCGCCGCGCACATGATGCGACGGCTCAGTCCCTGCGCGCATCGTCCGCATCGGGGCAGACCCTTGCTCTTGGCGAATGTCGCCCACGTGATGAGTTCGTGGGTCTCGTCGGCGTGCAAGAAGGTGAAGTCGGGGAGGCGCGACCCTTCAGACGCCGCGCCGCTGGACCTGTCCACATACGGGGAGAGGGAACCTGGTCCGTCAATGGAGAACACGGGCGCGCCCTCAACGGAATCGGTGTCCCCTCCATCGAGAGAGGGCGTGGACGCCGCGTCCTTGACCATGCGGGTCATCAGGCGCACGAACTCCTGCATCGAGTATGTGAGTGCGTGAGCGGCGGGGGTGTCCACCGTGGCGATGGTGACAGTCGCGGTGTATGCGCTCAAGGTGTTCGCGTAGAAAGTACCAACTTCGCGCGCGGAGAGTGCGCGCGGTGCCTCGGTCGCGGGAGCGAGCAGCGCGGGGTTCTCCTGCACCAGCTCCGCGAAACGGGTCTGCTTGGCGAAGTACCCCTGAGCGGCGGCGACCTCTGCCTTGTTCGGGTCACCGTTCATGGTCACCAGGTACGCGGCGAAGCGGGACAGGTGGTAGTCCTTCTGAGATGGACCCGCGTTGGATACTTTTCGCATCTCCGAAAAGTTGCTGGTGAGGTCAATTTCTTGATTGAAAGCGGACTTCATTGCACGCGCCAGTGGAACCTCGAAATTTTTCCACTGGGTGTACCCCATGAGCAGCAGCAAGTCTCGCGCAGACCAGAACTCGGAGCCGTCTGGGCGGGTCTGCTTGATGTCATCGAACGGGGTCTGGGAATCGGAGGATGCCTGCGAAGGCAGTTCCATAGTGGTCATGAAGGTCTCCTATGGTGTTCATTTGGTACACCCAAGCTACCACAAGGAATTGGTACGTCAAGCACCTTTCGCGCGCGACGTTTCCGCCACTGCGGACTTGACCACGGTCACCGCACGACGAAAGTTGATACCTCGGAACACTTCCATTCCGCTAACCAACTCCGCGCCAGCGGCGATGACTTCCCGATGCGCCAACTTCTCCGCCACGTTTGACTTCGGGCAAGAGCAGGACACGTAGCTCCTCACCACAGGGTCTCCATTGTCCTGGGCACCTTTACGATGCTGACCTACACGGTGTGCGGGTTTGGCGGACCTGCCAATTTTGACCAACCCGGATTTCGTCTCGTACACGTACACGTGACCCGCTACGCCTTCGTTGCGCACGTACGGGAAGTTGTCACCTGACAGCATTCCCGCTACGTAGGATTGCACCGTTGAAACATAGTGCAACACAGAAGACATCCCGCGCAGTTAAGCTTCGGTGATGGTGATGAACGAGGCACAGCTCCACCGCATCGCGCGAGATATGTGGGCTTCGCACAACGGGGAGCCGTACATGTGGGTAGAACTCCCCGCATCCACTCGACACTGGTACCTGCGGCTGGCTAAAGTAGCGGCAGAGTCGTTCCAGCGGGAAAGCGCTGTCACCTAGACCGCTACCGACTCAAGCTGATGCGGTTCGATGGCAGGCAGCGCCGCGTACGCGCCCATCTCATAGGCGGCGGGTACACCATCCCTATACTGCGTGAGAATGCGCCCCACTTCAGGAACGTCCAGCCTGCGCATGATCTCATGCATGATCTGGAAGCTCATTTTCCCCAAATCCAGCGTGGACTGGGACTCGTGAGTCTTGGACCCGAGATCCACCTGCGCAATGCTCTCGCCACGTTCGATGGCGTCGATGACCAGGGACACCTCCACCGCGTAGTTGGCGGGGAAAGTGACCGCCCGCGCGAAGTCACGACGCAGCGCGTACTCGCCACCAAGCGGTTGCCGCAGGTTAGCGGTCTCCGTCCAGAACGCATTGAGCAGCGGTCGCGCCATGATTTCGGTGGCGCGTCCTCCTCCGTTGGGGTCGGAGCCGTGGGCACGCGTGTAGAAACCCTTGGTCAGCGCTGCGCCGCTTCGGAGAGCCTCTTGGGCTAGCAACGGAGCCCAGGTGGATACGTCACCCTGTAGATCGGAGTCCATGAATACGGTGATGTCCCCCGTAGCGACATTTATTCCTCGCCACATGGTGTCCCCTTTACCCCGAAGACAGGGGATGTCTCGGCGGATGTCACTTTGGGTGACCACTGTGGCTCCCGCAGCGCGGGCTACCTCGGCGGTGCGGTCAGTGGAATTAGCGTCCACCACGATGACCTCATGAAAGCGCGGGTATGTGAGGACTTGTCGCACGACGTCCCCTACGGTCGCTTCCTCGTTGAGGGCGGGGAGCACCACGGACACGGTGGCACCGTGGTCAATGGCAGCGTCGAGATAGGTGTACATACGGTCTCCGTCCGTGGTCTCTTTCCGAACGGTATCCGCGCTGCGTTTCAACAGGTAGCTCAGGTGTTACCCACGTGTAAACACGTTGTGAGAGTTAGTCTTAGCTGTTCTGTTAGTCGTTGTCATGCACGGTTCGTGCGTCGATACCCGAAGACGTGAGCGCGTTAGCAAGCGACTTGGCTTCCTCGGCGTTGGACCCGATGAAGTTGACATGCACTTCAACCCACACCTTGTCGTGGTTTCCCGCCAAAGGGACGGAGCGAATACGCGCGATCATCTTGTGCTCTGCGAATTCACGTTCCAGCCTGTCCGCCAGCGCAAGTGCGAGCTTGTGCTTGGAAGGTCCGTGTACGTTGTACGCGACGGTGACGAGCATAGGGGTCTCCTTTATGGTGTTAGCGCCATATTAGCACATTCCAGCGACGATTAGGAAACGGGTGACACCGTTCTCCAGAACCTATACAAAGCTGCTCACGCAGCATTGCTGTCTGATTCCTGCTTCACAGAGGTGTCTTGGTCCAGGCCAGCATGCTGACCTAATCCAGAGGACAAGAACTCTCCACAGGCTGTCACGGCGGAACTCGCCGCGAGGTTCTTCAAGTTGACAGCGGCGTTCAGGTCGCGGTCGTGACGTGTGCCGCAGGACTCGCAGTTCCACTCTCGGATGTGCAGCGGGAGGGACTTGGTTTTCGTCCCGCACATGCTGCACATCTTCGAGCTTGGGAACCAGCGATCTGCGACGATCACGGTCGCTCCTGATTGGGCTGCCTTGTATTCGATCTGACGGCGGAGTTCACCGAATCCGACATCGGACACAGACTTGGCAAGACTCCTGTTCTTCTTCATTCCCGAGACGTTGAGGTCTTCGATAACCACTGTCCCGAAGTCTTGGGTGATGTGATGCGTGAACTGGTGTTGCCAGTTCTCCCGTGCGCATCGCGTGCGGTAGTGCAACCGCGCCACCTTCGCTTTGGCTTTCTTGCGGTTGTTGGAGCCTTTCTGCTTACAGCTCAGCGCCTGTTGTGCGCGGCGCAGTTGCCTTTCAGCGCGGCGGTATTCGCGGGGAACCTGGTGCCGTTCGCCGTTGGACAGCACCAACTCCCGCACTCCGAGGTCAATACCAACCACACCATCTGAGGGGCGGGTGATGGTCTCCGCGTCGGCCACACGGAACATCAACGAAGCGAACCAATATCCCGCTGTCCGTGACACGGTTACCGCCACAATGTCACCACCGAAGCGTGGAACCTCGGACATACGAACCAAACCCACGCGAGGGACGCGGAGGTGGGGGATGCCGTCAGCGGCGTCCACCGAGAACTGTCCCACGCTCAGCTTGAATGAGTCGTGCTCGCCACGCTTCTTGAACTTCGGATAGCGTCCTTGTCCTTTGAAGAACCGGTCGAACGCCTTGCCCAGGTTGATCAGAGCCTCTTGTGGTGCGCACTTGGTGGACTCCAGCATCCACGGGAACTCCTCGCGCTTGAGCGCGTTCAACTCACGCCGCAGCGACAACTGTGAAGGTCTGGCGTCACGCTCGCCGCGCTTGTACGCCTCGTACTGTTCTCCCCACCGCGTCAGCCCCCAGTTGTATGCGAACCGTGCGCAGCCAGCAGCGCGCGCTAATCCTGTCGCCTGCTTGTTGTTCGGCTCCAGGCGCACCTTATGGACGGTGTACATCGTTTACCGCCTCTCGAACTCCATCTATGATCTTCTTGTTCTTGTGGCTGCGGGAGCCATACAGCCGTGCGGAGAACACCGTGACGATCTCCAGCACATCCTCTGCAAGTTCCTGTTCGAATGTCCGGTCGGCACCTTGGTTGATGATGACCACTTCGACGTTCTTCGCCTCGCATACCGCGAATACCAGTTCTGCCCCGAAACGAAGTAGGCGGTCTTTGTGCGTGAGCACCAGCCGCCCAACCTTGTCTTCCAAGATGTCGTCCAGAAGGTGAGTCAAGCCCTTCTTGCGATAGTTCATCCCGCTTCCGAGGTCGGTAATAATAGAGAACTCCCACCCCTGTGCGGCGCAGTACATCTCAAGCACCTTGACCTGTCGCTCCAGGTCACACTTCTGATCATGGGATGAGACTCGTGCGTACGCGACTGTTGGGCGAGTGAGAGTTCGCCGAACACAGTCACGCCGTTGGAGAAGCACACAACAACTTGTGGGCTCTGCTGCACTACAGGTTTGACCTGAAACAGATCAGGAAGATGTCCGATCAGGCGCGTAAGGAAGATGGACGCACACTAACCGAGTTCGTCCACATGATGCTCCGTGAGCACTATGACAGGTCGCTGTTGGGAAAGCTGATAGGCGTTGACGGGGAGACCGCCGCCATCGTGGGGGACGTACCACACCGCCCGTTCAGCCCGCTGTACTCCGACTGGATCGAATCCGGTGTCGCCGTTCTGGAGTCTGACGGTCGGGTGACGGACTACCATCGCCGTCACGGCGCGGACAAACGCATTCTGGACATCAACGGAACGGGCGCTGTCCACATCCATGGAATACGGCGCGACGACATCGAAGGACTTCCCCGCTTCATTGACGACACAGCGTGGATGTACGACATGCTGTCGCCCGCCGATGTCATCGTGGCTCACAACGTGGACTTCGAGAAGAAACACCTGTCGCCGGTCATGTACGACCTGGTGACGAGTAAGCCGTGGCTGGACACCAAATGGCTGGTCAAACACTTCGTCAATGAGAACCGCGTCACGGACGGAAACAAGTTGAAGGACTTCGCCGAAGCGCATGATGTGGCGTACGAAGGCGCTCACCGCGCGCACGTGGATGCTCGCATGATGATGGAGGCTCTGGGCGATTTCCTGACCACGTTCCCTGACTTCTGAACGCACACAAAGAGACCCGTACAGTGATCCTGTACGGGTCTCTTTGGTTTGGGAGGTCAGCGGTCGGTGATCAGAGCCTCCAACTTCTCGATGCGCTCCCGAAGCGCCGTGATCTCCGCCCGTAACCTCCGCTCCACATCATGCACATGCCCGCGTGAAGCTGGCTTGGTAGCGTCCGTCAGGGCGCGGGACGGTATGCGCCGTCCAGGGTGCGTTCAGCCATGGTTACTCCTTCAGGTGGTGGACACCATCAGAGGACTACATCATGTCTTCTGAGCCAAACCGACAATTCCTCAGCGGCTCCCTGACCGTGGACGCGCCACGCACCCTTGTCGCGGTACACCAGTGCGCCGATGGCAGTGCCGCGCCCATATGCGATCACCGCTCCGTCCGCACCCACAGTGTCCTCACGATTTCCAAACGCGGTGTCATCATCGGAACTGAGTTCAGCAAGTCGTCGCGCCTTGTCCTCAATGGAGCCGTCTGAACTCCCATCCACAGGTCGCCCCTTGTCGGTACCCTTAACCTCAAAAGCGACGGGGAGGTACGTACCGTCCGTGCGCTTCATCAGCACCATGTAGTCGGGGAACATCTGTGACGCAGAGGACGCGCCGTTGCCCTTTCGGTAACCGAGGCTAAACGCTGCGCCGTAGCTGTCCAGCGCGGCGTCGTTACGGAACCAACTCACAACCGCTCCACGCTTGGACGCATATGTGAGGAAGTCGTCCTCGAATGCGTTCTCTGCAGCGGTATTAACGCCCTTACTGACAGCACCGTACAGGCTAGTGCCCGCCAACACGCCGCTGATACGGCGCAAGGACACACCTTGTTCTGCCGCTGCTGAATCGGACGGGCGGTACCGCACCTGTACAGGTGCGTACGGTCTTGGAAGGGACTCCACGTAGTCGTTGCGAACAATGGATGACTCGCGTGCCGCTAGTTTTAATCCAAGGTCGCGGAGCATGGCGCTAGTCACTCCGTCATACGGTTTGTTCTCGATGTCGCTGAGAAGTGAGCTTTCGGCATCTCTCCGCTTGATCGAGCGCGTACGCTCAGCCCACGCGAGGATCGGCTCTACTGCAATCTCCGCAGTCTTTCCTTTGGCACGTACCCCTGCCTCAGAGAACGACTCCTTCACAACACCAGACAACCGCTCCCGAAGAAGGATGTGGTAAGCGTCCTTCAGCGTCATGTTGGCGACAATGCTGGATGTTTCGTTGATCTCCTGCTCACCAATGGCATCCATGACGTACTCGCGGCTGACGGACACCAGAGCACCTTTTGGTGTGATCCCGTCAAGTATCTCAAACACATCCGCGCGGGACAACGGGTCTGACACCCGTACCCCGTTTGACGAGACTCCGCCCGAACGCCCAGTTCGAGTGGTGATAGTCTTACGGACTCCCGCATCCTGCCACAACTTCCACGCATCAGGGTCTGCTTGCGCTGTAGCCTCGCTCGTGTCAGGAAGGATTCCTGAAGACTGCACGATAGCGGTCGGCTCACACATGGCGTACACGTACGCGCTGTCAATAGCGATGTCACCACGCTTGCGCCCATAAACCTGGCGACGGATGCGACCCAAAAGCTGCTCAGTAAAGGTTGTGGGCGTATCACTGAGCTTGCGCGTAACAAGCATGAACTGCGCTCTCGGGCAGTCCCATCCCAGCGCGATGGACTGCTTGAACACCAGCGCCGCAACAGGGGAGGTTGGGCTGGTCAGTGCCACCTTTTCATCCAGCGTTAGCGTGTCGTCGGAAAGGTGAACAGCCAACTTACCGTTTGCACGTGTGATGTCTTTCGACGCCAGGTACGCCTCGATCAACCTTAGTTCCGACTCACCATGTGTCGCGTTGGAGATGCAGAACAGCATGAGCGGGTTGTACGCATTGTGCGGCTCCCCTTCGCGGATTAGTGATGACACTTGCACCCACTGACGATGCATCATCTCCGCCATCACGATGTCAGCGCTGTTAGCCCACTCAGGGTTTCCCTGCTTCACGAAATCGGCGCGGATGCCTGATTCTTGATCTGCACGCCCAAGGTTGAGTACGACGCGTTCCCGAAGGAGTCCAGCCTTCACACCTTCCCACGGTTTTGACTCCACCACGTAGACATCTACAGTTCTAGTCTTTGCGCTCGGTGTCGCTGTGGTTTCCACACGTAGTGGGATGTCCCCATACTTGGCATGGATGTCGTTGAAGAACTCTCCAATTCGACCACGGCTTCCATGCGACCCGTAATGCGCCTCGTCAATGGCGACAACCAACTCAACACCTGCTCCACGGACGTGACTGATGGTGTCCCACAGGTTGACCAGCTCGCCTTCGCGGGAGATACGGGACTTGTACTCACCAGACTTACGATCCTTTACGACGACCTTTTCATAGTTGGTAACGATGACGGTCCCCGGTCGCGGAGCTTCTGGTGGGGGAACACCCTCACCGATCAGGATGACGGACAACGGTGTGTCCGCCAGTTCCCGCCCCAGAACCGAGTACGTTTGCTCGGCTAGATTCCCCTTACCAGGAGTGAGGACGAGGGTGACGGACTGACTCAGTGTCTCACGGATAAACGCGGAGAGAACTACCGTCTTACCCATGCCGCATGGCATGGAGATGAGCAAAGCGGAACTGTTGCCTGTCTGTTCCTTTTCGGCGCGCATCTTCTTGAAGTCTGATGTGGCGCGCTCCACCACGTCAGTCTGGAAGGGGTACAGAGGTGTTGGCATGGTGTTAGCTCTCTCGGTCGTCGTCGGACAAGCCGGTGAGCGCTGCGATACGATCCAAGTAGCTCCCCCCGCCTCGTTTGATGTAGGGGGTCAGTATCGAGTCAGCGACCCCGTTCTGGATGGGGGACACCACTCCGAGGGGCAACGGGATGGCGTCAGGAACATCGTCCACGTAGAACCCCCGTGAGGTCTTATACACGTGCTGGTACGGGAGGAACACCTGCGCGTCGGGGAACTCTCCAAGAGCCTCGTCCACCAACAACCCCCGAAGGTGGTCGATGTTGTGGAACACCAGAGAGTACGCTCCGTCGCCATCCGTGTACACATCGTAGTAGTTGTCGGCTCGGTGCAGAAGCGGGGTGTTTTGCCACGCTCCCCACTTACCCGCTTCACCATTCCACGAATGGTGAAGCCCCTCATCGTAGGTACTGGAGAAGTCCACGGCGGGGGTGACACCAACCCTCCACACACCGAGGCGTCCGCCATACCCCTCGCGGGACTTACCGTCCGCCCATTTCTCGCCGGTCATCACACGTACGATGCGCTCGCGGGTGATGGTGGTTCCGATGTTGTTCTCGTCGTTGGTGACGATGGTTACTTCGCGTGTGCCGCCGTCCTCAGCGTTGAGCGCCAGAACAGCCTCAGCGGTGGAACCGCTGCCGCCGAAGAAGTCGAGAATCTTGGCATCCTTGGGAGCCTGCCCAATGATGAACTTCAAAAGCTGGATGGGCTTGGGTCCATCAAAAACACCGCTGCCCAGTATTACCTTCAGATCATCTACCCCGCCGTTGGATGTTCCAGCCACGTCCGTGCCCCATACTGAATTTATCTTCTTGGTGCGGTCGGTCCCCTTGTAGTCCTTCTGAAAAATGTCCCATCTGGTACCATTTCGTCCACGGACCTTACGCAAGGTCAGCTCGTCTCGTTGGACGCTCACCTTACTCGTGCTCCAACGCCACACAGCCAGCTCACCATCACCGAACACAGGGGTGACAGTCTCCGCTCCTTCAAAATTCTCAACGGACACTTCCCCTGTGTTCGTGTCTCCATACAGCGGGTAGGCAAGATTGGGGCGAGTCTTGGGGTTGAATTTATGATTGGAGTTCCGCAACGGAACATAACGGTAGCGGTTACCGTCTTCATCCTTCTCAGGGAAATCCTTATCACGAACAGTGAGCGTTGTGGATGTGTCTACCGTTGTTTTTGACTTTATTTTTGCGTACACAAGAGCGTACTCGTGCGAGGTTGCATAGAACTCGTCAAGCTGACGACCTCCTGGGTTGTTTTGTACAACTACATTTGCAATGAAGTTGCGACGCCCAAACACGCTATCGCACAGTAGCTTCAACGAATGCAACTCGTTGTCATCAATGCTCAGGAAGATGACGCCGGTATCTTTGAGTAGGTTGTGCGCTAGTCGCAGACGAGGTTCCATCATCGACGCCCATTTGGTGCTTCGCCACGGGTCGTCGGGATCAACGTTGTTGTCGTTGTACGTGAACCCCTTGCCAGTGTTGTACGGCGGGTCGATGTAGATGAGGTCGTACACACCGTCAGGGTTTGTCGCCAGGGACGCCTGAAGACCAGCCAGCGCGTGATAGTTGTCTCCGACGACGAGACGATGCAGCGGTCCATCCCCTTCCAGGTTGTGCGACAGTTCGGGGGAGAACGTCAGCGCGGGCATCAGTCGCGGGATAACCCCGTCAACACCCTCATCCTCGTCGTCATCCTCGTCGTCATCGAAGATGATGAGGCAGTCATCTTCGCCCACGTAGTCCTCATCAGCCTCACAGAACGATGCGAGGTGAACACGCTGTTTGTCATTGAGGCGGAACCCCTGACTCAACAACGTATACGCCCCAAGCTCCAGCGCCGCGTTGTCGGGCATGAACTTGTAATGCAGGAAGTTCTTCGTGGATGAGTTCTCCGCACGCTCTGCCATGTGAATAAGCTCTTGCGCCAAGACGTGCGCAGGGAGTTTGGACAACTCCTTGAGAGTGGGGTTATTACGGTACATCTCAGGTACTTCGGTGCTCATGTGTGTCAACTTTCCGTGAGGGTGTGAGTGTTTCGGGCACTCGACACGTGCGGGTTTAACTGTATCAGACGGTGAAGTCCGCATACCGGCTCAGCCATGTGAGTAGCGGAACATCCTTTCGGCTTCGGTCAGAAGAATGGACATACCACGTATCACCACGCATGTAGACCACAGCGGCGATGTGGTTGCCCTTCTTCTCACCACGACCTCGCTTCCCATACTTGTCGTTGCTCGCGGTCTGCTGCTCCATGATACGTGCTTTGTCGTGAATTGACTCTCCCGAACCACGATCCGTGGCACCCTTGCGATCTGGGCAGTACCCTTTAGTCTCTGCCGCGAAAGCGAATGGCTCACCATTCTTGTCACGCAACAAGAGCATGTAATCCGGCGAGGTATGTGTCTTGTGCTCACGCAACATGCCGGGGTCATCGTGGGGAAACCCCATTGAGAACGCGGAGCCGTAACTGTCGATGTCCTTCCCGCTACGGAACCAACTAAGGAGAACACCATTCTTCGCCAAAAAAGCAATGATGGTCTTCTCGAACATGCGCTCCACATCTGAGTCGTTAGAGTGCTGCACAGTTCCTCCGTACAGGTGTAGGTCAGTCACCGCCTTGTCTAGTTTCCGGGGACTAGGGGTTGTTGTGAAATAGCGCCGACTCAAAGGCGTATACGGGTGGTACTCCCGCACGTACACGTTACGGTCGGAGGAGTCCTCCCACTTCTTAGCGATAGCTGCTACCTGAGCCATCATCCTTGCAACGGAACCATTTTCCCGTCGTACCTCCAAGTCGTATAGAACTGCGCGGAGCACCTTGGCGCGCAACTTGTTGTAGGCTGGGGTACCTTTCTTGTACTTAGTCCCCTGAACGAACCTCAGGAACGGCTCCACCGCGACTTCGGCGTGTTTTCCTATGACCTTGACTCCTGCACTGACCATGCTGGATTGGAGCGCCATCTGAACGTCCCGCACCATATCTTCCAAATATGAATCAGCGACCTTGACAGACTTCAGCTCAGTATCCTTCTCCAAATCCTGTTGACACGTGGCGCTACCCTCGCGTACTTCAGCGGCGCTGGAACGAAGGGGAAGCCAGGTAACCCCCCCCGCAGACAGCGCACGAGTGTAGACCCCGCTGGTCAACGTGTCCTTGGAGTTGGACTTACTAACACCACCACGTAGAGTTCGCTTCTGAACTGATCGCACCGTCCCGCTCTGCTCCCACAACGCCAACTGGTCACTGTTAGCCTCCACAGAACCTTCATACGGGACAGCAACACCTTCCCGGTCGATCATCTGAGAGCTGTCGGATTGGATGTAAACGTACCCGTACCGCGAGAGAGTCTGCTCATCAGGGCGGTGTTTCGCGTAAGGAGTCCGACCGACGCGTCCCACGAGCTGATCCACGAACACTGTGGCGGCGGACGACACGGAGCGGCACATCGTGAGGAACTGCGCTCGCGGACAGTCCCACCCCAAAGCGATGGACACTTTCACGATGAGGACTTTGACCTTCGACTTCACGTGCGTCAGTTCCTTCTGACGTTCGTACGAAAGCGAATTGTCATGCGTGTGTACCTCCAGCTCCCCGTTCTCCTCGGTGATGCCCTGTGATGCGAAATACCGCTTCACAAGCGCCATCTCGTTTACACCGTGTGCCCCGTTGTTGACGGTGACGAGCATCAGCGGGTTGTATTGCGTGTTTTCGTCCACACTGGAGTTGATTTCCCCGCACACAGCCAGATAGTCCGCGTACATGAGATCCAGCAGTTCTCCGTTTGGACAATCCATAGACGGGTGGATTTTGCGCAATTTGCTACGTGCTGCGGAGCGGTCCTTCTTGCTGAGTTTGCGCTCGTGGTTGACGATGATTCGGGGGCGGATGAGTCCGCTCTCAACGACACGAGAATGGTCCAATTCGACGGTGCAAGACTTACCAGGCTTCCTCAGGGGTGTTGCGGTGACCTCTAACCTAACCACGCTTCCACCCGCCGCGCGGTTGATGTCCGTGATGAGCTTGGAGATTTTTGGGCTGTCCCCATGGTTTCCATAATGAGCTTCGTCAGTCACCACAACCACCCACATACCTGCTGCGTGCAATGCGCGAACAAAGTCGAACAGGTTTTCTTCTTCTCCCGCACGGGCGGCTTTGTTCTTGTTATCTCCGGTTTTCTTGTCGGTCTGGATCAGCGACTCGTAGTTTGATGTGAGGACCGTTCGAGACTTCGGTGCGGACGCAAATACTGTGAGGTCTTTGGCAGACCGCACCTGAATACCAGTTCCGGTCAACTCGTACTTCAACTTGTCGTGAGTCTGTTCTGCGAGGTTTCCCTTGCCAGGTGTGAGGACGATGACAACACACCCGGTCCATCCCTGTCCACTGAGAGCAGTTAGGTGGTCATGCGACAACAGATTCTCAATCGTCGCGGCGAGCATCACAGTCTTACCCGCACCGCAGGGTCCGATGAGCATGGCTCGCGGGGTAATCCCCTCAGGGGGGTCGGTCATCAACTTGTTCGTGATGTCGAAGAAGGAATCGGACGCTTCCTTCTGGAAGTCCAGCAACTCGCTTTGCATGGTGAAGCCTCAATCTGTGCTACCGAGAACGTTCTCGGTGTATGTGGCTGAGGGGAAGGATGTTTTCTGACATCGCTTCCTGGTCTCAGGTTACTTTGGCGAGTGTACACCATGTTGTTTCCTCACAACACCCTCACCTGAAACCAGAAACGGGACCACACCCTCTCGGATGCAGTCCCGTTTCTGGTACACCTCACATCACAGCGCGCAGCTCACACAACCCTCCACGGCTGTGCCTTCCAGCGCCATCTGACGAATGCGGATGTAGTACAGGGTCTTGATGCCCTTGCGCCACGCGTAGATGTACGCCTTGTTCAGGTCGCGGGTGGTCACCGTGTCCGGGAAGAACAGCGTCAGCGATAGCCCCTGATCCACGTGCTGGGTGGCAGCGGCGTAGGTGTCGATGATCTTCTCGTACCCGATTTCGTAGGCGTCCTGGTAGAACTCCACATTGTCGTTGGTCAGGTACGCCGCAGGGTAGTACACCCGCCCGATCTTGCCCTCCTTGCGAATCTCGATCTTGGAGGCAATGGGGTGAATGGACGATGTGGAATTGTTGATGTAGCTGATGCTCCCCGTAGGGGGGACTGCTTGCAGGTAGGCGTTGTAGATGCCATGCTCCTGAACATCCGCCTTCAACTCCACCCAGTCCCCCCGCGTGGGGATGTGGATGCCCGCAGCGTCGAACAGACCGCGCACCTTGTCGGTCTTGGGCTCCCACACCTGCGTGAGGTACTTGTCGAAGAACTCGCCGCTGGCATAGGTGGACTTCTCGAACTCGAAGAACGTCTCGCCGCGCTCACGGGCAATGGCGTTGGACGCCTTCAGCGCGTGGAACAGCACGGTGTAGAAGTAGATGTTCGTGAAGTCGATACCTTCCTCAGAGCCGTAGAAGATGCGCTCACGCGCCAGGTACCCGTGCAGGTTCATCTGTCCCAAGCCGATGGCGTGTGACTTGCTGTTGCCGTTGGCGATGGAGGGGACGCTGCTTATGTTCGACTGGTCCGACACCGAGGACAGCGCGCGGATGGATGTTTCTATGGTCTGCGCGAAGTCCGTCGAATCCATTGCCTTGGCGATGTTCAGCGACCCCAGGTTGCAGGAGATGTCACGCCCCACTGTCTCGTAGCTCAAATCATCGAAATACGTTGAGGGAGTGGATATCTGAAGGATTTCCGAGCAGTTTCCTGTGGCTATTCCGTTGAAGATGACGGAATTACCGTTGCTCACAGTAACGTCATAGACATCTTCGGTTCCCGCGTACTCGATGGACGAAACAGTGGCACGGTAGCGGTGCTGCGCAGACTTCCGTACAACGCGGTCGCCACCAACTTCCGATGCACGCTGAAGGCTGAACTCACGCCAATCAACAAGGTCGAACAACCTCCAGAAAGACTCCTTGTTGTTCGCACGGAGTGTCCAGTTCCGCCGCTGGTTGTAGCGCCTCCGACCACCTCGACCATCAGGGAGCATCGCCGTTCCGTCTGCCTTTCGGTTGACGAATCGAGACACGTAGACGCCAAACCCGAGGAGCAGATTCTGCATGTCGCGGAGGAACACCTCATCAGTGCTGCCAAGCTCGATGCTTCGCACGTTGTACTTGGCGCTGCCCGTAATGCACCCGTCCAACTGCCACACCCCGTTGATGAATGCCTGCTGGGTTTCACGGTCACCCTGCTTGACGAAATCAGGCACGGACACCTTGTTGTCCGCCGTGACGCCATGCGCGGATAGGAGGATTCCCAGCGGGACAGAGGACAGGCTGTGTGCGTCGCGCTGGGTGGAGTAGTGGAACTCCGGTGTCGTGGTGGACTGCTTGTTGCACAAGTCCTCACGCCCTGCCAGGACACGATGCGCGGCGGCGGTCACCGCGCCCACGAACTGAGACTTGTCGCCGTACAGGTCCAAACGCACGCCCTTACGCTCACCGTCACGTCCCGTGGTGTACGTGCCGTCAGCCGCGAGCACACCCGCAAGATACGCCAGGTCAGGTTCATGCACGTCACCCCACGCAGCGTTCTCCCCGCTCTGCACCAAAATACGGTCACCAGGGACAACCTCGGCAAGAGGAATCTTCACCAGGTCACCGTCACGGTCCACGTACATCTTGTGCCACTCGGTGGCGGTCAGCTCGAAGCCCTCCAGCGTGGACACCGTGAACACGTCAGCGTTCTCAGCGGTCTTGAACATCTTCGTGGACGACTCCACGGATGTACCCTTGCTGCCCAAGTCCATGTCCCGCGCGCGATTGTCCACGACGACGTTGAAGTCTTCCTGGGACTCGTACAGGTCACCCACGCGGCGATAGCCCTTGTCGGTGAGGATTTGGGTGTCCCCTGTGACGCAGAGGTTTGAGTGCGTCACCTTCCCGTTAATCGGGTTCGCGCGGTTTACCGTGTCCTCGAACATGATGTACGGGTACCCGGACTCGAACTGCAACTCCGCCAGGGTCTGGAAGAACTCACGCGCCGCAATCTTGGTCTTGCGGATGCGGGAGTCATCGACCATCTCGTGGTACTTGTCGGTGACGTTGATGTCGGCGAAGGGGACACCGTACACACGCTCCACGTCGTAGGGGGAGAACAGGTACATGTCCTCACCCTTCTTCGCCAGCTCGAAGGTGATGTCGGGGATGACCACACCAAGGCTCAAGGTCTTGATGCGCACCTTCTCATCGGCGTTCTCCCTCTTGGTGTCCAGGAAACGGTAGATGTCAGGGTGATGGGCGTGCAGATACACCGCGCCCGCTCCTTGACGCGCACCAAGCTGGTTGGCGTAGGAGAACGAATCCTCCAGCAGCTTCATAATGGGAATGACACCGGAAGACTGGTTTTCGATGTTCTTGATGGGCGAACCGTGCTCGCGGATGTTGGACAGCAACAGCGCCACCCCACCGCCGCGCTTGGACAGTTGCAGCGACGAATTGATGGCGCGACCGATGGACTCCATGGAATCCTCGATTCTCAAAAGAAAACATGAGACCATTTCTCCCCGTTGCTTTTTGCCCGCATTGAGGAACGTCGGAGTGGCTGGCTGGAAGCGCCCTTCGATGATTTCCTCAGCTACCTTGCGTGCGAGGGACGTGTCACCGTTAGCAAGATACAGCGCGGTCATCACCACACGGTCCTCGAAGCGCTCCAGGTACCGCTTGCCGTCGAACGTCTTCAATGTGTAGCTGGTGTAATACTTGAACGCCCCCAGGAACGTCGGGAAACGGAACTTCTTGGCGTACACCTGCTTCATCAGGGCTTTGATGAAATCGAACGTGTAGAGGTCCAGCACTTCACTGTCGTAGTACCCCTCCCGAACCAGATAGTCCAACTTCTCTTTGAGATTGTGGAAGAACACCGTGTTCTGGTTGACGTGCTGGAGGAAGTACGCCCGCGCCGCGTCACGGTCCTTGTCGAACTGGATGTCCCCGTTGTCGTCATAGAGGTTGAGCATCGCGTTAAGCGCGTGGTAGTCCAACGCGGCGGAAGGGGAGTGGCTGGCGGGTTCACCGCTCGGGAACGGGGCGAGAGTGGTAGGCATTGTTTCGGTGTTTCCTTCGTGTGTTGTGTTTGTGCGGGTGTCAGCGCGTGCGCTGCTTGGCGATAGCTATTGCTTTGAGAATCCGTGTACCGAGAACTCCTGTAGGGGACACCGATTGCTGTCTTTCGTTACGGATGGTCGTCCGTCCGTGGGCGTACGTCACATGCCACCAGCGGTCCCCGTCAGTGGCGATCCACTTACCGTCGATGCTCATCCGACCGTGCATCATGGGTGCACGCCTCCCTTGATAACGGACAGCAGCATCTTCGCGGTAGGACCGTTGGGGTCGAGCGCGGCGTGCTTCCTTCCAGCCGTCACGTTGTGCGCGGACGCTACACGTCCCTGCGCCAGCGTCACCGTGTACGCGCGCCCGCTGCCGTTAGCGTCGTACACATGCCAAGTGCCTGTTTGTGAAGTGGTGCGCGCCGTCCAATTGGGCTTGGAAGATCGTGACATGAGATGCTCCTTTTCGGGGACTAGAAGTCCCAGTCGTCGTCGTCGGTAGCGACAGCTTTTCCCATTACATAGGATGACCCTGACCCGGAGAAGAAGTCATGAGTCTCGTTGGAACCCGCATCCAGTTGGCTGAGGATGACCGGGTTGACCTGACACTCATCTTTCGGGAACAGCGGTTCAAACCCGAGGTTGGACAACGCCTTGTTGGCGTTGTAGCGCATGTAGGTCTTCACATCTTCCGTAACACCCATCCCGTCATACAGGTCTTGAGCGTATTCCACTTCGTTGTCGTACAGGTCCATGAGCAGGTCGTAGGTGTACGACTTCAATTCCTCTTTCCGCTCGGGTGTCTCTGCGGTGTAAGCCTTTTGGAACTTGTACCCGATGTAGAAACCGTGGCACACCTCGTCTCTACTGATGAGGTTGATGATGTCGGCGGTATTGGTGAGCTTGCCGCGTGATGCCCAGAAGAACGGTAGGTAGAACCCCGAATAGAATAGGAAGCTCTCCAAGAACACCGAAACAATTTTCTTCTTCAAAGGGTCGTCGCCGTGGTATCGCTCCAGGACGATGCGCGCCTTGCGCTGAAGGTTGACGTTTTCTTCCGACCAACGGAACGCCTCGTCAATGTCTTTGGTGGAGCACAGAGTGGAAAATATCGAACTGTAGCTTCGAGCGTGTACGGATTCCATGCCCGCGATGAAGGTCATCACGGCTTCCTCGTGGAGGGTCACCGCGTCCGCCATCAGTTCAATAGCACCCGTATTTGACTGCATGGTGTCGAGGAGGGTGAGTCCGGTGAACACCCGTATGACCGTTTGCTTTTCTGATTCGGAGAGAGTCCCCCAGGAGGGGATGTCGTTGGACAGCGGCACCTTCTCGGGGAGCCAGAAGTTCGAGGTGAGACGGTTCCAGATGGTGAGGTCCATGTCATCTTCAACACGATTCCAGTTGATCGCCCGTACTGCTGAGAGGGGCTTGCCGTGGTCAGACATAACGAAGGAAACTCCAAAATATCAGTGCGTTCGCTTTGATGGCACGTCCCCTTGACGTGCGCGGTCGAAGTTCTAGCGTAGCGCATCACTTCGGTTTCCGCTTACGCTGCGGTACAGGTGGGGTGTCCGTCACAGATGTTACGCGGTAACAACTCTCCTGTTGACTCCACACCGCCACAGGTGATACGATGACATTAACACCACCACAAGGAGACACCATGTCACGCAAGAAGGAATCTGCACCCGCTGCAGTGATCCCTGATCTGCCACTGACCGAGGTGTGGGCGGTCACCACGTATATGCCCGACTGCCACGCGGACGAATGCTACTGCGGCGAGTATGTGGAAGGTACCGCCGTGATCGGATTGTTCGCCACCGAGCAGACCGCGCGCCAGTTCGCCGACCGCAAGAACAGCGGACGGGAGTACGGTTCCTACCGCGCCCAGAAGATGACCGTTCACACCGCCATGACGACCCTGTACTGAGAGGAAACCCCCGATGTCCGACTTCACCGCCCAGAACGTGCTTGATTACGACGCACCGTTGAACCTCCCCGAGGTGACCGACGAACATGCGCGCGCCGCCCTCATCGCTGCCCTGAACGAGGAAATCGAGAAGGGGTGGAACGAGGTCACTGTGCGATTCGGCGCGGTATGGGACCGCAAGGGCTACCCTGCCACGGGCAGCATCTCCGACAAGCTTCCAGGAGGCAGCGGTTACCGCAGTTCCACCGAACGCTCCGACGCGATGATCCTGGTGGCGGTGACCATCCCCGAGTACATGCGTACAGACGCCACCAAGGCTGCCATCCCTTTGGCAGCCGCTGCGGAGGAAAAGAAATACGCAGAGGCTCAGGAGCGGGCACGGCAGGAGAAGCTGTCCAAGGCAGCCAAGCTGCGTGCCGAAGCCGAGAAGCTCGAAGCGGAAGCGGGTGCGTGATGGCTGCGCCGGTCAAGCTCATCATGGACGACCTGCGGTTCATCGGTGACGAACTGCGCGATGTCGGTCGCTTCGAGGAAGCCTTGAACATCGACATCCTCATCGAAGCCGCCAACCGCGCGGGACACCAGGTGTACACCTGGGAGGGTGTCACCGAGGCGGTGCGTAACAGCCTTGCCGCTGTCCGTTTCGATGAGGACGCGTTGGACCTGATCAACGCCGCGCTGAGTCGTCCGCGAGGGCAGTGATGTCGCGCCATATCGAAAACCTGGCACGCGCCTACGCCGAAGTGGCGGGGTTCCCCGGTTCCTGGGACGAAATGGATGACACCGAAAAGGGTGCCGCAATCATTCTCATGCGTCTCGCGATAGAGCGTGCGGGTATCACCACGGAGTACCAGGCGCACCACCCGCAAGGTGTGAGTCGTCCGCTGCGCGAGCACGAGACGCCCGACAGCTTGTCGTCACGGTTGTACGCTGCGGGCATGCGCGTCCGTGAGCGGATGGTGGGGGACTGGCTGGAGCTTCCGCCTCCAGCTTGACCCTGCTCCGTCAAGGTGTTAATGTGGAAACAACACCACAGAAGGAGAGCACCATGAGCACCCCATCGTCAACGTCGAAACTGTCCGCCAGAGTCAGTGACCTACGTACGCAACTGGAGTCCGCCGAGAAGGAGCTGGTAACCGCAGTCAGCACCCGCCAGAACGACTCTGTGGACTACATCGGCAAGCTCATCTACGCCAACAAGACCGCCACCGGTAGCTACGGTTACCAGTACGGTGAGTACGGCGATACTGAGCGTGAACGCGCACAGAAGGTCATCGACGCCGCTGGCGGAGACCTGGACATCGCTGAGCGCTTCGTAACCGAGTTTAACATCCGCTGAAAGGGCGCGTACACCATGACCACCTTTGTCAGCGAGATCACCGCTGGGGCAACCAGCCATGTACTCAACACCCTGTCCACCCTGTACACCAACCCGCCCTATGCGGTCATGCGCGAGTTCATCGCCAACGGTATCGACGCACACAAGGACGCAGGGTACGACGGACCTGTAGAGGTGGAACTCCCCACCCTGGATGCGCCGCATATCGTCATCCGCGACCACGGTAATGGCATGGATCGCGACACCCTGGTGAACACCTACTACAACTACGGGGAGTCCACCAAGCGTGGGGACACCACTCGTATCGGGGCTTTCGGTCTCGGGTCCAAGAGTGCTTTCGCACTGTCCCCGACGTGGGAACTGGTCAGCGTCACCGACACCTCCGTCATCCGTGTGCGCTCCACCATCAACGGCGACGGGATGCCTGAACACACACTCGATGAGCAGCCCAACAGCTCGTCCATGGAAAACGGTGTCACAGCCATCATTCCCGTGAGCAGCGCGTACCCCGTCCGTCAATTCTCCACAGAGGCGGAGCGTCTCGTCAGTTGGCTCCCCAAGGGGAGTGTGGAGTTGAAGCGGGGGGGTAATTTTCACACCACTTCCCCGCACTGGACGGAACGCGCGGTGGCTCATGGAAATCTTGCGTTCCCGAAAGGGAACACTCTAAACGACGCGAACGTGGTTATGGGAGGTGTCCCCTACCGTGCTGACCTGAAAGAAGCGCATGATCGCGCTATCAGAACGTTTGCCCGAACAGACGGAAGTGGGCTTCCCTACACCTCGGTGTTCGGGGAGATTAGTCGTGACGTTCTACATGATGTTCTTCAGGAATCACGCGCTATCGCGGTACTGGACGACCCGAAAGCGCTTGATGTCACCACTTCCCGTGACGACATCAAGCTGACGGAACGGAGTGTCGCCGCGCTGGAAAACGTGTTCGTCCATGAACTCACTGAAGCGCTGGAATTCTTCACCACAACGGACGGCTCGATGGCGTCGCTGGAAACCGCCAAGAACATCCCGTTTGTGGGTCTCATCATGTCCACGCTGCGCTCCAAGCGTCTCCTGGCTCCGATGGACACCGCGCTGATTCCGTACGAATCGCGCAAGAAACATCCATCGGGAGTGAGAGCCTTCTCCATATTCCATAACATACTGTGGAGCCGATACTCAACGTTACCGACGATGATCGTCACCGACTACCCGGAAACCATGCCCGCGCTACCGATGCTGGACCGCGTGATCGCAGGGGACTTCCGAACGCCGCGCAACCGTATATACGTCACCCATGGTCCCGACACAGGGCGCACTGTGCTGGACGTGGGGCGCGACGTGCTGGAACGCCACGGTGTTAAGTTCATGTCCTGGAACGACTACGCCGCGCACGTTAAAGAGATTCGCCGCGTTGACCGTGAGGAAGCTGGTCCGCCCGTCATCCAGCCCGTGGAGGGCATCATCCTGTCCGACCACAAAGTGGTGTCCACATTCAGTGTTGAGGTGGGTAAGCTCGGTAAGATCCTCGAAGCGAATAGTGGTGTCCCGCTGTACTTCACCAACATGTGGAGCGAAGACCCCGAGAAGGTACTGCCAACGCTTTCTCGCGGGTTCACAGGTATCCTCATCCGCACGCTGATGGACACCCGCCGCGATAACCTTCTCACGGCGCGACACGGGGTTCTCCCCAACCGCGAGCTGGGCAAGCTCACCAGCGACGAGCGGAACATCGCTGCCATCAAGGCATTGGCACCGAAACAGCGTCGTGCGGTGCTCGACCACCTGGACATCGAATCTCGTAGTGGAGTCGATTACGCAGCGGTGAATGCGGTGTACACCTACCACCTGAAAAACGGGACACCGTTGGCGGGCAGCCATTTCGTCAAAAGCCTTGAATCCTGTGAAATAGGGAGAAGGGTCGTCGCGGACAGGGACGCAGGTTTCAAGCGCTATTCCATGAACAACGAAGCCATCCTCCAAGCGCTGCGCAAGGATGGTGACCGATTCTACAACCGCTACCCGTTGTTGACCATTCTGAACGTGGGCAGAGCATCAGGGCACGAAGCCGCGCTGGACGCAGTGGTGCATTACATCAAAACTGTTGAAAACGCCCAACATACGCGTACAGGAGGGGTGAACAGCTAGACGCGTCTATCCGTGCGCGCATGTGATAGCGTCGTAGACGAGCGGAACCTGAACACCAACGGACATTCTGACAAGCGGGCATTCGCGCTCACGAGAAAGCCTCACCTTCGGGTGGGGCTTTTCTCAGTTGGTGCGGGTTCAGATGCCGCACAACGACACCGCGCGACCGAGCACTGCTGACTTCTGCACTTCGGTGATGTTGTCGAACCACTCCTCCATGATCAGGTAGGAGACGGACGACGCTGCGGCGAGGTAGAACGGCGGGTAGATGCCGTAAGGGTCGATGTTCATGAGCAACTCTCCTGGGGTGATGTCCCCGCGCGTTTCCCCGCGCTGGGCAGCAACCAATGAGTACGCGGGCGCGTACACCTGCTCGAACTCCTCCC
>WOYI010613827.1_pt2 | contig 22883 bp, 20 predicted proteins | sample 6423411 | NCBI WGS metagenome assembly WOYI01 (sample SAMN13441803, study PRJNA592873) | oil field metagenome | biome: oil field; feature: oil-well bore; material: oil-contaminated soil; isolation source: oil-contaminated soil from oil-well borehole | place: Germany: Wietze | collected 2016-10-18 ... | reverse complement strand
TATTTGGTGAGCCCTGTCGGGATCGAACCGACAACCTACTGATTAAGAGTCAGTTGCTCTACCAGCTGAGCTAAGGGCCCTCTTAGTGAATGTTGAACATTCACTTTTTAAAGAACATCGTTTTCTATTCTGGTACGCCCGGTAGGATTCGAACCTACGACCAACAGATTCGAAGTCTGCGACTCTATCCAACTGAGCTACAGGCGCATTTTTAATCCTGCACCAAAAAAGAAGTAGCCTAATATCCCCTCTTCCTTGTTTTGTCAAGATCTAAAGCTATTTTACCTGACATAACCGGCAATGCCGTCAAAACGGTAACCTCTTCTTATGCCGGTTGCAGCTTTAGGATCGGTTGAATAATAATGTCTTCCGGTTGATGGATGAAACCAGCGATACAATTCCCGGGTGTTCGTCATGCGGGATGTCGCGATATTGCCAATTGTCCCTTCATAGACATAACCATCCAGTTTTTTGCCGCCGCCGGTCCGGTCGTAGTGATAAAAATGATCCTTCTTGACGGGATGATACCAGCGATAGAAACTCATTGTGCCGGGGGTTTGCGGTGAAAACAAGCGAAAAGCGATGCCTTCTTTTATGTAGCCATTCTGAAAAAGCCTTCTGGCTTCGGCTTGCGGGTCCGCCGTAAACAAATAGTCAAAATCTTTTGTGTACAGAAAAACATCGATAACTTTATGCCCTGTGTCGGAAAGGACATTGACGAATACTTCCGCAACTTCATCCCCGACATTGGTCTTGAAAATAATCTGGTCTCCATAAGTGCCGGGAGCGAGATAGGATGTATCGACTTTAACATTGATATAATCAATTTCACTTAAGGTCGTGCCGGAATTGGGAAAGGCAGTGATCCAGCCCCGCGGTCCACGCATCATCTCCCTGCCGAAGACTTTGACGCCTTCCAGCTCCAGATTGCCCGCTCTGATTAACAATGTCATGGTATGCGGACCGTCCGGCAGCCCTTCTGCAATCAGCAGCTCCTTCTTTTCCCATTGACCGGATAATTCGTCCGGCAGGTTCAGCAGAACCTCATCCAGATAGATGGAACAACTGCCGTCCTCCGTGTGGGACTGCAGGAAAACACTGATGCCGGTTCCCTGAAACCGGAATTTCATGGCGCCCACATTGCCCTTGTTTAAGGGATATCCGTTTTTCTCCGTCCATTTACCGCTCAATTCCATGGCCTCTTTAAGATGTTCCGGAATGACGTATTTTCCCGGCTCCGGCAGCTCTTCATTTTGAAAAGAGAAGTATCTTTCTTTTAGCAATTCTCTATTTAATTCTTTGGGATTGGCTTCCGGCATCAAAATAGACCATTGCAATTTATCTCTGCTTTTGTTGGTCAACTCGATTTTTTTCGATAGGGTTTTACCGGACAACTGCACACCCAGATCGAGGCGCTGCGGATTTAAGTAAATGGATGGAATCTCCTGCTGCGCTTGAATCCGGAAATCCACAAAAATGTTTTTTTGGCCGCCGATGGATGTCAGCGGGATGGCCTTCCGGTACTGGCCGGCTTTTAAGCTTTTCTTGCAGACCAGCTCTTTGCCTGCGGTTTCCATTTTCATTCTGGCCTGGTAGGCGGGCATCTTTGATTTATCCCCATGCATATTTTCAGTCATGTCGGGAATCGTCAATTCCAACCTCAGGGATGCCGGTTCGCTGGATACCGTCATTCGAAGCAATTTACCGGAGACAATGTCCCAATCGTCCGGACAGGATACTGAATATTCGACGGCTCCCGGCGCAAGATCACTCATCCGAAAGTCTCCGAAAGCGGTTGCGCCCGGCTTAATGGATCCCAGATCAATTTCCCTCGGCAGGATCATCAGGACAGGACGGTGTTCTTCTTTGGGAATATTTTTTGAACTGACCGCGGCGTCAACAGGCTGATTGCCGATTTTTTTGTCTGAAACGGCCAACGCGTTATGATGGAGCGCCCCAAACACAACAACCGCAAAAATCAAAGAAATAATTCTTTTATACATCGATGCCTCATAAAATGAATTGGGCATTACTAACGCAAAGAGGAATTTTACGCAATAATTATCAACCACCTTGCAGCAAGCAGCCGAGATATGAAATGAACGTTATTATATCGCAGCAAGCTGCGGCGAATTAAGACTCGTCCCGCGTATGTGGGATTAAAATACTTGACAGATGCAATCAAGAAGAGGTAGCGTTTGTGCCAATTTTCAAGACACCCGTTCAGGAAACGGGAACGAAAAAGAAACCCTGTCATCTTTGCCCTATGAATCATGAAAGCCTGAAATACTGGATGGCCTTGAAGTCTATTGACGGAATCGGCAATGCGTCGTTTCAACCTCTGCTGGATCGCTTCGGTTCTGCGGCAGCCGTTTTTTCGGCTTCGGCAAGCGAGCTGGCCGGTGTTTCCGGAATCGGCAAAAAAAGCGCCGAGGCGATTGTCACCTTTAAGGATTGGGATAAAATTTTACGTCAACTGGAGCTGGTGAATAAAGCAGACATCCGGATCGTTACCTATCTCGATGCGCTCTACCCGAAAAATCTCCTGAATATTTATGACCGGCCTGCCTTCCTTTTCGTTGCAGGCCGTCTGGAAAAAGATGATGTCTCTCTTGCCGTTGTCGGTTCAAGGCATGCCAGCACCTACGGCCGATATACAACGGACAGAATCAGCCGGGAGCTTGCGCTTCGAGGTGTAACGATTGTAAGCGGCATGGCCAGGGGCATCGATTCCTGCGCGCATCGCGGAGCGATCTCGGCCAAAGGCCGAACGATTGCGGTGCTGGGCAGCGGGCTGGACGTCATTTATCCTCCGGAGAATAAAAAATTATTTGCCGCCATTTCCCAAAACGGTGCAGTCATTTCGGAATATCCGCCGGGCACCGAGCCGCTGGCCTATCATTTTCCGGCACGCAATCGGATCATCAGCGGTATGTCCTATGGGGTGCTGGTTGTGGAAGCCGGAGAAAAAAGCGGTTCGCTCATCACCGCTAAACTGGCGATGGAACAGGGACGCGAGGTCTTCGCGATTCCGGGAGCCATTGATTCCGCATCCTCGCGCGGCGCCAACAGCCTGATCAAACAGGGGGCGAAACTAATAGACAATGTTGACGACATCCTGGAAGATATTCTGCCCCAGCTGGAAAGAACGGCTGCGCAGCCGATGCAACAGGAACGGGAGCCGGCTGGCCCGGAAGCCTTAGCGGCTGCCGATGAAACCCATACGGATTCCCTCAGCCCTACGGCTCAGAAAATATTAAAAACACTGTCCGGCAAAAAGACGCACGCCGACGACATCATCGCAGCCACGGGGTTGCCTCCCGCGGAGGTGTTAAGCGCTCTTATTATTTTGGAATTAAAGGGAATTATTTTACAGCATCCGGGAAAATTGTTTTCTCTCAAAAAAATTGAATAAATAAAAAAGCTTTACAAGTGCAGGTTGACCATTTATATGGTGCGCCGAATTGCAGGGAGAAAGATTTAAGAATCTTCAAGTTTAGAAATTGTTTTCTTAATAAATAAAACTATTTAGCATTCGAACCAGAGAGGATCCATCGCAAGATGCCCAAAAAACTCGTTATTGCTGAAAAACCATCCGTAGCCCGTGATATCGCCTCCGCTTTGGGAGGCTTCAAGGCCCGCGGTAAAGTCTTTGAACGTGATGATATGATTGTCTGTTCCGCTTCAGGCCACCTTGTTGAATTGTGCATGCCGGAGGAAATCGATAAGAAAAAATATGGTTTCTGGCGGCTGGACACCCTTCCCATTCTTCCTGAAACATTTCCCCTCAAACCGTCGAAAAGCAACGGCTACAGGGGTGCTGTCCGAAAAAAGAAGGATGCGGAAGATTCGAACGGTGAAGGAGGTTCCGAACTGCTCAATATCATCAAGCGGGAGGCAAAACGCAAGGAGGTCACGGGCATTGTCAATGCCTGCGATGCCGGGCGTGAAGGCGAACTTATCTTTACCTACATTATGAAATATCTGGAAATCAGGAAACCGGCCGAACGCCTCTGGCTGCAGTCGATGACGCCGGGCGCCATTCGGGAAGGATTCTCACGATTATTTCCCGCCCAGACGAAAGCAGGTCTGGCCGACGCCGCGATTTGCCGATCGGAATCGGACTGGTTGGTGGGCATCAACGCCACACGCGCTTTCACTGTCCGCCTGGGCGGGCGGAAAAGCAAGGAGACCGTCAACCTGGGGCGAGTCCAGACACCCACGCTGGCCATCATAGTAACACGGGAACGGGAAATCCAGGCTTTCCAGCCACGCGACTACTGGAACGCCAAAGGCGTTTTTGATGTTTCCGGCGAAACCTATGAAGGGATCTGGATCCGGGAAGATTTCAAGAAAAATCCCGCAGACCCGGATGACCGCGCCGACAGGATCTGGAACAGGGAAATCGCGGAAAGCATTAAGGAGCGCTGCACTGGAAAGCCGGCAACGGCTGCGGATAAGCACAAAGAAACCAGGGAAGCCCCTCCTCCACTTTTTGATCTGACCACTTTACAGCGTGAATCCAACAAGCGCTTCGGACTTTCGGCAAAGTCCACCCTGTCCGCCGCGCAGGCGCTGTATGACAAATACAAGGTGCTCACATATCCGCGCACCGACAGCAAATGCCTGCCTGAGGATTATCCTGCTGAAGTAAGCCGCATCCTGTCATCTTTGGGGGGTGACTATGCCCCGCTGGCTAAGAAAATCGGAGATCCTTCCAGCGTATACATGGCGCGCCGCATTTTTGACAACGCGAAAATATCAGACCATTTCGCCATCATACCGACCGGTGAATCTCCTTCCGGGCTCAGTGAAATCGAGAAGAAGGTCTATGATTTGGTCGTGCGCCGGTTTCTGGCCGCGTTCATGGACTCTTCCGTATGGAAGGTTGTCGAACGGACAACCCGCGTCGGCGACGACGCTTTCCGCACAACGGCCAGGCTTCTGGCCATTGCCGGATGGAGAGAAGCCTTCGGCAAAGAGGATGACCTGGAACCGGAAATCGGCATCGCCAACCGCCTGCCCGGGCTGGATGACAAAAGCGCCAAAATACAGACGGTCAGGATTGAACTGCAGGGCTGTCAGACCAATCCGCCACCCCGTTACAACGACGCCACGCTGCTGGCCGCGATGGAAACCGCGGGAAAGCTCTTGGATGATGAGGAACTGGCCGAAGCCATGAAGGAACGCGGACTGGGCACGCCCGCAACCCGGGCCGACACCATCGAAAGGCTGATTGGGGCGCGTTATGTAACGCGCGATCGAAAAGATTTGACGCCCACTGCAAAAGCAATGAATATTATACAGCTGCTGGAAGCTATCCCTGTAGAGGGGTTGGTTTCACCGGCGCTTACCGGCGAATGGGAGCACAAGCTGCTGCAGATGGAAAAAGGACGGATTTCGCGATTGGGTTTTATGCGCGAAATCAATGAGTTTACTGAAAGTATCGTGGAAAAGGCGCGTAACATCAGCCATGACTCAACCGACCTTGTTTGCGAAAAATGCAATTCCCCCATGATCATCAAATGGGGAAAGAACGGACGCTTCCTCTGCTGCTCCAACTATCCCGAATGCAAAAATATAAAAAATTTCACCCATGACGAAAATGGAAAGGTCAAACACGTGGAAACCCAGGAAACCGACATCAAATGCAGCAAATGCGGGAAACCCATGCTGGTCAAAGAAGGACGCTACGGCCAGTTTCTGGCCTGCTCCGGCTATCCGGAATGCAAAACCACGATCAACGCCACCCGCAACGAAAACGGCGACATCGTTGCCCAGGAAACTCCGGCGACCGATGAAGTGTGCGAATTGTGCGGCAAACCGATGGCCGTCAAACGCGGCCGCTATGGACAATTCCTCGGTTGCACCGGCTACCCCGAATGCAAAAATATCAAAAAGATGGGAAAAGACGGCAAGGCAACCGGTCAGGAAACCGTTATCTCAAAGGAAGTCTGCGAAGTTTGCGGCAAACCGATGGCCGTCAAGCGCGGACGCTACGGACAGTTTCTGGGCTGCACCGGTTACCCGGAATGCAAAACCATCAAGAAAATTCCCAGGGCGAAATCAGAGGGATGAAATCCGGGCGGGTCATCATCATCGGCGGAGGTTTGGCCGGCTGTGAAGCGGCCTGGCAGTTGCTGAAACGCGGTCACGCCGTCCAGCTTTTCGAAATGAAGCCGCAAAAATATTCGCCCGCCCACACAACGGAGCACCTGGCCGAACTGGTTTGCAGCAACTCTCTGAAGTCCGACAATCCCTTAAGCGCTCCGGGACTGCTCAAGCAGGAATTGCGCGGCCTCGACTCGCTGATTCTCTCCGCGGCCGATCGGACAGCCGTAGCCGCCGGCAGCGCTTTGGCCGTGGATCGTCTGGAATTTTCCCGCAGGGTGGAAGAAACCTTGTTGCAGCAAAATCATTTCACGCTGAGTCGGTCCGAAGTCTTTGAAATACCGCAAAATCCATTAACCATCATAGCCACCGGCCCTCTGACCTCCGATCTTCTTGCACAATCCATTCAACAAATGCTCGGCGGTGATTATCTTTATTTTTATGACGCCATTGCGCCCATTGTGGAAGCTGATTCCATCAACATGGACAAGGTTTACTGGGCTTCGCGCTACGACAAGGGAACGCCCGATTACCTCAACTGTCCGCTTTCCGAAGCAGAGTATCGGCTATTTTGTCAGGTGTTGCTGACCGGCGCAAAAGTTGCCGCCAGACCGTTTGAAGACGCCAAACATTTTGAAGGCTGCCTGCCGATAGAAGTGTTGGCGGCGCGCGGCGAAGAAACACTCGCCTTCGGCCCCATGAAACCGGTGGGATTAATGAATCCACATACAGGCGCTATGCCTTATGCCGTTGTGCAGCTTAGGAGGGAAAATGCCGCCGGTACGCTTTTTAATTTAGTCGGATTTCAGACCAAGCTGACCTGGCCTGAGCAGAAACGGATTTTCCGGATGATCCCCGGTTTGGAAAATGCTCAGTTTGCAAGGATGGGCAGCATACACCGCAACACCTTCATCCACTCCCCTTCCCTGCTTCTTCCTTCATTGCAACTGCGGAAACATCCGAATATTTTATTTGCCGGGCAGCTGACCGGGGTGGAAGGCTACATGGAATCCACCGCCATGGGGCTTTTGGCGGGACTGAACGCGGCTTTCATTCTTGAAGGGAAGCAACTTCAACCGCCCCCGCGTGAAACGGCCATCGGCGGTCTTGTGCATTATATTACCGCCGCCGAATCAGTACAAAACTTCGAGCCCATGAACATCAATTTTGGAATTCTTCAACAGAGGCCTGCCCCAAAAATGAAGAAAAAAGAAAAACACCTTTTCTATGTGAACCGCGCCTTGCAGGCCGCGAGTGCCTGGATGCTAAGCCAGGATTTGCCCTAATTCACCATGGCCGGATTTTTCGTCTGGAGTCCCTTTTCCTGAAAAGTCCGGTAAATGATCCGGAACTGTTCGTTGGGGATAAGACCTACGGCGTCCGAGGAATACTCCTTTTTAAGCTTTTTCACAAAATACATGGACACCGCTCCCTTGTTTTTCGCCAGCACCTGCCCGCGGGCCTCGGTTTCGAAATAATCCTTGATCAGGGCGCAGGTGGATTCGGAAATATTGATTTTTCCCTTCTCGCCTGAAGATTCCATGCGGCTGGCCAAGTTCACGGAATCACCCCAGACATCATAGACAAACTTTTTTTCGCCCACAACGCCCGCCATCAGCGGACCTGTATTGATTCCAATCCGGATCTCAAAGACCGGCCGTCCGCTTTGCGACTTTTCCAGGTTGATCTGCTCCACAAACGACTGGATCTCCAGGGCACCCAGAACCGCATCAATGGCGTGCGTCGCATTGGCGATGGGCACGCCGCCGGCATACATGTAGGAATCGCCGATAGTTTTGAGCTTTTCCAGGCCGTATTTGTCCATCACGCGGTCAAACCGTGAAAAGGCCGCGTCCAGCTCCTGGACAAGCTGATCGGGCGTCAGCGTCTCTGAGATTTTGGTAAATCCGACAAAATCCGTAAAGACGATGGTTGCGGAGGGGTAAAACACGGGTTTGACATATCCATGACCTTTCAGCTCCTCCGCCACGACAGGGGGCAGAATATTCAAAAGCAGATTGTCTATTTTTTCCTTGTCGGACCGCATTTCCTCGCTCTGCTGCTCGATTTTCCTGGATTTCAGCCAGCTTGCCAACCGGGTGTTGTGAAGCAGGTAGATGAACGCGATGGCGACAAATGTGGCGCTGTACAAATCAAGTAGGCTGTAACGGTCGCCCGTGCGGCTGAAGGAAACATGTTCAAGACGGCCGACAACCAAAAACGTCAGCAGAGAGGCCGCGATGATGACCAGGGCATAGCGCCGGTCCACCGGTACCAGGGCCATCACGGTCAGAATAAAGATGTAGCCTCCCATGTAAACGGAATCGGCATCGGCCAAGGCGGTGATAAGTCCGCAGCCAATGGCCAGATAGGCGCCGATGAGAACCAGAAAAAGCATATTGTATTGGGGGAAGCGCTTCGAAACATGCAGGATGAAGATGATGAGGCTGAAGACGGACAGGCCCATGCGGAGCAAGGGCAGCAGGGGTTCTTCCGGATGCAGGTTGGCATCGAGGTAGGTGTAGGGCAGCCAGGCCACGGTCGTGATGAGGGATATGACAAACAGAATCCGGCCGCACTGGTCGTTTAATTCTTCGGAAAAAGTCTGCGGGTAGGCCTCGCGTTCGCTTTCGAAAACGGCATAGGCATGGAATCGATCCCATGCATGTTTGAAGACAGCCACGTTATCCTCCTTTATGCTTTTTTAAGCTTGTCCGGACACATGGATGATAAAGCGCGATATTTGGTTTTTAACCTTCAGCGACTCCCTGATGCTGCTTGAAACAGCCTGTTTCAGGCTTTATTGTATTCTTCAAAGATCATGGTAAAGACAGCCCGCCCCTGGGTGGCGGAACGCAAGTCCGTGGAATAACCGAACATGGCTTTGAGCGGCACCTTGGCTTTGATTTCGGACACCGGTCCCTTTGGATTGACGGCCTGAATCTCGCCCCGGCGGGCATTGATGTCGCCGATGACGTCGCCCATAAACTCGCTTGGGGTGATGATATCCACCATCATGATCGGTTCGAGCATCACGGGGTCAGCGGCAAGACATCCGTCACGAAACGCGGATGCGGCGGCTATTTTGTAGCCCTGAATGGATGATTCTCCTTCGCGAAAGGCGCCGCCGATCAGTCTGGCTTCGACATCAATGACCGGATAGCTGCCCAGCACGCCGCTCATCATCGCTTCACGGATGCCTTCTTCAATGGCTTCATGATAATCGACGGGGATGACTTCCGCGGGAATTTGATTGACGACCTCGTTCCCGGCTCCCCGTTTACGCGGCCTCAGTTCGATGCGGACCTGGCCGAAATGCTTCTTTTCTCCCAGTTCCCTTTCGAAAATGTTTTCAATCTCAACCGGCTTTTGAATGGTTTCGCGGTAAACGACACGCGGACGTCCGACATTCACACGCGCATTGAATTCCCGAAATAAGCGATCCACAATAATTTCCAGATGCAGTTCGCCCATTCCGGAAATCACGGTTTGCGCGGTTTCGTCTTCATATTTGACTCTTAATGTCGGATCCTCATCGGTCAGTTTAGCCAGCGCCGCGGACAGTTTTTCCTGATCGGCGGGTGTTTTGGCTTCAATGGCCTGACTGATGACCGGTTCGTAGAACTCCATCTGTTCCAACAGAATCGGCCGCGCTTCCTCACAAAGGGTGTCTCCGGTGGTTGTTTCCTTCAGCCCCAAAACGGCAACCAGATCCCCTGCCGACGCCCGGTCGATCCGCTCCCGCTTATTGGAGTGCATTTGCAGAAGGCGGGCTATTTTTTCCTTCTTCTTTTTGACGGCGTTGTAAACCTCGCCGTTGGCGGAAATCTGTCCGGAGTAAATACGCAAATACGTGAGTTTGCGGCCTTCATCGAGCTGTATTTTAAAAGCCAGCGCCGCCAGCGGTTCTTTATCCGAGCTGTGGCGAATCTCCTCCTGTTTTGTTTTCGGATTGATTCCTTTAACCGGTGGGATATCTTCCGGAGACGGCAGATAATTGACGACGGCGTCCAGCACGGGCTGAATGCCTTTATTGCGAAGCGCGGCGCCGCATAATACCGGGACAATTTTCAAGGCGATGGTCGCTTTGCGCAACGCTGCGCTGATTTGCGCCGCCGGCACCTCCTCCCCCGCCAGATATAGGTCCGCCAGATCGTCGTCCCATTCCGCCAGTGCCTCAATCATTTTTTCACGCTCATGCCGGGCGGCTTCAGCCAGTTCTTCCGGTATCTCGCTTACCGCGTAATCCGCACCCTGAGAGGTCTCATCCCAGGTCAGGAGTTTTCGGTTAATGAGATCAATCGCGCCGCGGAATGTGTCTTCACGGCCTACCGGGATCTGAACAGGCACGGGAATCGAGCTGAAACGTTCGCGCATCATTTCGACCACATGGTGATAATCCGCACCGATACGATCCATCTTGTTGACAAAGGCAATTTTGGGAACGCCGTATTTGTCCGCCTGATGCCAGACGGTTTCCGACTGGGGCTCGACGCCGGCCACGGCGCAGAAAACAACCACCGCGCCGTCCAGAACGCGCAGCGACCTTTCCACTTCAATGGTAAAGTCCACATGTCCCGGCGTGTCAATGATGTGGATCTCGGAATTTTTCCACGTGCAGGTGGTCACGGCGGATGTAATGGTAATGCCTCTTTCCTGTTCCTGAGGCATCCAGTCCATAACCGCTTCGCCGTCATGGACTTCACCCATTTTATAGGACTTGCCGGTATAAAAAAGGATTCGCTCGCTGACGGTTGTTTTGCCTGCGTCGATATGAGCGACAATACCGATGTTGCGTGTACGGGATATTTTGGATTTCGGCGCCATAAGGGTATCAGCTTTTCTCCTCTTTAACCGGCGCATAGAGGTCGGGATCCGGTTTAAAGGGATGAACCGTGGAGATGTGTCCCTTGATGGAGGGCAGATCCCGGCCTTCCACCAGTATTTTGACCGTTTTGATCTCCGGAATATTTTCAGTCAAGGTGTTGGTCAGTGAATAAATGGTCATCATCTCCGCCGTGGAGCCGCCCGGATGCAAGGTCGTTAAACCGGCGCTGAAGTTGACCCGCGCCAAACCATCTTTGTCCAGTTGGATATCTTTGAGCGCCACACGAGCGGGAAAAGTGTTGATATTGCCGGTCTTGCTTTTGGTCTTGGATCCGTCCAGGAGCGCCCCGATCAGTTCTTTGGCCTGCAAAGCCGCATCGTCTTCTTTATAAATGACTCTTTTCTCGGGGACCAGAAATCGCTCCTGCGGGTCGGAAAAATAGACGTCGGCGATTATTTTTTTCCTGTTTAAAGCCTCCATATTCACCGGCGGAAATAAGGCGTTAAATAAAATAACAAAGAAAAGCACCAGCAACAAAACGACGCCGCTGATGATCGCGACCAGATAGACGATCCGGGTGGATTTCTTTTTCTTCCGGTCTTTAAAGTTTTCAGACCGGCGCTGCTTTTTAGTGGACATGGATGATGACTCCTCTTAAAAAACTGCGCCAATCTAGGGTATTTTTCCTTACCTGTCAAGCACAACAAGGCGTTACGCTGCAAGAGCGCTCCGAAGGCCATGCATCATGCAATCCATGGATCATCCTGATGCAAAAAAGCCCGCTGATAAAAAACGCGGGCTTTTTTAAAAAAATCCATTTTGCCGTTAAACGACCTTAAGGGTTCAATAGTTCTCAGCCAAAACTTCGTAATAGGACTGGGGGTGTTTGCAGGCCGGACATTCTTTGGGGGCTTCAGGCCCTTCATGCACATAACCGCAATTGATGCAATGCCACTTGGTTGCTGCTTTCTTGGAAAATACTGCACCTTTGGCGATATTGTCGGCCAGTTTTCGGTAACGCTGTTCATGGAACATCTCAACTTTGGCGATCTGTTCAAATGAACGGGCCACTTCGGGGAACTCTTCTTCCCTGGCAACTTTGGCCGCATCCGCATAAAGGGTTGTCCATTCCATGTTTTCACCGGCCGCCGCCGCTTCCAGATTGCTTTTGGTGTCTCCGATAACGCCCGCCGGATAAGAAGCGGTAATTTCTACTTCGCCCCCTTCCAGATATTTGAAGAACACTTTGGCGTGTTCTTTTTCGTTTTCGGCGGTTTCCAGAAAGAACCGGGAAATCTGTTCGTATCCTTCTTTCTTTGCGGCGCTCGCAAAAAACGTGTAACGGTTTCTGGCTTGGGACTCACCGGCAAAAGACGCCAGCAGATTTTTTTCTGTTTTAGTTCCTTTAATTGATTTAGCCATCCTGCATCTCCTTTCGCTCTTTTTTTTGTCTCTATATGCTTTCCCCAATCTTATCAACGCTTATTGCCAATGATGTTTTGACCATTTTGCCCCGATGATGTAGCCTAAAATTAACAATAAAAATATCAATGTCAAATTTATTCAAAAATTTAGTTAATTTTTAAACCATATTGTAGTAAGAAAGCACCATGTTTTTGGAAGATACCCTTGCGACTGGAGACAAATTTATTAACCAAGAGGAGGAAGCAAAGATATGGCAACAATTATGCCGGAAAGTGAAAATATTCAAAAAGCAATCAAATGGATTTCCGCCAGTCTGGAGGACGGGACCAATCAGCCGAAGCACATGTTGATTGAAAAGGCGGTATTTAAGTTCGATTTATCCCCCAAGGATACCGAGTTCCTGATGGGTTTCTTCAGCAGTCACAAAAAATAATAACCAATATGCAACGGGGGTGTCTCAGGGCACCCCCGGCCGTTGAAAAATAATTCATATTCATGACGTCCCTTTGCGAAACAAAGAGAGGCCAGCCCACATGACTCAATTTCTGGTTTTCAGCAGGTCCCGAATCTCCGTCAGCAGTACCTGATCTTTGGTTGGAGCAGGCGGCGCTTCCGCTTTGCTTTTCATGATCATGCCGATAAATTTGACAATGAAAATATACAAGGCCAGGGCAATGATCAAAAAGTTGACAATCTCTCCGATAAACAACCCATAAGGCACTTCCTTGCCGTTCACGACCCACTTCCAGGCCAGATAGCCCTGTTCACCGGGCATAACGAGGCTGATCAACGGCATCAGGATGTGTTTGACCAGAGAATCGATAATCTTCCCAAAAGCGGCGCCGATGATCACACCGATAGCTAAATCAACCACATTGCCCTTCAATGCGAAATTCTTGAACTCTTCCAGCATTCCCGATACTTTTTTTGTGGATTGCATGGTTGCTCCTTTCGGTATTTATGATCACTGAATCCTGGACATTGCCTCGTAAATTTTTAGTTCAATCACGCCGAAAATACTGTCATATTGCTCTTTTTTCAACAGACGGCGTATTTCCCATCCTTTATCCGTTTTTTTCTCCGTCGTCACGGCAAGGGTCACTTCACATTCCTTCCAGTTGAGTCGTTTCACCCGGGCGTTGGTCTTTGTCCGCCAATCATCGGAATACACATAGCCTGAATCAACCCGGTTGTTTTGATAATCGATGGAAACATTGTCCCCGATCTTTTTCTCTTCAAGAACACCGGCTATCGCCTTGAGAATAAATTTCTCTTTGGCCTCATACACATGTTTGTATTCGTCCGGTTTTGAGATGACCACGGACCCAAACTCATGGGCGCATCCCGCAATGTACAGAATGAAAATAAAAGCCACGCACAAAGCCACTCTTTTTTCAGTCATCCCATCCCCTTTCTGAAACCTTGGAAATACTAACGGTTGCTCCCGTTAATCCACCAGTCACTTTTATCCTTGAACCACCAATGCGTGGAGTCCGTTTGAATAATGCGGGCGGCCAGTTCTTTGCCTTCTTCCGTGTAAAGCCGCTGCAGGGCGTATTTAATCCATTCATCGGAATATTTATTGCCCAGATCGCCATATTCTTTGAGTTGCAGAATCAATGCGATTTGGTCGGCGTCCCGGGCAACTTTAGATTCCTGTGTTTCTTTCGCGTTGAACTCTTCAATCGCCCGGCGAATGTCGTCTCCGAAAAAAAGGCCCTCCGTTAATTCCCGGACGGCTTTGGCTTCATCAACTTTCACATACTTCTTGTTGACGTAGTTCATGTCGCCCGTGCGCGCTTCGGGCAGATCATGCAGAACGCACATTTTCAATACCCGCAGTTCGTTGAGCGATGCATTGAGTTTGCACAGGGCGTAACCGATAAAAACCGTCCGCAAAACATGCTCCGCCACCGATTCCCGGCCGCTGCCCAGAAACTGGTAGCCGCTCCGCGGAGTTTTGCAGAGCATTCCCACTTCAAATAAAAAATCAGCAATGCTGTCCATCTTACCCCTTTTTCAACACCTTGATGCGATTGCCCATCATGTCCGTTATTTTCCGGATTTGCAGCTGCAGCGAAGCAATGCTGTCCGGTCTTGAGCTTTCGATTTTTTCGAGTTGTCCCTTCCAGTGCTCCAGAAGGTCGATTTCACTTTCCTTCAACTTCTTTTCAAAGCGTTCCTGATACTCTTTGATAAAAGCGGCGGACGATGAATCCATGGGCGCCATTTTACATCCTCCTTGAAATTCTTAAAATCGAAGGTTACTTTATACCATTCATCCGCAAACATGCAACAAGGATTTATCAAATCATCATTTGACAGCCTTGTTTAAATCCGATAAGAAAGCGCCACGAAATATTTATAAAAAGGGTGCAAAATTCAATGGGCTGCAAACCAAATCCCGACGATATCGCGGGCGGACAGGCTATTCTTGAAGGCGTTATGATGCGCCACGGAACAAAAATCGCGGCGGCGGTAAGGCGTCCTGACGGGGAAATTGTTTTTCAGGAGCGCGACTATGTTCCGTTGACCAAACGCTACAAACCGCTGGGCTGGATGTTTGTCCGGGGCACGATCAGCTTGTTTGAAATGATGATCATCGGCATTCAATGCCTGATGTTTTCCGCGGAGGTTGCCTTGTCCGAAGAAGAGAAAAAGCCTCAAGGATGGGAAATGTATGTTTCTTTCGTCATCAGCTTTGCCGTTGCTATCTTTTTCTTTGTTGTCGTACCGGCTTTTTTCTTTACCAAGATAAAGATTTACGTTGACAGCCTCATCCTTTTAAACATTCTGGAGGGCTGTGTCCGCCTGGGAATTTTTATATTGTTTCTGTCCGCCACCCTCCTGATGAGCGACATGCGGCGGGTCTATATGTATCACGGCGCGGAACATAAAACCGTCTTTGCCTGGGAAGACGGCCAGGATCTGACGGTTGAAAATGTCAGAAAATACTCCACCCGGCATCCCCGCTGCGGCACCAGTTTCATTCTTTTTGTCATGATTGTTTCCATCCTGGTATTTTCTCTGCTGGGACGCCCTGATTTCCTGCATCGGGTTGTGTACAAGATTCTGCTGATGCCGGTCATTGCGGGAATTTCCTATGAAGCCATTCGTTTCACCGGAAAATACGCACAATTCAAACTGATACAACTTCTAAGTTGGCCGGGACTTGCGCTGCAAAAAATTACCACCCGCGAACCGGATGATGATCAAATTGAAGTGGCCATTGCCGCCATGAAAAAAGTAATCTGATTATTCGGGGCATCAGGCAATGAAAAAGATATTCTGTTTGACGTTGATTGCGGCGATTCTTTCAACAATGGTATTTTATTTGCCGACGGCGATGTCCGCAAAAGAAGACACGGCACAACTGACATTCAAAAAAACGGCTGTTCACAATAAGACGTATTATCACTATACCATTCAGAAAAATGACGTCCTGTCAGCCATTATTCGTAAAATACCCGGCATTCAAGAACAAGACATCCCCCAATATTACCGGATGATCAAAGAACTTAATCCCCATATCAAAGATTTAGACAAATTAGAGGCAGGGCAGAAGATTGTGCTGCCTGCCAAACTAAAAACCGGCGGCGCTCAAACCTATCGCGTTAAAAAAGGCGATTATCTCATTGGCATCGTTCATCGTGAACTTCATATAACGGCCAACACACAGAAGACCATGCTCCTGATCAAATCACTGAACCCGTCCGTAAAAGACGCCAACAAGCTCTATGTCGGCCAGGTTATTCGTCTGCCCAAAGGCCGGCTCGACGGGACGGCCGCCCAACAAACGGCGCAACCGGCAAAAATAATTGAACGGGATGCTCCTGTGGTTTCATTGCCCGAAAAACAGCAAGTTCAGGAGGAAGCGACCCCCGCAGGAAAGGAGGCCGTCATGCTGCCTCCCGCAGAGCGGCTGGCCGTCCTCAAGCATATTATTACGCAGATGAACGGAACCATGATCACCAGGGGCAATTACTATCTTCCGGTCTCCAAAACGGCTCAGCTGACGATTGACTGTTCCGTAATTCCGGTTGTGGAACTGGACGACCGGACCACCCTCTTCCTGGACATGAAAAATCGATCCGGTATCTATCTTAAAACCATCATCAGCGGGCAATGGGGCAATTACCACGTCGTCAAAATCGACGCTAAAGACGACATGATTATGATATTGAAAAAAATTTTCAAGAACAGCAAAGCTTATGCAATAACCAGGGCCGAAAAACCTGTCGGGATTGGATCCACGCCGGTTTTGGAAATCATGCCGGACTGGCTGATTACCAAAAAAAACGCGAAGCAAACCCCGGCGGCCATCCAGGGGCTGCGGTTTGTTTACCGGGATAACGACCTGCTGCCCCGGGCAATCATTAACTTCGCGCGTCGTCAGTCCTTCATGATTACGGAAATTTCACCAAGTACCGGTCTTGTCGGAAAACCGGATGAGCTTTATTCATTGCCCGCGATGACGGTTTTACCTGCATCGCCCGCCGGAGAGTTCGCCCAGGCCCTGCTGTCTTACCTGAATGTTCCGTTTGAAAAAGATGTTGAAGTCAGGGTATTCAGCATCCGTCAGGACGGATTTAATCTGTCGATCAAGGCGGATCTGGCTGTCAAACAAGGAGATCAAAAAACGCTTCTCTTTTCGCGTAACCTTCCACCGCAATTTGTCAACATTCTTCAAAAGACCGGCGACAAACTTATTTTTATCTCCGATCAGGATGAGCCCGCCAAAAACATGGAAAAAATCCTGCGCGGTTTCAATGTTGTTTTTACATCCGGTTACTTTTCATTTTCCGGTTTGGACAAGAATCAACCGCCTTACACCCTGGGGTTCAAAGGCATCAAAATCAAAACCGATAAGGATATCTACGCTGTGAATTTTGACTTTCATCATGAGCTAAGGGGCCTGATGCAGGAAACATGGTCGGCAAATATCATCCGCTACTGAATCCGGCGTTGATCCATAAGTCGCCAACAAGAGCTGCGGGTAAAATTCTCCGCGGCGTTTTTCAATCGGATTTCTCAATATGGTAAAAGCAATTGTTCTTTTCTCCGGCGGACTCGACAGTATTCTGGCCGTCCGGTTGATACAAAAACAAAATATCGACGTTACGGGCGTGACCTTTACAACCCCCTTTTTTAACGCGGTCAAAGCACAGGAGGCGGCCAAGCAGATCCGGCTGCCCCTGATGATTCTAGATATCACGGAAGAACATCTTCACATGCTCAGATCCCCGCGCTACGGCTACGGCAAAAATATGAATCCCTGCATCGATTGCCATACGCTCATGCTGAAAATCGCCGGCGGGATCATGGAAAATAAAGGCTATGATTTTCTCGCAACCGGTGAGGTGCTTGGTCAGCGCCCTATGTCACAGACCAAGCAATCTCTTTATATCGTCGCTAAAAACTCCGGTTACGCCGACCATATTTTGCGGCCGCTTTCCGCGCAACTGCTTGATCCCGTCAAAGCCGAAAGAAAGGGAAAGATCGACCGCTCCGGACTGCTGGCCATTTCCGGACGCGGACGCAAAGATCAAATGCAACTGGCGGAAGCGTGGGGCATCCGGCATTACCCTCCCCCCGCCGGCGGCTGTCTGCTGACGGATCCCATCTTTTCCCGACGCCTGCGGGATCTGATGTCGCATGGAGAGGACCGTCAAGTTCGTGATTATGAACTTCTGAGATATGGACGTCATTTCCGGGTCGAAGGCGCCGTCAAAATCATTGTCGGCAGAAACAAATCCGACAATGAAGCATTGCGTGAGCTGACTGCAAACGGTGACGTGGTCTGCAATATGGCCGACTTCCCCGGACCGTATGTTCTGGTTCCTTACGGCAGCGAAACAGCCATCGCCGCAGCGGCCGCTTTATGCGTCCGCTACTCCGACGCTCCGGAAGACAGGGAGGCCCAGGTGGTCTGCCTCTCCAAAAACAAATCCGTCACCATCAAAACCAAAGCCACGCCCCGGCTCGATTCCGAACGCTGGATTATTTAACGGATTGGCCGCCTCTGTGCTGCGGGCGCAAAAGATCATACACGGTTTTGACCGGATTAAAAACACTTAGCGGGAGCTCCACAAAGACGGTATTCCAGTAGGCCATGCCTCCGTTCCAGAGTCCCGGAAGTTCCTGCGCCTTAAGACATCGCCCTCGCTCGGTCTTGGGGCTGATCAGATAAGCATCTTGATTGACGTAATCAACCAGGTTGAATTTGCAGCCGAGATAATTTTTCGTACACAAGACCATATCGACCGGATTAAAGTAGGAAGCCCGCAACCAGATGTCCGCCTGTGAAGGCAGACGGTGATCGACATGGGCCGATTCCACGATCTGCAATGTTTGCGTTTTGTCTTTTTCCTGAACCCAGAAAGGACCGCCTCCCGGTTCCCCTTCATTTCTCACCATGCCGCAAATGCGCAACGGACGGTTCAATTGTAAAAATACCCGTCGTGCTTTTTCTTTTGGCGACAGCCTTGAAAATCCTTCAGGAAATTTTACGTTAAATTCGGAGCGGCAAAAGCCGGTTATCGTTTTCAACTCATCGGCACTGATCTGTCTTTTTTCCAAACACCGTAGCATCGTAAAGACAGACGCCCGCAACTCTAGTGCCAGGCCGCCCAGCATTTTTTTGTAGGGCAGTATTTTTCTTTGCAGCCTTTCGGGAGCGATGTTGTCAATGTTTTTAACAAAGATAAGATCGGCGTCTAATGCCTGCAGGTTTTCAAGCAGGGCGCCATGCCCGCCGGGTCGAAAAACCAGACGGCCTTCCTCATCTCGAAAGGGCAGATTCTTTTCATCGACCGCCAGGATGTTTGTTGCCGGAGACTGCACGGACAAATCAATCTTAAATCGGACGCGGCAGCGCTTTTCATAGTGAGGAATAATCGATTTCAGAAATGTCCTGACGGCTTTTACATGCTCTGTTGAACTCGTAAAGTGCAGCCGGCAAACGCCTCCGGCATTGGCCATGAAGCTTGCCGCCTCCACAAGATGTTCTTCCAGCGCCGTTCGAACATCCCCTTTCCGATACGCATGAAAAGGAATGAGCGCTTTGGGGAGCCGGCCGAAATGAAGACCTTCGTCAAGAAGGATATAATCAAGCACAGACCGGACATTCTTTTGCCGGAGCATCCGACACGCAGCGTCATCGCTTTTAATCATTGAAATGAAAGGCAGATGGTTTAAATCATCAAAAAAGGACCGATTCGGCCCGTCATGACCAAAACCGCCCTGCTTGGCCGCGGCATACCAATCGGCAAACATGCGGCTGGCCGCGCCGGAGGCCGGCACAAATTTCAAAGTCTTATGCCGGGCAGCCGAGGCTTCATAGAATTTAATCAGACGCCTGCGTTCGGTGACCGTCATGGAGCGAATGCCGTCATTCGGAGTGCAGGGGCGGATCAGCTTCAAGTGGGTTGATCCGCGGCGGTAGATTTCCATCTGCTTATGAACACGGGATGGCGTTAAACCCAGCGCCTTGATCTGTTCGATATCTCTTTTTGAGAAAGAATGTTTTTTCATCCATCCACCATCCACTTCTGAGTAAGTTCCCCGAATTTACTCCCTGATAAGTCGCCGCTACAGGTGGCGTAAGGCGTTTCTCCTACTTTTTACTTGATGAAGGTGTCATAGATGCCCACCGCCATGATGAAGATGATGAGCACGGGAACAGCATAGCGGATAAGCAGCACCCACCATCTTCCGACAGTAATGGCTTTCCGGCCTTTATTGGCCTCGTGGATCGCTTGTTTGATTCCCCAGAAATAGCCCGTGAATACCGCCATAAAGAAGCCTCCTACCGGCAGGAAGATGCTGTTGGAAAACCAGTCGTAGGTGTCGAGCACATTGGTGTTTAAACCGGGAAAGGAAAAGTCTTTGAACACGCTGTACCCCAGCGCTGCCGGCAGCCCAACGATGAAAACGACCCCTCCCATACAGACGGCGGCTTTTTTTCTGGACCAATCCTTTTCATCGATAAGCCAGGCCGTTACTACTTCCAGAAGGGAGATGGCGGAAGTCAGTGCGGCAATTCCCAGCAGGAAGAAAAAAAGAACCCCGAAAATACCGCCCAGCGGCATTTGCGCGAAGACGGCCGGCAGAGTTATAAACGCCAGCCCTGGTCCCGCACCCGGTTCAAAGCCCAGCGCAAAGATGGCGGGAAACAAGGCAAGACCTGCCAGCAACGCCACGCCTGTGTCCAGCCCCGCCACCCATAAGGCGTTGCCCGGAATTTCATCCTTATCGCTCATGTAGCTTCCGTAGGTGATGAGAGCGCCCATCCCCAGACTCAAGGAAAAAAAGGCCTGCGCCAGCGCAGCAAGCAGGGTTCTGCCCGTTACCTTGCTAAAATCCGGATTCAGATAATAGTGCAGACCTTCACCCGCACCGGGAAGCGTAACGGACCTCACGATCAGAATTAACAGCAGTATAAATAAGATCGGCATCAGGATGGTGGACCACCGTTGTATGCCTTTGACCACTCCGGAAGCAATAATGCCTACGGTGATGATGATGAACAGGCCCTGCCAGGCTATCGGTTCCCATACGCTGCTGATATGATCCTGAAAAACGCGGGCATGGTCGATTCCCGGCGTGCTTGCGGCGATCACGACCTTGTAAACGTAGGCAAAGGACCAGCCGGCAACGACTGCGTAATAAGAAAGAACAAAAAAGCCGGTAAATACGCTGAGCGCCCCCACCAGCCACCAGGGGCTATTCGGCGCGAGCGCTTTAAAGACGCCGACGGGATCTTTCTGCGCCGCGCGTCCTAAAACCATTTCGTTTACGACAAGAGGATAACCGAGCAGCAGGATGGCTATCAGGTATATTACCATGAAAGCCGCTCCACCGTGCTCACCCGTCATGTAGGGAAACCGCCAGATATTTCCCAATCCGACGGCCGATCCTGCGGCAGCAAGAATAAAGCCGGCGCGGTTTGCCCAATGCTCCCGGTTTTTCTTCAAATCTTTCATGAGTTTCCTCCATCATCGCCATTCAACCGATGGATGGATGTTTTTTTCGCCGCGAACTATAGGAATTTCCCTGCCGGGTGTCAAGGTAAAACCGTGCCCATCTTACAAGATCCGGCGTCGGGTGTCCGGTCTAGTTGAAGATGTCAAGAAAAATACTTATCTGGGAATTTGACGCCGGCCCCGGTGATCCATTTCAGCGTTCGGCTTTTTCCAGATCTGTCTTTGCGTTGCGCACGAAAGATGCAGTCAGGTAATCGAGCGTTCTAGGCAAAGTGAGTTCCATGCTGAAAAAAATCTGCAACCGGATATCCAGATGCTCCGGTTCACAGCACAGCAGATGGCCGCCCGCTGAAAATGAACTGTCGATAAAGTGAAAATGGTAACCCGGCACGTTAACCGACGGAACAAATGAAGGCGTATAAAACCCGACCAAATGACCTTCAATGTCTTTGAAATGTCTGATCTTCTGATCACCGGTCGCTTCCGCCAGCGGCCGGTAGTTCTCCGTTCGCGGCACGGAGCGCGTCTCGACTTTTTGAAACCACCCTTTCATGTGAACGGCATAAAACATATTGTCCGAGGGCAGCACGAGTTTCAGGTGTCTCTCGAAAGCCGAATAAGTCATCGGCGTCGCGATCTCTTCCTCCAGGATCGGTTGAAAATGACACATGGTGGCAAACGGGGTTTTCATCCCGCCGTCCACCGGCATGGCGTTGCCGTCGAGATCGAGCTGAAAAAAAGATCCGTTCAGGGCAATCATCTCCCCGTCCAGATTGTTGAATGTGCCGATGCCAAAATCGCCTTTTTTCTTCAGCGCATCAATCGTAATATCGTCCCGGTAGAGTCCCTCGAGGATGGCATTAATCGGACTGCTGATATACAGCTTGGATTGCACTGTTTTCTCCGTTTTATCTTTATAATCAAACAGCAAAACACGGTTCGGACCGGAACCGCATCCCGTATATGCCGGATTTATCAGATTGTCAACTTATCCCGCTGAAATACGATCGGGCCTCCGATGTATCCTGCTTCAACCGCTGAATGCATCTACAAAACAAACCGGTAATGCATAACTTAAAATGTCCTTGACAATAGAACATTTGTTCTATTATGCTGCAAGCCATGGAAAACAAACGCACCGTAAAATCCGTGGCCCAGAAGATCGCCGATTTCAGCCGCAGCAATCATCGCATGCCGACCTACGAGGAAATGCTTGCGCTGCTGGCGGTCCAGTCCAAGAGCGTGGTCAACTTCTGGGTAAACAAGCTCTTGGATGAAAACATTCTGGAGAAGGACCAAAAGGGTCGCCTGTGCCAGTTACACGGCCAAGAAACTGGGCATCAAGCGTGGCGTCCCCCTGCACGAAGCCAGGAAAATCTGTCCCGGATTAATCATTCTGCCCTCCGATTACGAGACCTACAGCCTGTTTTCCCGGCGGATGTTTGACATCATGAGACGTTTTACCCCTGATGTAGAGGAATATTCCATTGACGAGGCTTTTTCCGACATTACCGACATGCGACGGGTATTGCGTT
>WOYI010514672.1_pt1 | contig 22901 bp, 17 predicted proteins | sample 6423411 | NCBI WGS metagenome assembly WOYI01 (sample SAMN13441803, study PRJNA592873) | oil field metagenome | biome: oil field; feature: oil-well bore; material: oil-contaminated soil; isolation source: oil-contaminated soil from oil-well borehole | place: Germany: Wietze | collected 2016-10-18 ... | reverse complement strand
AAGTATAATTATACACCATGGAATTTTTGCGTCTTTGCGAGCATTATCGTTTAGGGGGGAAACAGATGAAGACAGTTCCAAAAGAAACACCGAAAGATGTCGCCAAGGCCCTTGAACCGGTCATCAAAAGATACCGGGAAAAGAAGGGGAACACCATCTCCCTGCTTTCCGACATCCAGACCACATTCGGGTACATTCCCGAAGACGCTGTAGATCATGTCTCAAGGGTCCTGAACCTTCCCTCGGCAGAGATCTACGGGGTCGCGTCGTTTTATGCCATGTTCCGTTTCAAACCGGAGGGGAAGTATGTCGTCCGCCTTTGCCGCGGGACAGCCTGCCACGTCCAGGGTTCATGGCTGATCGGAGAGCAGTTGCAGAGACACTTCGGCATCCCCGAGGGCGGAACGACAGAGGACAACATGTTCTCTCTCCACTACGTCGCCTGCCTCGGCTGCTGCAGCCTCGCTCCGGTCATGATGGTAAACGGAACGGTCCATGGACGCCTTTCGCCTGAACTGGCAGTGGGAGTCCTGGAATCATACCGTTCGAAGGCTTAGGAGGATCATTAACATGGATAAGATCACCGTAAAGGTCGGTATGGCAAGCTGCGGGATCGCGGCAGGATCACGGCCGGTTCTCAAGGAGCTCCAGAAGACACTGGCAGGCCGAAGCGAAGTAGAGATCAAGGAAGTCGGCTGCCTCGGTCTCTGTTTCCATGAACCTCTTGTCGAGGTCGATAAAAACGGCAAGCGGACAGTTTATGGAGAGGTTACTCCCGAGATCGCGGCAAGGATCGTCTCGGAACATATAGACGGCGGAAAGATCCTGGAGGATCGAGCCATACTCAGCGACGAGACAGACGCATGCGAAAACCGGATGGTGGAAAGGCAGGTCAGGGTAGTCCTGAGGAACTCAGGCCTGATCGACCCGACCAGGATCGAGGAGTACATCGCCAGACAGGGTTACGAGGCTCTCAAAAAAGCCCTCAGCTCAATGACTCCGGAACAGGTCATCGAGGAGATCCTTGCCAGCGGCCTTCGCGGCCGCGGAGGCGCAGGATTCCCCACCGGCCTGAAGTGGAAGTTCGCGCGCGCGTCCAGGGGCGACGAGAAGTATGTCGTCTGTAACGCGGACGAAGGCGACCCGGGCGCGTTCATGGACCGTTCTGTCCTTGAGGGGGATCCGCACAGCATTATTGAAGGAATGGCAGTCTGCGGCTACGCCATAGGCTCCACTCACGGTGTCATATACTGCCGCGCCGAGTACCCGCTCGCCATCAAGAACCTGAGCTTCGCCCTTGACCAGGCCAGGGAGAAAAACCTCCTCGGCAAGAACATAATGGGCATGGGCTTCGACTTCGACATCTACATCAAGGAGGGTGCCGGAGCTTTTGTATGCGGAGAAGAGACCGCCCTCATGGCCTCCATCGAGGGACGTCGCGGCATGCCGCGGCCAAGGCCTCCGTTCCCCGCAAACAGGGGGGTCTACGGAAAACCGACGAACATCAACAACGTGGAGACCTTCGCCAATATCGCCTGGATCATCCTTAACGGCGGCAAGGCCTTTGCGGCCTACGGGACCGAAAAAAGCAAGGGCTCCAAGGTCTTTGCACTCGCCGGCAAGATCAGCAAGGGCGGCCTGGTGGAGGTCCCAATGGGCATGCCGATCCGGGACGTCATCTTCGACGTCGGCGGAGGCATCCCCAACGGAAAGAAATTCAAGGCTGTACAGCTTGGAGGACCTTCAGGCGGTTGCCTTCCTGAATCCATGCTTGACACTCCGGTCGATTACGAATCTATAAACGCAACCGGCGCGATCATGGGATCAGGCGGGATGGTCGTAATGGACGAGGACACGTGCATTGTAGACGTCGCCAAGTTCTTCCTCACCTTTGTCCAGAATGAGTCCTGCGGGAAGTGCCCGTTCTGCAGGATAGGCACAAAGAGAATGCTCGAGATCCTTGAGCGCATCTGTTCCGGCAAGGGCAAACCGGAAGACATTGGACTCCTCGAGGACATGGCTTACAAGGTTAAGGACGGTTCTCTCTGTGGACTTGGACAGACCGCCCCGAACCCAGTACTTACGACCATAAAGTATTTCAGGGACGAGTACGAGGCCCATATCAACGACAAGCGCTGCCCCGCGAAGGTCTGTACTTCCCTTATCCATTACACGATCGACCCTGAAAAGTGCATCGGGTGCACCAAATGCGCGCGCCAGTGTCCCGTGAACGCGATCAGCGGCGAGATCAAGAAGCTCCATGTGATCGACCAGGACGCCTGCGTTCGCTGCGGCCAGTGCATCAAGGTCTGCCCGGTCAAGGCGATCAGCGTTGAATAAGGAGGATCTTAAAACGATGGATCGAAGCTTGAAAGTAATCCTTAATGGAAAAGAGGTCTTCGGGTATCGCGACCAGAAGATCCTGGAACTTTGCGCTGAAAACGGCGTCGAGATCCCCACGCTCTGCTACGACCCTCACTTGTCGCTTCACGGAGGCTGTTCGATCTGCCTCGTCGAGGTCAAGGGCGCGAAAAGTCTGGTCAGAGCGTGCGCGATGCCCATAAGTGACGGCATGGAGGTCCAGACAAATACCGAAAGGGTCTATGGAGCCAGGCAGCTGGCGCTTCAGCTGCTCCTTTCCGACCACGTCGGCGACTGCCGCCCCCCATGCCAGTTGGCCTGTCCGGCACGGGGAGATGTCAAAGGATACGTCAACTATGCCGCAGAAGGCGAATATCGCGCATCTCTTGACGCGCTCCACGACAACATCACATTACCGGCATCGATCGGACGTGTCTGTCCGGCGCCATGCGAAGAAAAGTGCCGCAGGAATTTTGTCGACGATGAGCCGGTCTCGATCCGTGAGATCAAAAGGTTCGTCGGAGACTGGGGGCTATCCTGCAATGACCTCGGCAAGATACCCGAGATAATTGAGAACGGCAAAAAAGTTGCGATAATCGGCGGAGGCCCAGCCGGGATTTCGGCCGCCTACCACCTCAGGAAGATGGGTTACGCCGTTACGCTCTTTGACAAAGAGGCATCCTTTGGAGGAATGATGAGGTACGGCATACCCGACTACAGGCTCCCCCAGCAGATCCTCAAGAAGGAGATAGACTGGATCCTGGCACACGGAATCGAAACAAAACTGAACACCGCGCTGGGACGCGATGTGACCCTTGACGAACTGAGAAAAGACTACGATTCGGTGCTCCTCGCTATCGGCTGCTGGAAATCAATGCCGATGAGAGTGCCTGGGGAGGACCTCAAGGGCGTATTGGGCGGTATCGATTATTTATATGAGGTCAACAAGGGGAATAAGGTCGACCTTGGTAAAAAGGTCGCTGTGGTAGGCGGCGGCAATACAGCAATGGACGCCTGCCGATGCGCACTGCGCAATGGCGCGGAGCAGGTTTATGTTCTCTACAGGCGCACCCGCGAGGAGATGCCCGCGGAAAATATCGAGATCGACGAGGCAATGGAGGAAGGTATCGAGTTTGTCTTCCTTTCCGCCCCCGTCGCCGTCGAGGGCAACGGCAGGGTCGAACGCATCGTCTGCGAAAAGATGAAACTCGGAGAACCGGACGCGTCCGGGCGCAGGCGCCCCGTTCCGACGGGCGAACAGATCACCCTCGAAGTGGATACTGTCATCGCGGCCATAGGACAGGGCACCGATTTTTCCTCCCTTCCGACTGACCTGCATGACGGAAAAAAAGTAAAATCCGACGAGCATTTCGCAACTCCGCTTGAGGGCGTCTTCGCCTGCGGAGATTTCAACACGGGGCCTGGTATTGCGATCGCCGCCATAGGCGAGGGCCACTGGGCCGCCAATTCGATCGACCACTTCATCTTGGAGGGGGTTCCTCACAGACCCTTCGAGTGCGATGTCGTCCGTGACGATCTCGGCCCTGAGGATTTCCTTGAAGAGGAAAAACAGCCCCAGGAACACCCGGTACACTGCCCCAGCGAAGTCCGCCTCTCAAAGCCGTTCCAGGAGTACAACATGGGTCTTACGGAGACGCAGGTCAACAGGGACGGAAGCCGCTGCATGAAGTGCGGTTGTGCCGATGTATACGAATGCAAACTCCGCCAGTATGGCACCGATTACGAGGCTTTGCCCGAGACATTTTCCAAAGAGGAGTACTCCAGACCTTCCAGGACATTGGAGGCGAACAGTTATTACCTCAGGAACATGGACAAGTGCATCCAGTGCGGAGTCTGTGTAAGGGCGTGCAGCCAGCAGGCAATCTACAGCGCCATCGATTTCCAGAACCGGGGTATGGATACGCTTATAGGCCCGGGGCTCGAAAGAAGCATCGACAACTCCGCCTGCGTCTTCTGCGGACAGTGTGTCCAGCTCTGCCCCACAGGAGCCCTGACCGAGAACTCGGTCCATGGGATCAGCCGCCCCTCACGCTCCAGGGTGGTAAAAACGATCTGCACCTATTGCGGTGTTGGCTGTGAGCTCAACATCCACGTCGACGAACTGACCGGCAAGGTCTGGAACGTTACGACGGACTACGACAGCACTACATCCCAGAACGAAGGCAGGTGCTGCGTCAAGGGGCGTTTCGGCTGGAGTTTCATCCACAGCAGGGACCGGCTCACAAAGCCTCTCATTAAGGAGAACGGCGTCTTCAGGGAAGCATCCTGGAACGAGGCCATAGGCCTGATAGCCAAAAAATTTACGGGCTACCGGGACACCAGCGGCTCCGATTCGGTCGCCTTCTTTACGTCGGCGCGATGCACGAACGAGGAAAACTACCTGCTTCAGCGCTTCGCAAGGGAGGTGATGGGCACTAATAACGTCGACCACTGTGCCCATCTCTGACACAGCCCCACTGTTGCGGGTCTCGGCGAGACCCTCGGAAGCGGAGCTATGACGAACGATTACGAGTCGATCAAGCACGCGGATGTGCTCCTGGTAATAGGCTCAAATACGACAGAGAACCACCCTGTCATCGGTTCATGGATCAAGGAACAGAAGATGAGCGGCAAAGCAAGACTTATTGTCTGCGATCCCAGAAAGATAGAACTTGATGGTCTTGCGGACATCAAGGTAAGGCAGCGATCAGGCAGCGACGTTGCCCTGCTCAACGGCCTGATGAACATAATCATTGCCGAGGGGCTTTACGACAGTGAGTTCATCGAAAAGAACGTCGAGAAGTTCGACGATCTCAAGGCCCTGGTGGCCGAGTACACTCCCGGGAAGGTCAGTGCTATCACCGGTGTTCCGGAGGAAACACTTAAGGAAGCCGCCAGAACCTACGCCAAAGGTCCAAACTCGGCGATCTTCTACACCATGGGCATCACCCAGCACAAGTATGGGACCAACAACGTCAGAACCGTGGCCAACCTTGCGCTGCTCTGCGGAATGCTGGGAAGGAAGGGAACCGGCGTCAACCCCCTCCGCGGACAGAACAACGTCCAGGGGGCCTGCGACATGGGCTGTCTCCCAGCGGTACTGCCCGGTTACCTGAATATCGCAAAGAAGACGGACGATGCCAGGGAGAAGGTCCGCAGGATCTGGAACTCGGATCTTCCGACAAGCCCCGGGAAAACGATCGTAAAGGTCATGGAAGGAGCCGCCAGCGGCGAGATAAAGGGTCTTTTCGTCATGGGAGAGAACCCGATGGTGAGCGACCCGAACACAAATCATGTCCGTCACGCTCTTGAGCACCTCGATTTCCTTGTTGTCCAGGATATCTTCCTGACAGAGACCGCCCAGATGGCGAATGTTGTCCTCCCTGCCGCGTGCTGGGCCGAAAAGGACGGAACGTTCACAAACACATGCAGGGCCGTCCAGCGGGTCCGAAAAGCGGTCGACGCCCCAGGCGAAGCGCTCCCCGACTGGAAGATCATCGTGGATATCGCGAAGGCCTGCGGCGCTTCATGGAATTTCGAATCGCCGGCACAGATAATGGAGGAGATCAGCCGCTTTGTGCCACAGTACGGAGGTATTTCGTTCGACCGCCTGGACAAAGGTCCGCTCATGTGGCCATGCCCCGACGCTAACCACCCGGGAACCCCGAATCTATACACGACAGGTTTCCCCCGTGGCAAGGCGACATTCGTACCGTGCGAGTGGCATGAACCCCACGAGTGGCCGGATGCCGAGTATCCGTTCCTGGCTACGACCGGTCGTACTCTCTACCATTACCATACAGGGACCATGACGAGGAGAACACCCTCCGCAGAGTTCATCAAATCGCTCTACGTCGAGGTAAACCCCGATGACGCCGCCACAATGGGCATCGGGCCGGGTGACGATGTCAAGGTCTCTTCAAGGCGCGGAAGCGTCGTCGGGGAAGCGCGGATCACCGACAAGGTCCCCCCGAAGATGGTATTTGTTCCCTTCCACTTCGGCGAGCAGCCCGCCAACTCGCTGACCGCATCGGTCTGGGACATCACCACTGAAACGCCCGCATTCAAGATCAACGCGGTCAAGGTCGAAAAAGCCTGATCCTCACCCGCGATCGAGTAAAAAAGATGGGGCCCTTAAGGGCCCCATCTTTTTTACTGAAACAGGTTCGGGGATCTAACCCTCGTCTTCCTCTACTTCCGCTTCGGCAATTATCTTCTTCGATATTTCATGCGGCACTTCCTCGTAGTGGGAGAATTCCATGGTGAAATTCCCGCGCCCGGAAGTCATTGAACGGAGGATGATAGCGTAACGGAACATCTCCGCGAGAGGTGCCTGCGCCTTGACCACCTGGAGTCTTCCCCTGCTGTCGATGCCCATGATCTTGCCCCGGCGGCTGTTGAAGTCGCCCATCACATCACCCAGGTAATCCTCGGGAACAACCACCTCTATGTTCATGATGGGTTCCAGGATGACCGGAGCCGCTTCGGCAATGCCCTTCTTATAGGCCATGGACGCAGCGATCTTGAAGGCCATCTCGGAGGAATCGACATCGTGATATGAACCGAAGAAAAGGCTGGCCTTGAAGTCAACGCAGGGATAGCCGGCAAGAACGCCCTTAAGAACAGCCTCCTTGAGTCCCTTTTCAACAGCCGGGATGTAGGATTTGGGAACCGACCCTCCCACAATCTTGTCCTCGAATTTGAACCCTTCGCCTCGAGGCAGCGGAACGAACTCTATATGCACGTCACCGTACTGCCCTCTGCCCCCGGTCTGTTTCTTGTACTTACCCTGCGCCTTGGATGTCTTCTTGATGGTCTCCCGGTAGGGGACCCTGGGCGTATCGGTATCCAGATCCACCCCGTAGCGCTCCTTGACCTTTGACAGCATTACGTCGATGTGAAGATCTCCCATGCCTGAGAGCACGCTGTCGTTAGTTTCGGGGTTCTTTTTGAAATGCAGAGTACGATCCTCCTCGAGCATCTTGTTGAGAGCGTTTGCGAGTTTGTCTTCATCGGCCCTGCTTTTGGGCTTGACGGCAACGCTGAACACTGGCTTCGGGAAAGCTATCTCCGGGTAGACGAAATCGTTTCCCTTTACCCCGAGAGTATCCCCTACAACCGTACTGTGAAGCTTCGGGATGGCTACAATGTCCCCAACGACAACATCCTTTGTGTCAAGTGATTCTTTGCCGGACAGGATCTTGAAGGAGCTGACCCGCTCATCATCTCCCCTGGAGACGTTGTAGATCGGGTTATCGCTCGTTGCTGAACCTGCAAATACCCTTATGAAGGACAGTTTCCCGACGTAGGGATCGACCATGACCTTGAAACAGAACGCTGAGAATTTCCCGGCCGGGTCGGGGGCGACCATGACCTCCGAATCGCCTTTTACGGCTTTTCGCGGAGGCATTTCGACAGGGCTGGGAAGAACTTCGATGATCGCGCCAAGAAGCTGTGAGATCCCTATGTTGGCAGTGCTGGATCCCGGCATTACAGGGAAGAGGCTTCTTGAGAGAACAGCTCTGCGAAGGACCGGGACGAGCTCTTCCAGGGATAGGGATTCCCCGTCCAGGTAGCGCATCATCAGTTCGTCCTCGGCCTCTACGATCCTCTCGACAAGGGCCTCCCTGGCAGAGGCTGCGTAGTCCGCCATATCGGCGGGAACATCCGCCTCTGTGAACTCCCTGCTTCCGTCACCCTTGTAGATGTAGGCCTTCTGCCTCAGGATATCGACAACTCCCTTGAAGGAAGATTCCCTTCCCACGGGAAGGAAGAGCGGAACGGCCTTATCGGTGAGATATTCCTGGATCTCCTTGACAACTTTTTCGAAGTCGCCGTTCTCTCTCTCCATCTTGCTTATATAGAAGGCCATGGGGATCTCGAAATCCTCCCCGAACTCCCAGGCCTTTTCTGTCTGGACCTCGACTCCGTGGACACCGCTCACCACGACTATTCCGGCATCGGTGACCCTCATGGCGGATCTGAGTTCGCCGATGAAGTCCGCATAACCGGGGCAGTCGAACACGTAGAGGTGTTTCCCCATGTGTTCCAGCGAGAGAAGCGAAGAGTTGATGGATATCTGGCGCTTCTGTTCCTCGGCTCCGAAATCGCTTACGGTGTTGCCGTCTTCCACCTTGCCCATTCTGGTGGTCAAACCCGTATCGAAGGCCATTGCCTCGGCCAGCGCTGTCTTTCCTGAACCTCCATGGCCTACCAGCGCCACGGTTCTAATGTCATCAGGGTTGCGAGTCGCCATATACTGATACCTCCCTCAGATGGTAAAAGCTTTCTTCTAACCAGGTTTTACGCCGCGTCCAAAGCGACGGATTTTCCATGAATTATGCCACGCAGAGAATATCTTAAGTGGCAAGGGCAGGAGCGTCAATGAGTCCTTTTCACAGAGACCGGTCCCTTATGCTGCCCAGTACGGCATCGAAAGCAGCCGAGACTTCCTCGCCGGCTGCCTGTCCTCTGATCTCCTTCATCACCAGACCCATAAGGTATTTGCGCTTCCTGACGGCAGTATCCCCGCCTGCAATGATGACCCCGGTTTCTGCAGGGTTTGCTTCAAGTATCCTTGCAACTGTTTCAAAAAGGGCGTCGCGGGAAACACCGCCCGCGCTAATTCCGGACTTTTCCATGGCGGCGCCGACCTTCACCCCGAGGGCGAACATGATGCCAAGAACATCTTTGGCTGCCGTGCTGGAAAGGGATCCCTGCTTTACATGGACCAGGAGAGAGGCAAGATCCTCCGGACCTACGGCCAGATCGTTAATGGCGACCCCCGTCTCGTTCTGAAGGCGAAGAATGTATGTTCTGACCCAGTTGGCCGCAAGTTGCCTGTCGGCCCCAAAGGCCACTGTTTTCTCAAGATAAAGGGCAACATCCTGGTTTTCCGACAGAGAGACGGAATCAGCCTGGCTCAGACCCCATTCACGGATATATCTCTCCCTCCTGTCCCATGGAAGTTCTGGAAGGCTGCAGCCGATGTATTTAACAAGTTCCTCGTCTATTTTTATCGGCGGAAGGTCCGGCTCAGGGAAGTATCTGTAGTCGTGTGCCTCTTCCTTGCTCCGGGATGAGCGTGTCACTCCTGCTCCGTCATCCCAATGACGGGTTTCCTGCACTATCTCTTCTCCATTGAGAAGTATCTCCCTCTGGCGAATTGTCTCGTATTCGAGGGCGCGTTCCATAGCCCTGACCGAGTTCACGTTCTTTATCTCCACCCGGCTCCCCCATCTTCCGTCGGAGCATTTCTGCGAGATGTTGGCATCGACCCTGAGCGACCCTGACTCCATGTCCCCGTCAGAGACCTCGAGATATCTTACGAGCCTGCGTATCGTAAGGACGTACTCCCGGGCCTCTTCGGGAGACGACAGTTCGGGTTCAGAGACTATTTCCGCAAGCGGTACTCCCCCCCGGTTGTAATCGACAAGGGAAAACGACGCTCCGGACAGTCTTCCATCGGCGGTTTTGTGGACCAGCTTGCCCGCGTCTTCCTCGAGGTGTAGCCTCGTAATGTTTATGTTCTTGACTCTTCCTTCAAGAAAGATCGGCATCGAGCCGGAGACCGCGAGAGGGATATCGTACTGACTGACCTGAAACGCCTTGGGGAGATCCGGGTAGAAGTAGTTCTTGCGGTGGAACCTTGTCATGGCGTTGACGGAACAGTCAAGAGCCAGAGCCGCCTTCACACCAAGTTCCAGTGCCCGCCTGTTGAGCGATGGCAGCGATCCGGGAAGACCGAGGCAAGCCGGGCATACATTCGTGTTGGGCTCCGTGCCGATATAAGCCGTCGGGCATGAGCAGAAGAGTTTGCTTTCGGTGGCCAGCTGAACGTGGACCTCGAGACCGATGACGGTTTCAAATGACAGATCCATTACAGGACACCTCCTGAAGAGATCCCGGGGCGTCCTGCCCAGGCTTCAATGACGGCCGCAAACTCAAGCAGCCGGGAGTCCGCCCATCGGGGCGCAACGATCTGGACGCTCAGTGGAAGCCCTGAGGCGTTCATCCCAGTCGATACCGTCATTCCGGGAAGCCCCGCAAGGTTCACCGGAAGAGTGAATACATCGCTCATGTACATGCTTATCGGGTCGTCAATGAATTCCCCCTTGCGAAACGGAAGCGATGGGGTTGCCGGCATGAGTATCACATCAGCGGCTTCAAAGGCTTGGGTGAACTCGACGCAGATCCGGCGGCGAACCTTGAGCGCAAGGAGGTAGTAGGCATCGTAATACCCTGAACTCAGAGCAAAGGTGCCTGTGAGGATCCTCCGCTGGACCTCCTCCCCGAAACCGGCGCTCCTGGTCCTGAGGAACTGGGAGATGAGATCGGGAGCTTCCTCCCTGAGCCCGTACCTCACGCCGTCAAACCTGGCGAGATTGGAGCTTGCCTCGGCCGGCGCGATTATGTAGTAGCACGGAAGCCCGTAGGCCGCGGATTCCGGAAGTGATATGTCCACTATCTCGGCCCCGGAGGAGGAGAGCATTGAGGCGGTGTTTTCGATGGAACGTTCTATGTCTCCATCAAGAGTACCGTTCTGGAACTCCCTGACAATGCCGACCTTCTTCCCCTTTACCGAGGGTTCTTTGATGCTTTCGCTGAATACGGGGCGTCCCCCGGGCCTGCAGGTCGAATCTTTGTGATCGTAACTGGCGATAACATCCATAACAAGGGCCATGTCCGATACGCTCCTGGCGAACGGTCCGATCTGGTCAAGGGAAGAGGCAAATGCGACAAGCCCCCATCTGCTGACGAGGCCGTAGGTGGGTTTGAGGCCGTGGACACCGCAGAAAGCGGCAGGCTGTCGAATGGACCCCCCCGTGTCGCTTCCAAGAGCAATAGGGACATAACCTGCGGCCACAGAGGCGGCGCTGCCGCCGGAGCTCCCTCCGGGGACCCTGTCGGTATCCCTAGGGTTGGATGCCGGACCGAAGGCTGAGTGTTCCGTAGAACTTCCCATAGCGAATTCGTCCATGTTGGATTTACCTACTACGACCGCGCCTGCCTTCTCCAGCAGTTCAATGACCGTGGCATCGTAGGGCGGTTTCCAATCACCGAGGATCCTGCTTCCGCAGGTGGTTCTGATCCCACGCGTGCACATGTTGTCCTTTACCACAACCGGCACGCCACCGAGCGGACCGGGAGATTTGCCGGAGGAAACAGCCTTGTCAATGCTTTCTGCTTTTGCGATAGCCTTTTCGCTCAAGGGGGTGATCAGGGCGTTGAGGACAGGCTCAAGGGCCTGCATCCGGGCGAGAGAGTCACCGACGACATCCCTGGCAGTAAATTCGCCGTCCCGGATGCCGGAGGCTATACGGGAAGCCTCCATTTCATGAAAGATCATCAGGATCCCCCTCGCCATCTATGGCAGGTACCTTGAAAAACCTGCCCTCACGGAGAGGGGCCTCTTCAAGAGCATCAATGACGTAACTCCAGATCTCCGGCTCATCATCCCTCAGCGGGCATGAATGGGATCCACTCTCCTCGAAGGGGTCTATTCCCTCGGTATCGCACTTCTCAAGTGTACGAAAGTGCTCGATAAGATCCTGAAAATAACGGACCATGGGATCGATCCTTTCAGGGGGGATCTCAAGCCGTGCCAACCGGGCGACATGCAGCACGTCCTTTTCATCTATCGCCATTAACGCCATCCCCTTTCATGGTTCCGTTTTCCAGGGCCTTCCCGATCAGATCCCGGAATTCTCTCTCGTCGATGATCCTTACTCCGAACGACTGGGCTTTCGCCAGCTTGCTCCCCGGGTTTTCACCGCGGACAACAAAGGATGTCTTTCTGCTGACCGAGGAAGGAGTGCTGCCTCCAGATCCCCGGACCACGGCTTCCGCTTCGAGGCGGGTCATCCCCTCAAGTTCGCCCGTGAAGACAAAACTCAGCCCTTTGAGTGGACCATCGACGCGTGGGTCTGCCTCTCTTTCGAGGCTGTCGCTACGCCTGCCGAACGGAGTTTATCAAGGGTGCTCCTGTTGCGGGGATCCCTGAAAAAGGCCGTCACGGATGCCGCTATCCGAGGTCCGACCCCTTCAACTGAAGCGAGTGTCTCTTCATCAGCCGATTCGAGCCCGTCTATGTCCCCGAAGGCTTCGGCCAGCAGTTCCGCGACCCTTGCACCAACGTAGCGGATCCCCAGGGCCGCGATGAGAGTTTCCGGCGGACGGGATCTTGAGGCATCTATCGATGCAAGGACTGTGGCCGCCGCCTTCTCTCCCAGGATCCTCGATGACTTTTCCCCCACCAGCTTGATCGGGGCCAGATCCTCCAGGTCAAGGGTATATATGTCGGCTATGTCCTTGATAATTCCAGTTTCGACAAGCCTATCGATAAGCCTCTCACCGAGTCCCGTGATATCCATCCCGGAACGGGACGCGAAGTGGCGCAGTCCCTCCAGTATCTGGGCCGGACACGATCTGTTGACACACCTCATGGCCACCTCTCCGGGCAGAGATACGGCCTCCGATCCACATGCCGGGCATTGAGATGGCATTACGAAAGGAACCGATCCCTCGCCCCTTGAAACAGGGTCGGGTCGTACGATCTCAGGGATGATCTCCCCGGCCTTTCTCACCCAGACCATGTCCCCCTCACGGATATCCTTTCGCGCTATCTCGTCGGCATTATGGAGACTTGCCCTCTGGACGATAGTCCCTGAAATATTAACCGGCTCAAGTATAGCCACGGGGGTCAGCGTCCCAGTCCGGCCAACGGATATCTCTATCTTTTTAAGCCTGGCAAGTTTCTCCTCCGGCGGGTATTTGTATGCCACCGCCCACCTCGGAGCCTTGGCTGTCGCGCCCAGATCACCCCAGGACCCTAGATCATCCACCTTGATCACGACACCGTCAGTAACGTACGGAAGCGTAAACCGGGCGGTCCTCCACTTTTCAATATAGGCGAAAAGGTCTTCCGACCCTTCGCAGACGATCTCTGTGCCCTGAGTCGGAAAGCCGAGGGCGGAGAGCCACTGGATCGTCTCGTACTGGCTTTTCAAGCCGTAACGCTCCGGGGTAACGACCTGGTAGACAAAAAGGCTCAGCCGCCTTGCGGCGGTGACCCTGGAGTCGAGCTGGCGGATACTGCCGGCCGCCGCGTTCCGGGGGTTTGCGAAGAGAGGGAGACCCTGCTCTTCTCTTTCGGTGTTGAGGATCAGAAAATCCTCGCTCTTTATAAGGACCTCTCCCCTGACTTCGAGCCTTCCATTGACTTCCCGGGAAAGTTTTTTCGGCAGGCCGCGGATCGTCCTGATGTTCCCCGTTACGTCTTCACCCACACGTCCGTCCCCTCTGGTGGCTCCCCTGGTGAACTCACCGTCCTGGTAGACAAGCGATACTGCCAGACCATCGATCTTGAGTTCGCAGCAGACCCTGGGATAAGAGGATCGGCGAAGGAATCCTTCCAGGTCATCTCTGTTGAAGGCATTTTCAAGGCTCAGCATCGGGAAGGCGTGGACAACCTTTCTGAATTCGTTCCCGGGGGTTCCTCCAACTCGTGCTGTGGGGGAAGAAAACTCCGTGGAGTCACCCACGGAGCTCTCAAGGGCGATCAGTTCACGTATAAGAAGGTCGTACTTCGCGTCACTTATCTCAGGCGCGTCGAGGTCGTAGTAAAGGTGGTCGTGCCGGGCTATCTCCGCGCGAAGACTTCTGATCCTGTCCCTGATCCTATCCTCTTCCACTCCAGCCCCTCCCAGCAGGAAGCCTCAAGCTTTCGGCCGCATCGTCGGGAAGAGAATGACGTCCCGGATCGAGCGGGAATCCGTGAGGAACATCGTGAGCCGATCTATGCCGATCCCCAGTCCCCCGGTCGGCGGGAGGCCGTATTCAAGCGCATTGATGTAATCCTCATCGAAAGCGTGCGCCTCTTCGTCGCCGGATTCCTTCTTCTTCAATTGGTCCATGAAGCGTTCTCGCTGGTCGAGCGGGTCGTTGAGCTCGCTGAATGCATTAGCGACCTCGGATCCGCAGATGTAGAGCTCGAAGCGGTTGGTGAAGTCGGGGTCATCGGGATTCTTCTTCGCGAGGGGAGAGACCTCAGTCGGGTGACCGATGACGAAAGTCGGCTGTATGAGCTTCTCCTCGACGAAGGACTCAAAAAGCTCCGTCAGGATGATGAAACGGCTCTCTTTCCCGTCGATCTCCAACCCCTTCTTCTTCGCAAATTCGCGGGCCTGGGCATCATCCACGGCGTAGATGTCGAATCCTGTGCTCTCCTTGACAAGCTCTGCCATTGTGGCCCTCCTGAAGGGCGGGTGCAGGCTGATGGGAGTTTCCTGGTAGATTATGTCCCTTCCTCCGACCGCATCGGCCGAAGCGACAATCAGTTCCTCCGTGAGTTTCAGGATGTCCTCGTAGTTGGCATAGGCCCAGTAGACCTCCATGGCAGTGAACTCGGGGTTGTGCATGATGTCGATCCCCTCGTTGCGGAAGTTCTTGCCGATCTCGTAAACACGGCCGAGCATTCCGACAATAAGCCGCTTGAGGTAGAGCTCCGTCGCGATCCGCAGGTACATGTTCACTCCGAGGGCGTTGTGGAATGTCGTGAACGGACGCGCGTTCGCCCCGCCCGCCAGGGTGGCCAGAGTAGGAGTCTCCACCTCTATGGATCCGTGAGCCTCAAGCACCTGCCTGAATGTCGAGATTATTCTTGCCCGCTTCCTGAAGGTTTCCCTGACATCGGGGTTGGCAATGAGGTCGACATACCTCTGGCGGTAACGGATCTCCGTATCCTTGAGCCCGTGCCATTTTTCCGGAAGGGGGCGAAGTGCCTTGGCCAGAAGAACGCACCTGGTGACAAGAATTGAAAGTTCTCCTCTGCTTGTTCTGCAGGGATTCCCCACGATGCCGACCATGTCCCCTGAATCGACCCACTTCTTGAAGAAGTTGTAGGGCTCTTCGCCCATGGAATCGAGCTGAAGGTAAAGCTGCATGTTCGACGTCTCGTCGGCCAGGTTAGCAAAGGATGCCTTGCCGTGTCTTCTGAGCGTCATGAGCCGGCCGGCGGTGATTATCTCCGTCTCGTCCCTTTCATCAGGGACAAGATGGTCAAAGTTCTCCCGGACAAATTCAAGAGTGTGCTTCTTTATCCACTGCTCATGGACGAAGGGGTCGTAACCCTCCTCCTCACGCAGTCTGCGAAGTTTGTCTGTCCTCTGCTTGAGTATCTCGTCCTCCTGTATCGCTGATTCTTCAGGAAGCCTTTCGTCAGTCATGCTGCTCGCCCCTTCCGGCATTTGCTTTCCACTCTTCAAGTGTCTCACGCATCTCAACCCACCCCGGGACGACAGCAATTGCCTGCCGGAATCGGGATGCTCCGCGTAACCCTCTAAAGATACCCGAGAGGAAGCGCTTGAGCAATAGAAGAGCGATCCTTTCACCCTCTTCGGCGGCAAGGGCATCCCCAAGCAGGACCAGTTCCCCTATCCTGCGTCCGGGATCGGCACAAAGCAGGCTTGCGTCGACCGGGAAACCGCATCTGTGCAGCGCCGCTGGAACAATAAAGGGATCCCTGAATGCCCCCCGCGCGACAAATACGGCTGAGCACCCTCCATCGAGAAGATCGCTGACATCGTCGGGTGTGTAGACATCTCCGCTTGCGGCTACCATCCCCGGGAAGGCCTGGGCCGCCGAAAGGATCACGGACCTGTCCGAATCTCCTCCGTAGCGCTGTCCTGGTGATCTCCCATGGATACAGACATGCGATGCTCCCGCCTTCAGAAGCATTTCAGTAAAGGCAAGTGTGTCCAAAGGGCTGTTCAGGGGCATCTTCCTTGTCTTTACCCATACGGGAAGGCCTGCGGCCGTCAATGCCCTCACCATCGTCCGGGCCACTTCAGGCTGTTCAAGGAGCCTCGAACCCGCCCCTTTTTTCAGGACCTTGGGCATGGGACAGGCCATGTTTATGCCAACTGCATCGAACCCGGAAGAGGGAACAGCAATGAGCGCTCCCTCAAGGAGAGTCCGTTCGTCCCCCGCGAAAAGTTGGAGGACAACTGGTCCTTCACCCTCAAGGGTCCGCAGCATGGCGGAGGTTTTTCTGCTCCCGTGCAGCAGGCCGGCACAGCTGATCATCTCGGTATGGGTAAGTCCGGCTCCGAGTCTGCTGAAAAACAGCCGGACGGAAGGAACGGTTATACCCGCCAGAGGGGCAAGCCAGACAGGGTTTCGGACAGGAACTCCTCCAATTATCCTGGGAAAGGACGAGGCTTGAAAAGTTATGTTAATCTCTCCCGCGGTTCCTGTCGTAAATAATGCGCAAGCCTTCCAGCGTGAGCCACGGCTCGACGGACATTATCGTCCTGGAAAGGGGCTCCATAACCTCCGCATGCCCCCCGGTCGCTATCACAGGCGCTTCCATACCCATCTCGCCGCGGATCCTTTCAACCAGCGAATCGACCAGGCCGATGAAGCCGTAAAGCATCCCCGACTGTATGGATTCACCAGTTGTTCTTCCGATCACATGTCCGGGGACTTCAAATGAAACCTTGGGAAGCTTGGCGGCCCGTCCGAAGAGGGCCTCCATGCTTACTACGAGACCTGGAGCTATAGATCCTCCCAGGTATTCGCCGGAAGGAGATATGGCATCGAGCGTAATGGCTGTGCCAAAATCCACGATGATCAGCGGCGATCCGTACTGTCTTATCCCGGCCACCGCGTTAACAAGACGGTCCGCCCCCACTTCGCCCGGTGTTTTGTAGAGGATAGGAACCCCGAGGTCGATCTCGCTTGTCACCTTCAGGCATTCGATACCCAGGTAGCGGCGTATCCCATCCTCCCACGGAGCGTCGAGAGGAGGAACCACGCTTGAAAAGGCAGCCCCTTTGATGTCTTTCGGAGTTATTCCTGCAAGTGAGATCAGGTTGAGCAAATATATACCAAGTTCGTCGGCGGTATGCTTCCCGGAGATAAGACGCCAGTGCATCAGCAGATCCTCACCATCGAATATTCCCAGGACCGTGTTTGTGTTGCCTATGTCTATTACCAGAAGCATGCGATCACCTCCTGCTCGTTGTCGAACGGATTCACAGCATTGTCAGGCAGACGGTTATCCCCCCGGCGAATGCCGCTGCCGGAAAGCTCCGGAAACCTATGCCCCTTAAAAGAAAAAAAGCAGCCAATAAAACGCTGAAAATGCTCAGGGCGCTGGACGGCATGACCTTCCAGGAGAGCAGATCCACCGCCAGATCGGCAACATGCGCCCAGGCGGAAAAGAGGATCTCACCGGCGCCGGCAGGCAGCCAGCCTCCAGGGATCCCCGCCAGGGCAGGGAGAGCGAGAATGGATGCTGCCGGGAGAAGTACCCCGAACACCGGAACAGCAATGAAGTTTATCGCCATTCCGGCGACCGGGACAGAACCGAAAGCATCCGATACAGGAGCTGCCGTACAGACCCACAGCAGGACCGGTGCCAGAAACCACGCTTTTTTCGCCCCAAGATCATGCAGTGAAGAAAGGATCAGTGCGGCCAGCATAGAGAGCTGCCAGCCAAGGTCCCAGAAAAACCATGGTCTCCAGAGGAGCAGAAGCAGTCCCGCCACCGAGACGGTGTTAACCGCCGCGAGAGGGCGCCCTATCCATCTTCCCACAAAACCGGCCTGAAGCATCAGCCCGGCCCGGAGTGCGCTCGATGAAACCCCTGCAATCAGCACATAGAACCACATTGCGAAAGAAGCCATCGAAAGCCGGAAGAACCTTACGGGCAGTATCAGGAAAAGCAAAAAAACCACCATTCCCACATGAAGGCCGGAGACCGCAAGGAGATGAGAGGTCCCCCAGGAAGCATGCCTCAGGGCAAGATCCGGATCTCGCGCGCCAAGCCACGCGGCCAGCAGATGCCCTCTCATAAGGGGCGGCATTGTTTTCAGGATACGCTCTCTCAGGAGGCTCCGCCACCACGAAACTCCGATCGAGGTCTCTTTTACAGGCTCAGCGGAGGCCCGGCGCAGAATGCCGTCCGCCCCCCTTGCCTTCCAGTATGTCCCCTCGTCGAAACCGGAGATCCCGGGGCGTGGGACCAGTGGCTCAGCCAGTCCTTTGACACTGAGCCTCTCTCCCTCCCTGGCAAGGACGGATGGGGGGAGATGAACAACAAACCTGCCTTCATGGGAATCAAGAAGAACAACTCTGCCCCTCCCCCATGAACGCTCGCTTATCACTCTTCCCTGGATGTCGACCCTTTTTGTCTCAAAACCTCCATCATCCAGACGGGAATACAGGAACAGTGATCCGGCCAGGGTCAGAAAGAGAATAAAAGAAAAAACCTGCCGGAAACCTGGAGATATCACTTCAGCCGAACCGGCCAGCCCCAGGAAGCATGCGAAAAGAAAGGCCCCTGACAAGGCACACCATAAAGGGGCTCCATCTGCATTGAGTAAAAGAGCCAGGCACCAGCCTGCGAGAATAACGAAGGCGGGAGCCGAAGCTACCGGGTTCAGCGGGAGACCGTCACCAGATCCCGTATCGCTGAAAGTTTTGCGGGACCGATCCCCTTCACCGCGAGCAGATCCTCCACGCTTGCGAATCTCCCCCGCTCCTCTCTGTGTCTAATTATCTCCTGGGCTGTCTTCGGCCCTATCCCCGGAAGCGATTCAAGGGCAGCGGCGTCAGCTCTGTTTATGTCTATCGCGCGCGTTCCGCCGATCGCGGTGCCGCTACCGGGCGAATATGACCCGGGGGCATCCCCTTCTCCCCTGCGGGGGACGTGGATATGCACTCCATCCTCCAGGGGCAGGGCCATATTGAATGCTTCCGGGTCGGCCTCCGATGAGAGCCCGCCCGCCTGCTCCACTGCCTGGTAAACCCTTGTCCCCCCGGGGAGCCTGTAAACTCCCGGCCTCAATACGGCGCCGGTAATATAGATGACCCACTGTTCTTCTTCACCTGGCAGCGCTTTTTCGGGCACCTGAGGATAAGAGCCTGGTTCCAGGTCCTGCTGGACAGCCGTCACCGGAGCGGGACCTGCAACGGCTCCCGAGGGGCGTTTATCCCACCTGCCGGAGAATGCCGTAACAATGGAGCCCGCCGCTACAAGGCAGAGAAGACCCGCAGCAAGGAAGATCAGACCTCTTTTCGACTTGATCCAGTCCATCACTCCACCACCATTGAAGACCTGTCGTCCGGGGATAGAACTTCCCCTGAGAGACACCATTTTTTCGTCCCGGTTATCCGGACCCTGAAGAAAGACCCCAGCATGGAGGAATCCCCCGGGAAAATGACCACTTTGTCGGACGGCGTCCTGCCCTGCAGCATGGAACCTCCCCTTGGCGCGGCTCCGTCTGCCAGGACGATGAAAGTTCTCCCTACAAGTGCCTCATTGATCTCCTGCGAGATAGCCGTCTGAATGGAGTTGATGACTGCAAGACGGCGCTGTTTCTCGGGGCCGGGTATCTGCCCATCCATTTTAGCGGCGGGGGTCCCCGCCCTTGGAGAAAAAGCAGCCGTATGTATAAGGTCGAACCGAAAACGTTCGACAGCTTCGACAGATCTTTCAAAATCGGCATCGGTTTCACCCGGAAATCCTACTATAAGATCGCTGGTAAGGGATACTCCGGGAAGCGCCGAGCGGATCATCCCGGCTATCGAGGCATATTCCTCTACAGTGTAGCCCCTGTTCATCAATTTGAGTATACGGTCGCTTCCGGACTGGATCGGGAGGTTGATCCAGGGGCAGATCGAAGGCCTTCTGGACATGACATCAACTATATCTTTCGTAAGGTCCTTCGGGTGGGCCGTCGAAAAACGGATCCTTGCGACCCTGTTCATGGATGCGACCTCGTCGATAAGGGATGAAAAGGAATATCCTCTCCCAAGATCGAGACCGTAGGTGTTGACGTTCTGTCCGATGAGAGTTATCTCCCTGACTCCCGAGGATACAAGCTCCTCCACTTCGCGGAATATCTCCTCCGGCTGCTTTGAAACGAAGCGCCCCCTGACATGGGGGACAATGCAGTAGGTACAGAAGTTGTCGCAACCGTTCGCTATGGTGATGAATGCCTTCCAAGGGTTTGCCCTCAGGAGAGGAGCCACTGCAAGGTCGTCGAGAGAGACAGGATCTTCATCGAGGATAGAGGCCCTCTTTCCCGTGATCATGGCATTTTCCATTTCCACGGGGATCCTTCCAAGACTTCTTGGCCCACAGACAAGACGAACTGAAGGGAACCGCTTCATCAGTTGCGTCCCGGTTCTCTGCGCCATGCATCCGACAACTGCTATCGCTGGAGGTGTCCGGCCAGTTGATGAGTCCAAACGGCCTATTTCGCTCCAGACCTTCTGCTCTGCCTTGTCACGAATGCTGCAGGTTACGAAAACGACGATATCCGCCTCTTCCTCAGGTGTCTCCAGCCAACCGCGTGAGACCAAGGCCGTTCGAAGCCTGTCGGCATCATAGACATTCATCTGACATCCGTAAACCTTCATCGAAAAACCGTACAATACTCTCCCTCCAGGAAGTTGCGGTTTCAAGGCGAACAAGTGTTACCCCCGGAATGATACCACTACAGGGAGCCTTCAAACCCTTATGGACATCCGACCCGTTTTGAATGTAAGATTCCGGGGACCGGTAGTGAAGACCGGCAGGGTGGTGATGGTATGGCAACCGGAGTATCGCTCGCAAGACCAGTGGTGATGGCCCTTATTGCGGCCTTTATGCTGGCCATATTTCCCAATTCCGGTGATTCGCTTGAGAAAACCATTTCCCTTCCCGATATCCCGGGCTGGAACAGGGGCGAAGTCATCACGACGGTGCTTGAAAGCCCCTCGGGGGATCAGGGAAGCTGGCTGGAGCTGGCCTATTTCAGGGAGACCGACCGGCACAGCATTCTGGTAGTGGTACTGAAGGGGCCTGGGACTTCATGGTCCGGGCTTCCAGAAGGAAATGTCACCGCCGGGGACGGACCTGTCGGTTCCGGCGCCACTTACAGGACCACAACTGTTCTGGGTTTTCCCGCAGCCCTGGAAATTCACCCTCTTACCGGAAGCAGCCTCGTGGTGACTCCTTCGAAGGAGACAACCTTTACTTTCGAGACGGCTTTCGAAGATGTAGATCTTGAGACGTTTGCGGAGAGCTTCCTGGAGGACGTCAACGGTGAACGTCAATAACAGGTTAACAGGAAAAACCCCGGTAGGCCGTTAAAGAGGAACAGTTGCCGGAATATATCCTCCCACCCTGGAAACAGCTTCCACTACCTTGGCAGCCACTTCTCTTCGAGCTTCTTCAGATATCCTTCCGATCTCAACTCATCCAGGGCATGGTTTATCCCGCCAAGCAGTTCGCTGTCGATCTTTCTGACAGCGAAAGCCATTTCATCGGACGACAGGTGATCTACCAGGGCTGTTTTCAGGCCCCTTCCCATAAGGGCATTCTCCTCAAGGAATCTTTTCGCAACGATACCGTCCAGGAAAGCCGCGTCCGCTCCGCCGGAGAGCACGGCCAGCAGCGCTTCATCCAGCCTCTGGTATCTCCTGACGATGATGTTTCCGATAGAAGAAAGGTAATCGTCCTGTATGGTTCGTGCCTGAACCGTCACGGTCCTGCCGCGAAGATCGGCGACCCAATTCAGTCCTGCCTCTTCGCTCCTTGTCACCACAGCATCCATAGAAGTGAAATAGGACTTCGAAAAATCGACTATTTTACCCCGCTCCGTCGTGATGCTGAGGCCCGCCGCTATCATGTCGATCCTGCCTGCCGCCAGCGAGGGGAAAAGCGCGACAAAAGCCATATCAACAAACTCGATCTTTTTTCCCAGTTTCGTGACTATGGCGTTTGCAAGGTCTATGTCAAATCCGGCCAGATGTCCGCCGGCGTCATGGAAAACAAAGGGGGGGAACGTGGATTCGGTACCAACCCTGATCACATCTTTACCGATCCCTGCGGCAGCCCATGCAGGCCCGCCAAACGCTATCAGCATCAGGATGAGGGATAAAACTACCGCCGTTCTTTTCATTTCCATCCCACCCTTTTGACCAGTTTTCCCTTTCGGAAGCGAGAGAATATTATAACGGCGGTCTCTTAATTTGAGAAGTTCATCTCCTTATCGAAATCGATATCGCAAGAGCCGAAGCAAGACTGAGGTTATTGATGCAGGGAACCGCGGCTTCGATAGCAGCCCGCCTCATTTTGTAACCATCCCTCAAGACAGCCGGGGTCCCGGACGCAATGTTCACTATAAGATCCCACTCCCGCGAGGCAATCCTGGAGACAAGGGTCTTTCCCCTGTCGACGGACCCGGTGGGGATCCCCCAGTTCCCCAGGAGTGCCGCAGTTCCGGCTGTGGCATCGATCTTCCACCCCAATGCATGGAATGCGGCGGCAACGTGGGCGGATTCTGTTTTAGCCCTGTCAGCCACGGAAAGGAGCATCTTGCCCTTTAGCGGAACCTTCCAGCCCGCCCCCCTGAGCCCCTCGGAAAGGGCTTCAGCTACTGTGCTCCCGACTCCCAGGGCCTCTCCTGTCGACTGCATCGCAGGGCCGGGAAGGGCATCCACACCTGGAAGCTGACGACGGACGACACCGACGGCGCCTTCTTCAT
>WOYI011491828.1_pt1 | contig 22910 bp, 24 predicted proteins | sample 6423411 | NCBI WGS metagenome assembly WOYI01 (sample SAMN13441803, study PRJNA592873) | oil field metagenome | biome: oil field; feature: oil-well bore; material: oil-contaminated soil; isolation source: oil-contaminated soil from oil-well borehole | place: Germany: Wietze | collected 2016-10-18 ... | reverse complement strand
GGGCGAGTAGAGGACGTTCACCTCCAAGTGAGTGCGCCCTGCCGGGCGCACCAAACAAAAAGGCCGGCGTCGCAGCCGGCCTTTCCTTTTGACCCGGCGAAGGGGATCGGCGATCAGCCAGCCTTCACCGCGTGCGACACGCACCAGCCCTTGGCGCTGACGGACTTGCCCGGGAACAGCTGGCAGGGGCCGAAACCGGTCGCGCCGCCGCTGTAGAACTGGCAGTTGGCGCAGCTGTCGCCAGCCTTGTGCTTGGGGTCCTTGGTCATGCTGGCATCTTCCACGTAACCGAGCGCCTTGGCGGTCGGATCCGATTCGGACACATGCGGCAGATCCGCGGCGCGCGCCAGGCGCGGCAGCGTGCCGACCACCGCCGCCGCAGCGGCCGTGCCGGCCGCGATCTTGAGGAATCGGCGACGCGACTCGTTGCTTTCTTCGTGGGACATTGGCAAACCTCCGTCGTGGGTGAATTGCCGCTGGCGCGGCGATTGATGTGCGGATGCTACGCCGTTCACCGCAATCTTTCCTGACTTGCGAGAATGCCTCGCATTATCCGGCGGCGGCGCCAGCAGCCGTGCTATCCTTTCCTGCCGTTTGGGCGTCCAAATCTTCATGTCACAAGTGCTCCCCGAAGGTATCTCCAGCGACGCTTTCTTCGCCTGCGCCGATGCCATCGCGCAGGCCGCCAAGGAGCTCGCCGCGCTGGGCTGGACGCCCGCCACCAGCAGCAATTTCTCGATGCGGGTGGACGACGCGCATGCCGCCATCACCATCTCCGGCCGTGACAAGGGCAGGCTCGGCCGCGACGACATCATGCTCATCGACCTGAACGGCCGCGCCGTGGGCACCGATGCCCACCCCAGCGCGGAAACCGCCCTGCACACGCAGGTCTATCGCCGCTGGCCCGAGATCAAGGTCGTACTTCATACCCATTCGCGCACGCAGAGCGTGGCCTCGCGTCTATTTGCCGCACAGGGCGTGATCCGGCTCCAGGGGTGGGAACTGCAGAAGGCGATCACGGGCTTCCACACGCATGAGAGCGTGCTGGACATCCCGGTGTTTGCAAACACACAACACATGCCCGAACTGGTGGCGCAGGTCGATGCCTGGCTGGGCGCGGGCAAGCCGCTGCACGCGTATCTGATCGACGGCCATGGCATCTACACCTGGGGGCGCGACATGGCGGAAACCCGCCGCCACCTGGAGGCGCTGGAATTCCTGCTTGCCTGCGAACTGGACCTGAGGAGGTTATCTGCATGAGCCATCTGCGCATCTACGACGACACTGCGCCGAACACTGTGCTGACCGAGCATCACGACCCTGCGGCCATCGCCCGCGCGCTCGGCACGGTCGGCATCCGCTTCGAGCAGTGGCAGGCCAGCCAGCCGATCGATCCGGGCGCCAGCCAGGAGGAGGTGATCGCGGCCTACCGCAGCGACATCGACCGGCTGATGGCCAGCGAGGGCTATCAGGCGGTGGACGTGATCAGCCTCAAGCCCGACCATCCCGACCGCGCCGCGCTGCGCCAGAAGTTCCTCGACGAACACACCCACAGCGAGGACGAAGTGCGCTTCTTCGTCGCCGGCGCCGGGCAGTTCACCCTGCACATCGGCGGCAAGGTGTACGAGGTGCTGTGCGAGCAGGGTGACCTGATCGGCGTTCCCGACGGCACGCCGCACTGGTTCGACATGAGCGAGTCGCCCTACTTCGTGGCGATCCGCCTGTTCACCAACAAGGAGGGCTGGGTCGCCAACTTCACCGGCACCGACATCGCCGGGCGTTTTCCGCGCATGGCGCCGCGCGTCGACGCTGGCGCCTGACCTGCGCACCGGCCTTGCCCAAGGACACTCACCCGATGATCGAGATCCGCGCCATCGTCACCGACATCGAGGGCACCACCAGCTCGATCGATTTCGTCAGGAACGTGCTCTTTCCCTACGCGCGCAAGCGCCTGCCCGCCTATGTCGAAACCCATGGCGACACGCCGGAGGTGCAGCACTGGCTGCATGAGGCTGCCGAGGAAGCCGGCCTCGTCGAGGCCAGCCGGCAGGAGATCATCGAGATGCTGCTGCGCTGGATCGACGAGGACCGCAAGTCCACCGCGCTCAAGGCATTGCAGGGGATGCTCTGGAAGGATGGCTACGAGGCCGGCGACTATCGCGCCCACGTCTATCCCGACGTGCCGGCCCGCCTGCGGGCCTGGCGGGCGCAGGGCCTGAAGCTCTACGTCTACTCGTCCGGCTCGGTGCCGGCGCAGAAGCTGTTCTTCCGGCACAGCGAAGCGGGGGATCTGGGCCCGCTGTTCGCGGGCTATTTCGACACGCAGACCGGACCCAAGCGCGAGGCCGCCTCGTACACCGCCATCGCCGAGGCCATTGACGAGCAGCCGGCGCACATCCTGTTCCTGTCCGACGTCGTGCAGGAACTCGATGCGGCCCGCGCCGCCGGCTTGCAGACCGGCTGGCTGCTGCGCGACCCCGCACAGGAGGCATCGGGTACACCGACGCACCCCGTGTACCGCGACTTCGACGCCATCACCGTCTGAACCGGCGAGCCCCCGACATGCGCCTGCTGCTCACCGCCCTGCTCGCCTTCGCCACCGGTGCCGCACTCACCGCCACGCTGGCGCAGTCGAGCATTCGCGCCGCGACGGCACAAGCAGTCGCACCGGCCGCGGCCGCCGGAGCCGCCGACCTCGACGACACTCGGGATCCGTCAGCCGACAGCTGGCCCGTGGGCGCGCCATCTCCCGAGCAGGTGCTGTACGCGCAGCCGCGCCTGCTGCAGCAGGCGCTCGATCACCTGTCGCCGCGTGTCGCGGGCGTACCGAATCTCTACCTGGTGAGCTTCGCCGGCGATGGCAGCGAGAATGTGTTCCGCAACGAGGCCGAGTACGCCGCGCAGCTGTTCCGGCAACGCTACGGCCAGCGCGCGCACGCCGTGGTGCTGGCCAATCACCCGGCCACGCTGGACACCTACCCGCTGGCCAGCTGGAGCAATCTGGAAGCGGTGCTCACCGGGCTGTCCCGGGTGATGGATCCGAACCAGGACATCCTGATGCTCTACCTCACCAGCCACGGCGATCCGGAACACACCCTGCTGGTGGACATGGATCTGCTGCCGCTGGACCAGATCGGCGCACAGGACCTGGCCGACATCCTCGCCGAGCACCCGTTCAGGTGGAAGGTGGTGGTGGTCAATGCCTGCTACTCGGGCGGCTTCGTGCCGCCGCTTGCGGGGGCCGGCACCCTGGTGATCACCGCCGCGCGCGCCGATCGCAGCTCCTTCGGCTGCGGCGATGATTCGAATGCCACCTACTTCGGCCGCGCCTGGCTGGTCGATGCACTCAACCAGACCCCCGACCCGATCGATGCCTTCCGGCGTGCGCAAGTGGAGGTCGCCCGCTGGGAGCGGCAGGAAAAGCTCACGCCCTCCGAGCCGCAGATTTCCATCGGCAGCGGCATCGAGGCCCAGCTCGCGCGCTGGCGCCGGGGCGGCACGATCGGACCGGCGGTATCCTTTCGCCCCGACGCGGGTGGCCAGGCGCCCGCTACGCACTGACCCGGCTACCTGGCGGCGTGGCGTGCCGCCAGCACGTCCGCCACGTCGGTCAGCGACAGCCCTCGCGCGCGCAGCAACACGGTGAGATGGAACACCAGGTCGGCGGCTTCGCCGAGCAGTTCCTCGTCGCCCTGTGCCGCACCGGCCAGCGCCGTCTCGACGCCCTCCTCGCCCACTTTCTGCGCGATGCGCCGCACCCCGTCCTCGAACAAGCGCGTGGTGTAGCTGCCTTCCGGGCGCTCGGCGTGGCGTTGCGCGACCAGCGCATCCAGTTCCGCCAGAAAGCCCAGCGGCGGGCGCACCGCATCGCCGAAACAGCTGGAGCTGCCGGTGTGGCAGGTCGGGCCGTGTGGCAGCGCGCCGACCAGCAGCGTGTCCGCATCGCAGTCCACGCGGATCGATTGCAGGGCCAGCAGGTGTCCCGAGCTCTCACCCTTGGTCCATAACCGCTGCCTGGAGCGGCTGAAGAAGGTGACGTGGCCGGTCCGCTGCGTGGCCTCCAGCGCCGCGGCATTCATGTAGCCGAGCATCAGCACTTCGCCGGTCTGCGCGTGCTGCACGACCGCGGGCAGCAGGCCATCGCCTTTGGCCCAGTCGAGCGGGTCGGGTGTGAAGGTGGGCATCGAAGGATTCACGCGAGGCATTCCTCTGGATAAAGGCGCTGGATGCCAGCATTCGCTGGCATGACGACCGAGAGTTGCGTGGCGGCGGGGAGGCACGTACTCATGCAGCGCGCACCGTGACACCCTGAGTGGCGAGATACCGCTTGAGCTCCGGAATCGCGATGGCGCCGGAATGGAACACGCTGGCCGCCAGCGCGCCGTCCACGTCGGCATCGATGAACGCGTCGCGGAAATGTTCCAGCGCACCGGCACCGCCCGAGGCGATCAGCGGCACGTGGCAGATCGCGCGGGCCGCGCGCAGTTGCTCCAGGTCGTAGCCCTGGCGCACGCCGTCGCTGCCCATGCAGTTGAGCACGATCTCGCCGGCGCCGCGGCGCTGTGCCTCGACCATCCAGTCCAGCGTGCCGCGCGCCAGCGCCTGGGTCTTGTCCGGATCGCCGGTGTACTGGCGCACGCGCCACTGGCCGTCGGCGTCGCGCAGCGAATCGATGCCGACCACCACGCACTGCACGCCGAACGCCTGCGCGAGTTCGTCGATCAGTTCGGGACGCTCCAGCGCGGGCGAGTTCACCGAGATCTTGTCGGCACCGGCGTGCAGCACGGCGCGCGCCTCATCCACCGAGCGGATGCCGCCGGCGACGCAGAACGGGATGTCGATCACCCGCGCCACGCGCTCCACCCAGGCGCGCTCGACGCTGCGCCCTTCCGGGCTGGCGGTGATGTCGTAGAACACCAGCTCGTCGGCGCCTTCGTCGCGGTAACGCAGTGCCAGATCAACGATCTCGCCCATCACCACGTGATCGCGGAAGCGCACGCCCTTGACCACCTGGCCATCGCGCACGTCGAGGCAGGGAATGATGCGGCGGCTCAACATGCCAGCGCTTCCTCCAGGGTAAAGCGGCCTTCCAGCAGCGCACGCCCGAGAATCACGCCGCGCGCGCCCACGTCGCGGGCGGCACGAATGTCGGCCAGTGACCGCACCCCTCCGGACGCCTGCACGGCCAGCTGCGGCGCGATGTCCGCGAGGTGGCGATACAGGTCCAGATTGAAGCCGGCGAGCATGCCGTCGCGTTCGATATCCGTGCACAGCAGGTGGCGGGCACCCCGCGCCGCATACCAGGGCGCCAGCTCGTCCAGCGTGCGCGCCTCGGTTTCGGTCCAGCCGGCGCTGGGCAGCGTCCAGCGATCGTCGATGCGGCGCGTGTCGAGGGCGATCGTGAGGCGCTCGCCACCCCAGGTGTCCAGCCAGCGGGCCACCGTCTCCGGCTCACGGATCGCCACGCTGCCCAGCACCACGCGCTGGACACCCGCGTCGAACAGCCGCCGGAGGTCGTCCTCCTCCCGCACGCCGCCGCCGGCCTGCACCTGCAGGCCATCGGCCGCCATTGCCCGGATGACCGCCAGATTGTCGAGCTTGCCGGAGCGCGCGCCATCCAGGTCCACCACATGCAGCCAGTGCGCACCGTCGTGCAAATAACGCCGGGCCAGCTCGCCCGGATCGTTCGCATAGGTGGTCTGCTGCGCATAGTCGCCCTGGCGCAGGCGGACCACGCGGCCCTCGCGAAGATCGATCGCGGGAATGATGTCGAAGCTCATAGGCGGAGGAAGTTCCTGAGAAGTTTTGCGCCGACAGCGGCAGAGCGTTCGGGATGGAACTGCATGCCGTGGAAGTTGCCGCGCGCGATCACCGCCGAGAACGGACCGCCGAAGTCGGTCGTGGCGAGCGTGCACTCACCGACCGGTACCGCGTAGCTGTGCACGAAATAGGCCTGCTCGCCGGCGGCCAGTCCGGCCAGCAGCGGATGCTCGCGTACCGGCTCCAGCGCATTCCAGCCCATGTGCGGCACGCGCCGGCCCGGAGCTTCGCGGAACCGACGCACCGGCGCGTCGATCACGCCCAGGCACTCGGTGTCGCCTTCCTCCGAATGTGCGCAAAGCAGCTGCATGCCCAGGCACACGCCCAGCACCGGCCGGGTCAGCGAACGCATCACCTCGACCAGCCCCAGCTGGCGCAGCCGTGCCATGCCCGGGCCGGCGGCGCCAACGCCCGGCAGGATCACCTTGTCGGCGCCGCGGATGGTGTCCGGATCGGCGGTGAGCGCGGCCTCCACGCCCAGACGCTGCAGCGCATAGCGCACCGAGCCGATGTTGGTGCCGCCGGCATCGACGAGGACGACGGCCATCAGAGCGCTCCCTTGGTGCTGGGCAACTCGCTGCCCTCGCGGCGGATCGCCTGGCGCAATGCGCGCGCCACCACCTTGAAGCAGGCTTCGACCATGTGGTGCGCGTTGTCACCCTTCACCGTGAGGTGCAGGTTGGCGCCCAGCGTCTCGCACAGCGAGCGGAACACGTGCGGCACCAGTTCGGTCGGAATGTCGCCCACGCGCTCGCGCGGGAAGCTGCCCTCGAACACGAAATACGGCCGGCCGGAGAGATCCAGCGCGGCGCTGGCGAAGGACTCGTCCATCGGCAGCGTGAAGCCGTAGCGGCCGATGCCGCGCTTGTCGCCCAGCGCCTGCTTCAGCGCCTGGCCCAGCGCCAGCGCGCTGTCCTCCATCGTGTGGTGCTCGTCGATGTGGGTATCGCCCTCGCAGGTGAGTTGCAGCGCGAAGCCGCCGTGCTTGCCGATCTGCTCGAGCATGTGGTCGAAGAAGCCCAGCCCGGTGTGGATCTTGGGCTCGGCCACGCGATCCAGGTCCACGTTCACCGTGATGCGGGTTTCCTTGGTGTTGCGCTGAACGCTGGCCGTGCGCGGCGCATCGAGCAGGCGGTGGGCGATCGCGTCCCACGACTCGCCCTGTGGCCCCACGCGCAAACCGCGCACGCCGAGGTTGGCGGCCAGTTGCATGTCCGTGTCGCGATCGCCGATGACGGCCGAGGCCGCCCGGCTCCAGCTGTCGTCAGCCAGATAGTGGCGCAGCATGCCGATGCCCGGCTTGCGCGTGTCCACCCCGTCCTGCGGGAAGCTGCGGTCGATCAGCTGCTCGCGGAACACGATGCCCTGCGACGCCAGGATGCGCAGCAGCAACTGGTGCGGCCCGTCGAAGGCTTCCTGCGGAAAGCTCGCGCTGCCCAGGCCATCCTGATTGGTCACCATCACCAGCTCGTAGCCGGCGGCGACGCAGCGCTGCAGCGCGCCGATCACCCCGGGCAGCAGCTCGAGCTTCTCGTAGCTGTCGATCTGCTCGTCCGGCGGCTCGACGATGAGGCAGCCGTCGCGGTCGATGAAAAGGATCTTGCGGCTCATCAACTCTCTCTCCATCCCGTGTGGGAGCGCACCCTGTGCGCGACCTGCGGGATGCGGCAACGATGTGATGACAGCCGCGCACAGGGTGCGCTGCTACAGGGTGCGCGGTTCATGGGGTTTCCCGAAGCACGTCCAGCACGCGGGCATTCTCCGCCGGCGTGCCGAGGGTGAAGCGCAGCGCGTCGCCCAGGTTCGGGTAGCGGCGCACGTCGCGCACCACGATGCCGGCGGCGAGCAACTGCCGGTAGACGGCGCCGGCGTCATCGAAACGCACGGCGAGGAAGTTCGCCTGCGACGGCAGCACCGCGCGCACGCCGGGCACGGCGGCCAGCGCGTCGGCCATGCGCGCGCGCTCGGCCTTGATCTGCTCGACATGCCCACGCGCCAGCGCCTGCCCGGCCGGCGACAGTGCGGCCAGTGCGGCCTCCACGCAGGGCCGCGGCAGCGGATACGGCGGCATGATCCGGCGCAGCAGCGCGATCACCTCGGGGTTCGCCAGCAGCGTGCCGATGCGCGCACCGGCCAGCGCCCAGGCCTTGGACAGCGTGCGCAGGATGCCGACGTGCTCGTGGCGGTCGATCAGCCCGGCCATGCTCGGCGCGTCGGCGAACTCGACGTAGGCCTCGTCGACGATCAGCAGCGCGCGGCCGGCCAGTGCCGGCGCCAGCCGCTCGATCGAAGCCGCGGGGATCGCCTGCCCGGTCGGATTGTTCGGCGTGCACACGAACACCAGCTTCACCGCCGGGGTCATCGCCGCCAGCACGGCGTCCACGTCCAGCGTGAAGTCGGCGGCCAGCGGCGCCTCGATCACGGTCGCGTTCTGGATGCGCGCGCACACCGCATACATGCCGAAGGTCGGCGGCTGGATCACGATCGCATCCTCGCCGGCGCGGCAGAACGCGCGCACCAGCAGGTCGATCGCCTCATCGCTGCCGCGGCCGACCAGCAGCTGGTCGCGGCGCACACCGTACAACTCCGCCAGCGCATCGGCCAGGGCCGCAGGTTGCGGATCGGGATAGCGGTTGCAGCCGGCGCCCGCCTCGCCGAACGGCGCCCACGCGGACTCGTTCGCATTGAGCAGGATCTGCCCGCCCCCGGCCTCCATCCGCGCCGAGGAATACGGCTGCATGGCGCGGATCTCCGGCCGCGCCAGATCGAGCACGCTCATGCGCGGCCCTCCAGCGCGTCCAGCCGCATCGACACGGCGCGGCGGTGCGCTTCCAGTCGTTCGGCGGCCGCCAGTGTCACGGTGCACGGGCCGATGGCGCGCAGACCCTCGGCGCTCACTTCCTGCACGCTGATCTGCTTGACGAAGCTGGCCACCGATACGCCGCTGTAGCTGCGCGCGTAGCCGTAGGTCGGCAGCACGTGGTTGGAGCCGCTGCAGTAGTCGCCCACCGATTCGGGCGTCCAGGCCCCGAGGAAGATCGAGCCGGCGCTCTCGATGCCATCGAGCAGAGTACGCGGCTCGGCGGTCTGGAGGATCAGGTGCTCCGGCGCGTAGCGGTTGCTCACCTCCAGCGCCTGCGCCAGCGAGCTCACCGCGATCAGCCGGCTCTGTGCCAGCGCCTGCCGGGCGGTATCGTTGCGCGGCAGCGTGGCGCACTGGCGATCGACCTCGCCGGCCACGGCATCGAGCAATGCAGCCGACGGGCTCAGCAACACCACCTGCGAGTCCGCGCCGTGCTCGGCCTGCGACAGCAGGTCGGCGGCGACGAATGCTGGATTCGCTTCATCATCGGCGATCACCAACACCTCGGATGGACCGGCCGGCATGTCGATCGCCGCACCTTCCGGATCACCCGACACCTGCAGCTTGGCCTCGGTGACCCAGGCATTGCCGGGGCCGAACAACTTGTCGCACTTGGGCACGCTGGCCGTGCCATAGGCCATCGCGGCGATCGCCTGCGCGCCGCCGAGCTTGAACACGCGGTGCACGCCGGTGACGCGCGCGGCGTACAGCACCGCCTCGTCGCAGCAGCCGTCGGCGCGCGCCGGCGAGCACAGCGCCACTTCGCGGCAGCCGGCGATGGCCGCGGGCACCCCGAGCATCAGCGCGGTGGACGGCAACGGCGCGCTGCCGGCCGGCACGTACAGGCCCACGCGCGTGATCGGGCGCAGCATGCGCTCCACCCGCACGCCCCGCGCGGTATCGACACCCACCGGCTGCGGCTGCGAGGCGCGGTGGTAGGTTTCGAGGCGCCCGGCCGCCTCGCGGATCGCCGCCTTCAGCGGCTCGTCGAGTTTCGCTTCGGCCGCCTCGAACTCGGCCGCGGTGACTTCGATGGCATCCAGCGTGCAGCGGTCGTACGTCGCGCTGAGTTCACGCAGCGCGACGTCGCCGTGCGCGCGCACCTGGCCGATGATCGTCGCCACGCCCTGCCTGAGTTCGTCCGCCCGCGCCTGTGCCGGACGCGCCAGCGCGTCGCGGCGGGCCGCTTCATCAAGGGTGTTCCAGTCCAGCCGCTTCATGGTCTCGTGTCCTCGTGCCCGCTCAGGCGAGCATCTTTTCCACCGGCAGCACGAACATCTCGCGCGCGCCGGCCTTCTTGATTTCCTCCAGCTGGCGCCAGCTCACCTCGCCCGCGCACAGCGCCTGCAGCATCAGCAGGTCGGGCTGACCGGCCACCGGCAGCAGCGTGGGCTGCGGGCCACCGGGCAGCAGGCGGGTGACCGCTTCGAGCGTGCTGCGCGGGGTCTGCAGCAGCAGCAGGCGCGACTCGCGCACCTGGATCACGCCGTCCAGCCGCTTGAGCAGCAGCTCGATCATGTCGCCGCGCTCATCCGCCGGCAGCGTCTGCGGGCCGGCCAGCACGGCCTCGCTCTCCAGCAGCACCTCCACCTCGCGCAGCTGGTTGGCGACCAGCGTGCCGCCGCTCTGCACCAGGTCGCAGATGGCGTCGGCAGTGCCGAGCTTGGGCGCGATCTCGACCGAGCCGGCCAGCGTCACCACCTGGCTGTCGACGCCCTGCCTGTGCAGCCATGCGCCGAGCAGACCGGGATACGAGGTGGCCACGCGCTGCCCGCCGAGATCGCTGGCACGTTCATAGGCCATGTCGTGTGGCACGGCGATCGACAGCCGGCAGCGGCCGAAGCCGAGCGGACGCCATTCGTGCAAGGGGGCCGCGTCCACGCCGGCGGTGAGCTGGAACTCGCTGAGCACGTTGCGCCCGACGATGCCCAGGTCGCACACGCCCTGCGCGATCAGCCCAGGGATGTCGTCATCGCGCACCAGCAGCAGGTCCACCGGCTCGCCCTCGCCGAAGCAGAACAGCTTGTCGCGGCTCTGCCGGAACGTGAGGCCGCAGCGCGTGAGCAGGTCCAGCGCCGGCTCGGTGAGCCGACCGGATTTCTGCATCGCAATGCGCAGTCGATCGCGCGTCTTCATGACTTGTCCTTTTTCAATGCCGCGCGGCGCCGCGCACCGCGCGCGGCAGCCGCCAGATAACCGCCGTTGCCCCGGTTGAGATAGCGCGCCACCCGGCCGATGGTGGTGATGCTCACCGCGGTGCGCTCGTGGATCTCACGATAGGCCACGCCGTCGAGCAAATAGGGCACCACGCGCCAGCGATCGACCAGCACCTCCAGCTCCGCCGGCGTGCACAGGTCGTGCAGGAACGCCGACATTTCCCCGGCATTCTTCAGCGACAGCAACGCCTCGCACAGGCTCAGCTCGGCCGACTCGGCAGGCGTCTCGGGATCGACGGAACGACGCTTCATCGTGTACTAATGCGTTAATACAATATGACAAGTCTAGCGATGCTCGCCGGGCTTGTCGAGCGCCTTGGCGGGGCCGCTCATCGACAACGACTCGCAGCCGAGTGAACGATCGAGAGGACTTGCGGCGGAGCCGGATCCGCGCGCCGGCGCGCGCCGCGTCGAGGGACCTCGGATGCCGACCCTGCCGGCGAACCGCTCGTCCACGGCAGCGCCCAAGGAGCGCTCGTCACGTCAACTGCGCCAGACCCGACGTGGACAATCAGGCACTCGTCTGTTCAAAGCCCCGCTTCCGCGGGACTGACATTGACCCGAGGCTTCCGGAGCGGCGGCTCAGAGGCCGAGAAAAAATCGAGCGCCGTCGCGAGAGCGCCGCCAAGCGTTCGTGACAAGGTGCGTCGGGGGCAAATCCGGGGCGTTGGGTGAGCCCAATGACCTAAGATTTGCCCGCAGCGCGCCGCCGGCACGGGCGTTTGGCGAGGGTCGCAGTAGGCGGGCGATTTTTTCTCGGCCGCTCAGCGGGTCGATCGAGCACGCTCTGCCACGGCAGCATCGAGGCGCCGGCAAAGGGCGTCGATGAAACCCTCGTCCAGCACCGCGCGAACAGGCACGCGCCACCATCCCGGCCTGGCGAACCGCTGGCATTTGATCGCGTCCTTGTCCGTCATCAGCAGCGGGGCATCGCCGACGATCGCGAGGTCTTCCGGCACGAAGGCGTGATGGTCGGCAAAGGGGTGGCCCACCACATCCAGCCCCTGTGCACGCAGGCTGTCGAAGAAGCGGCCAGGGTGGCCGATGGCAGCGACGGCATGCACCGGCGACCCGGCAAAGCTGGCCAGCGGACGGACAACTCCATCGGAGAGCGACACCGCCATACCGCCGGCCAGGCGCATGGCGTATTCGCCCTCGCCCGCGGCGCCGTTGCAGATGCGAAAATCGACACGGCGCAGGCGCGACAGCGGTTCGCGCAGCGGGCCGGCCGGAAGCAGGCGGCCGTTGCCGAAGCGGCGGGCGCCGTCGATCACGCAGATTTCCACGTCCCGCGCCAGCGCGTAATGCTGCAGGCCGTCATCGGCAATCACCACGTTGCAGCCGGCCCGCAGCAGCAGCGCCGCGGCCGCTGGACGATCCCGGCCCACTGCAACCGGCACACCGCTGGCGCGGATCAAACAGGGCTCGTCGCCAAAACGCGCCGGATCGGGCTGCTCGTCGAGCAGGGCCGGCTCGCGCTGGGTGCCACCGTAGCCCCGGCTGACCACGCCCGGCCGCCAGCCGCGCGCAGTGAGTGCCTCGACCAGCGCCAGGGTGAGTGGTGTCTTGCCAGTGCCGCCGACAGTGAGGTTGCCCACCACCACCACGGGCACCGCCAGTCGCGTGCTGCGCAGCCAGCCGATGCGATAAAGCGCGCGACGCAGTGCGGTGAGCGAGCCGTAGAGCCAGGCCAGCGGGCAGGTCCAGAGCGGCGCACCGCGCGTGCCGTACCAGCTCGCCTGCAGCGTGTCGGCCAGCGCCATCGGCCGCTCAGTCGCTGGCGGGCTGATGGAACTGCATGCGATGCAGCACCGCGTAGTGGCCCTGCATCGCCAGCAGCTCGGCGTGCGTGCCGCGCTCGACGATGCGCCCCTGGTCCATCACGGCGATCTGGTCGGCGCCCTCGATGGTCGACAGGCGATGGGCGATCACCAACGTGGTGCGGTCCTTCATCAGCCGCTGCAGCGCCTGCTGGATCAGCCGCTCGGACTCGGTATCCAGTGCGCTGGTGGCCTCGTCCAGCACCAGGATCGGCGCGTTCTTGAGAATCGCCCGCGCGATGGCGATACGCTGGCGCTGGCCACCGGAGAGCATGCCGCCACCCTGCCCGATCGGGCTGTGCAGCCCCCTGGGCATGCGCCTGATGAATTCCATCGCATTGGCTGCCGCTGCCGCCGCCTCGATCTCCGCCTCGCTGGCGCCGGCCAGTTCGCCGTAGGCAATGTTCTCGGCCACCGTGCCATCGAACAGCACCACGCTCTGGCCCACCCAGGCGATCTGCCGGCGCAGTGAGCCCAGCGTGTAGGCGAGATAGTCCTGACCATCCAGTACGATGCGGCCGTCACTCGGCTCGTAGAAACGCGGCAGCAGGCTGACCAGACTGCTCTTGCCGCTGCCCGAGCGACCGACCAGTGCGGTGACTGTCCCGGGCGCGCAGTGCAGGTCGACGCCGCGCAGTGCCTGGGCCTCGCTGCGCGGATACTGCAGGCGGACGCCTTCGAACACGATATCGCCGCCGGTCCGCGCCAGCACCAGCGTCCCTTCGTCGCGCTCGGGCGTCGCATCGATGACTTCGAACAGATCCTCGGCGGCCGATACGCCGCGCTGGATGTTCGCCTGCACGTTCGCCAGCCGCTTCAGCGAAGGCATCATCGCGCCCATCGCGGTGAGCACGGTGATGAAGACGCCCGAGGAGATCTTGTCGATCTGCTCCGGACGGGTGCCGAGATAGACCAGCACGGCGAGCGCGAAGGCGGCCACGGTCTGGATCGCCGTGCTGGACATCGCGCTGGTGGCGGCGATCTTCAGGTTGAGGCGACGGGTGCGCTGGGTCACGTCGTCGAAGCGCTGCGCCTCGTGCGGCTGACCGCCGTAGATGCGCACTTCCCGATGCGCTCCCACCGACTCCTCCACCGTGCCGGTGACCGAACCCATCGAGCCCTGGATGCGCCGGCTGATCGTGCGATAGCGCCTGCTCACGATGCTGGCGATCAGCACCACCAGCGGAATCATCACCAGCAACGCGGAGGTGAGGTAGGCGCTGGTGGTGATCATCACATAGAACATGCCGATCACCGTGACGCCTTCGGTCACCGCGATCTTCACCGCATCGGTCGAGGCGGAGGCAACCTGCTCGGAGGTATAGGTAATGCGCGAGATCTGCTGGCCGGACGGCTCGGCGCCGAAGAACGTGGCGGGCAGGCGCAAGTAGGCGGCGAACACATCGCGCTGGATGGTCTGCACCACGTTGCGACCGATGTAGGCGATGCCGTAGTTGCTGACGAAGGTGCCGATGCCGCGCACGGCGAAGATCGCCATGATCCAGATCGGCATCCAGAAGATCAGGTAGGGATCCTTGTTCGCGAACAGCTGGTCGAACATCGGCTGCAGCAGCCTGGTGAACACCGCCAGGCCACCGCCGTCGACGGCCATGCCGAGCAGCGCGAGCAGGCCGATGCCCCAGTGCCGCCGGGTATAACCGAGCAGGCGGCCATAGACACGTCGCGTGTGCGCATCCCACAGCGCCGGCTTTTTGCCGCTGCTCAACGCGCCGGCTCCTTGGTCGGCGTGGTGGCGATCGACAATTTGGTAAAGCCCAGCTGGCCCAGCGCGTCCATCGCGGTGACCACGTATTGATGCGGGGTCATCGCATCGGCGCGGATCACCACCTGACCATCGCGGCGGTCGCCGGCGTTCTGTTCGAGCATCCGCTTGAGCGGCTCGATGCCCTCGCCCATCACCTCGTCGCTGCCCACGTAGAAGCGCCCGTCGCGGTCGATCATCACCGTGAGCAACGGCGCCTGCGCATCGCGATCCTCGGCACTGGCCCTGGGCAGGGTCACCTGCATGCGCGAGTGCTGCACGAAGGTGGTGGTGAGCACGAAAAACATCAGCAGGGTCAGCAGCACGTCGATCAACGGGATCACGTTGATCTCGAAATCGTCGCGGCGACGGTCCGAACCGATACGCATCGCCGCTTACCCTGTCGCCGGCGCACGGCGCGAGCGCGACACCGCCGGAGTGGCCGAAGCGCCAAGGGTGAGGTCGTCCAGCAGGGCGATCGCCTCTTTCTCCATTTCCACGCAGTAGCCGGCGACGCGGGAACGGAAGTAGCGGTGCAGCACGTAGGCGGGAATCGCCACCACCAGGCCGCTCGCCGTGCAGATCAGCGCCTCGCCGATACCGCCGGCCATCTTCATCGGATCGCCTACGCCGCCGTTCATCACGTCCAGGAACATGCGGATCAGGCCGATCACGGTGCCGAACAGGCCGAGCAGCGGACCGATCAACGCGATCGTGCCGAGCGTGTTGAGGTAGCGCTCCATGCGGTGCGCCACGTGCCGGCCGGTATCCTCCAGCCGCTCCTTGATGATCTCGCGCGAGCGGTCGCGCACGGCCAGCGCCGAGGCGAGCAACTCGCCCAGCGGCGAACCGGTGGCCAGGTCGTGCAGATGCTGCGGATCGAGCTTGCCGCTGCGCGCCCATTCGCGCACTTCGCCGCCCAGCCCCGGCGGCAGCACCGAGGCGCGGCGCAGCGACCAGAAACGCTCCAGCACGATTGCCAGCGCGATCGCCGAACAGAGCAGGATGGGCGCCATCGCCCAACCGCCCGCCATCAGGATTTCCAGCACGACGACTCCCGCACGATGCAGCCACGAACGAAGCGCGCATCATACCAGTCCGCCACAGCGGTTCCGTGGGCTGCGTCCGCATGCGGACGGCCGGATCGGCCAGCCTATTGCTCCCGCCAGTAGCGGCGCTGCCGGCGACGTTCCTCCGCGGTGACCGAGGCCGGTCCGCGCGCGGGGAAATCCACGCGGATCGCCCCGGCGCTTGCGGTGTTGCGCAGCGCCACGCCGGCCGCCACGTAACGCGCCACGACGTCCGGGTGCGGATGGCCGAAGCGGTTGTGCCAGCCAGCCGAGACCAGGCCCATGGCCGGATGCAACGCCTGCAGGAACGCCGCGGAGGACGAGGTCTTGCTGCCGTGATGCGGCACGGTAAGCACCAGCGGCCGGCCCGCCGGCACCGCGGCGGCGATGGTGGCCTCGACGCGCCGGGTGATGTCCCCGGTGAGCAGCAGACGGCCCGCGCCGCCATCGACCAGCAGCACGCATGCGCGGTCGTTGCCCTCGCGCTCACCGCCGTGCGGGCCGAGCATGCGGAACGTCACGCCATCCCATGTCCATGCCTGGCCGGCGGCGCACTGGTCCATCGGCAACGGCAGCCGCTTCGGCTCGCCGCTGAGCCTGCGCCCCGGCGCATAGGCCGCCAGCACTGCGCCGGCCCCGCCGGCGTGGTCGTTGTCGGCATGGCTGATCACCAGGGCGTCGAGACGGCGCACACCCAGCGCATGCAGCGAGGGCACCACCGCGGCGGCGCCTACGTCGAAGCCTGACGGATAGCGCGCCCCGGCGTCGTACAGCAGCGTGTGGTGCCGCGTGCGCACCACCACGGAGAGCCCCTGTCCCACGTCGAGCATCCAGACTTGAAAAGCGGACGGCGGGATCGGTGGCTGCGCCGGCCACAGCAACGGCAGGAACAGGCAGGCACCAAGCCAACGCGATGGCGTGCCGCGTGGCGCCAGCAGCCACAGCGCACCCGCCGACGCCAGCAACAGCGCCCATGGCGACACCGCCGGCAAATACCAGGACGCACCCGGCAGCTCGGCCAGCCAGGCCAGCACGCGCCAGAGCTGGTGCGCCGTCGCACTGGCCAGCCACAGTGGCGCGAATGCCAGCGGCGGGCACGACAGCAGCAGCAACACGCCGCACAATGCCAGCGGCACCAGCACGAAGCTCACCACCGGCACCGCAAGCAGGTTCGACAGCGCTCCCAGCAGCGACGCCTGCCCGAAGAACCACAGCGTGAGCGGCAGCAGGGCGATCGTCATCACCCACTGGCCCGCGGTGAGGTCGCGCAGGAATCCAGCCCATCCGCGTCGCGGCGATCCCAGGCACAGCATCAGGAAGGCCACGCCCACGAAGGACAGCCAGAACCCCGCCGACAGCACCGCCAGCGGATCGACCAGCAGCATCGCCAGCATGGCCAGCGCCAGGCCATGCGCCGCGCTGACATGGCGCCGCCCGCCGCGCGCCACGACTACCACGGCGATCATCAGCAGCGTGCGCAGCGTAGGCAGCCCCATGCCGGCCAGCGCGCCGTAGGCCGAAGCGGCCAGCAACGCCGCCAGCGCCTGCGCCTGCAGGCGCGGTCGTCGCAGGGCCAAGGCGGGCCACAGCCAATAGAGCAGGCTCGCCAGTCCCACACCGAAACCCGCCGCTACGCCGACGTGGAAGCCGGAAATCGCGAGCAGGTGCGACACACCATTGGCCCGCGCCACCGACCAGTCGTCTGCGGAAAGGCCTCGGGTGTCGCCGACCGCGAGCGCGCGCAGCAGTGCAGCGTCGTGGGCATCACCGACCCGCCGCTCGATGCCATCGGCCAGCGCACCGCGGAGGCGGTCGACACAATGGCCCGCGGCCTGCCGGTGGTTCGCGGCGCCCGGGCGCACGTAGCCATGGGCGACGATACGGCGCTCCAGCGCACTGCGCTCACTGTCCGCACCGCCGGGATTGATCATTCCCCGTGGACGCTTGAGACGAAGCCGCAACTGCCAGGTCTCGCACGGCAGCACGGCCGGCGGACCGTCGTACCATGCGACGCGGACGCGCCCATGCAACCTGACGGGGCGCCCCGCCAGCGTGGCCGACCGCACCGCCAGGACGAAACGGGTGCCGTCGGAGCGGACGTCCGGCAGGTCGACCACCCGACCCACCGCCACCAGATCCTCGCCCTCCAGCGACGCGGGCAGTCTTGCCTGCATCGCCCAGGTGCCGTGCAGCACGGCCCAGCCCACGCCCAACGCAAACCATCCCACCGCCCGCCACCGGCGTCGCGACCAGCCAGCGATCGCCAAGGCCAGGCAGACGACCGGGGTGGCGACCAGCCAGCCGCCAGCGGGGAGCCCGGGCCAGCACGGCACCATCAGCACGCCGAGCAGCAATGCCACACTGCTGGGAATCACTCCGCACCAAGCGTTTTTTTCTGGCGACATCCCTGCGCCTTTCGTCGAAAGCCAACGACAAGGCTAGCGGCGCTGAAGCATCCGCATCGGTGACATTCGCGTAAGCGCTCGCCCCGCTGCGGCGCGGGGGAACGCCCAGCGCTCACATCTCGCGCAGCAATACCGCCGGATCGGTGCGCGGCGGCTCGGTGAGCACGCCGTTGTGCAGCACCAGGGTGCGATCCATGCGTGCTGCCAGGCGCGTGTCATGGGTGACCAGGATGAAGCTGGTGCCGATCTCGCGATTGAGCTCCAGCATCAGCGCGTAGACCTGAGCCGCGTTGGCCTCGTCGAGGTTGCCGGTCGGCTCGTCGCCCAGCACGCAGGCTGGACGGGTGACCAGCGCCCGCGCCACGGCGCAGCGCTGGCGCTCGCCGCCGGACAGTTCCGATGGCTTGTGCTGCAGGCGGGCGGCCAGGCCGACGCGACCGAGCAGCGCGCTCGCCTCGCGCTGCGCCTGGGCGATCGCCACACCGCGAATCAGCAGCGGCATGCACACGTTTTCCAGCGCAGTGAACTCGGGCAGCAGGTGATGGAACTGATAGATGAAGCCCAGCGAGCGGTTGCGCACGTGGCCGCGGTCGGCGTCGGACAGCGAGGACAACAGGCGCCCATCCACTTCCACCTCGCCGCGCGTCAACGTGTCCAGCCCGCCGAGAATGTGCATCAGCGTGCTCTTGCCCGAACCGGACGCGCCCACGATCGCCGCCGTCTGCCCGCGCCCGAGCTCGAAGCTCACGTCGGTGAGCACGTCGGTGTGGAGGTCGCCTTCGCGGTAGCTCTTGGCGATGTGGCTGGCGCGCAGCACCACGTCGTTGCTTGCGTTCGTCGGCTTACTCATAGCGCAGCGCCTGCGCCGGCTGCGTGCGCGAGGCGCGCCAGGCGGGGTAGAGGGTGGCCAGCAGCGAGAACAGGAAGGTCACCAGCGCCACCCAGCCCACATCGGCCGCATCCAGCTTGCTGGGCACGTTGGAAATGTAATAGACGTCCGGCGACAGGAACTGCACGTGGAAGACGTTCTGGATCCAGTCGACGATGGCCGGCAACTGCCACGACAGCAGCGAGCCCAGGCCCACGCCGAAGCCGATGCCGACGAATCCCACCAGCAGCCCCTGCACCATGAACATGCCCATGATGCTGCGCGGCGTGGCGCCGAGCGTGCGCAGGATGGCGATGTCCGCCTGCTTGTCGGTCACCAGCATCATCAGCATCGAGATCAGGTTGATCACCGCCACCAGGATGATCAGCGAGAGGATGATGAACATCACTTTCTTCTCCATCGCGATGGCGGAGAAGAAGTTGCTGTTCTCCTGCATCCAGGTGCGCACGCGGTAGAGCTGGCCCAGCTGGTCGCTCAGCTCGCGCGCCACCGTGCCGGCATTCCACAGATCATCCAGCCGCAGGCGGATGCCGGTGGGGCCGGCCAGATCGCCGAGCTTCTCCGCATCGCTCATGTTGATCAGGGCCAGGCCCGCATCGTACTGCTGCATGCCGAGCTCGAATACGCCGGACACGTGGAAGCCGCGCACCTTCGGCACAGCCCCCATCGGGGTGGCGCGCAGCTGGGGCACATAGACGATCACACGGTCGCCCACATTGACGCCGAGCTGCATCGCCAGCTCCTTGCCCAGGATGATGTTCCAGCTGCCGGGCGTGAGCGAATCCCAGCGTCCCTGCACCATGTGCTTGTCGATCTCGGAGGCTTTCGGCTCCTGCGCCGGCTCGATGCCGCGCACCATGCTGCCGGTGGAGCCATAGGTGCCTTGCAGGAATGCCTGCAGGTCCACGTAGGGGGCCGCGCCGCGCACGTGCGGGTTGGCCGAAGCCAGCTTCACGGTGTCCGGCCAGTCGCGGATGCTCTCGCCGACACCGGAGATGGTCGCGTGGGACACCGCACCGAGGATGCGCGTGCGCAGCTCGCTGTCGAAACCGTTCATCACCGACATCACGGTGATCAGCGCCATCACGCTGATGCAGATGCAGATGATCGACACCGTGGAGATGAACGAGATGAACTGGTTGCGGCGCTTGGCGCGCGTGTAGCGCAGGCCGATGAAAAGTTCGAGCGGTCGGAACATGGCAACCTGATCGGTAGGGAGCCGGGATACCGGCCGGCGGAACAACCCCGGCGTCCAGGGCGCTGCATGGACCACACCAGCGCGGCAGAGTGCCCGATGCCGGCGCGGGCGGCAACCGGCTCAGCGCGGGGAAAGCGCCTCGCCACCCGATGCAGCCAGGCGCATGCGCAGGCGCCGCCGGGTGTCCGCATCGCTGTTGTCGGGCAGCAGCCAGAGGTCGTGGCGCATGCCCTCGCCGGCCAGGTTGAGGACGATGCAGCCGGCCAGCACGCGGAACGAGCGCAAGGTCATCATGGCATCGCCACCATCGGCCATCCGCACCGTCCAGCCGGATTCCGGATGCCAACCCACCGCCGTGGGCGATGGCACGCGTCGCCATTGGGCAAGGCCGAGGGCGGCCACCAGCACGAACGCGAACAGTATGCGCACCGGCAGCTCCATGCCACTCAGCATCAGCGCCAGCACGGCCAGGCCCGCCACCGACCAGCGCAGCCGCCGGAGCAGTCGGGACGGCCTGTACTCAAAGCCGATGGCGGGCGCGGATGTCATCGATGATCGCCTGCCAGTCGGCGCGCGGCGGGCGGGCGTGGCCCATCACCCAGTCCCACAGCTCCGGGTCCTGCACATCCAGCAGTTCATCGAAGGCTCGCCGCCTGGCCTCGTCGGCCGCCGGAAAGAACTCGTCCAGCCAGCCGCCGAACAGCGCATCGAGCTCGCGGGTGCCGCGGCGGGTGCGCCAGCGCAGTCGTTTGATGCCGGCCTCTTCCATAAAACTAACGATGCGCGAAGCGCCTCCTTACGTCTCCTCTCCCCGCCGGAGCGAGGATTGAGGTGAGGGGCCAATCCTGCGGAAAAGCGTTCGATCGGCCCTTCCGCAAGCACCGGCCCCTCATCCGCCCTTCGGGCACCTTCTCCCCGGAGGGGAGAAGGAAGATCGGTGTCGCCGCTTTGCGGCGACGTGCTTATGAACGCCGCTGCACCATCAGCTTCTTGATCTCGGCGATCGCCTTGGCCGGGTTCAGGCCCTTCGGGCAGGTCCGCGTGCAGTTCATGATGGTATGGCAGCGGTAGAGCTTGAAGGGGTCTTCCAGATCGTCCAGGCGCGCACCGGTGTCCTCGTCGCGCGAGTCGACGATCCAGCGATAGGCCTGCAGCAGGATCGCCGGGCCGAGATACTTGTCGCCGTTCCACCAGTAGCTTGGGCAGCTGGTCGAGCAGCAGGCGCACAGGATGCACTCGTACAGGCCGTCCAGGTGCCTGCGGTCTTCCGGCGACTGCAGGCGCTCGCGATCCGGCGCCGGGCTCTGCGTGCGCAGCCACGGCTTGATCGAGGCAAACTGGGCGTAGAAGTGCGTGAGGTCGGGCACCAGATCCTTGACCACCGGCATGTGCGGCAGCGGGTAGATCTTGACGTCGCCGGAACCGCACTCGTCGATGGCCCGGGTGCAGGCCAGCGTGTTGGTACCGTCGATGTTCATCGCGCACGAGCCGCAGATGCCCTCGCGGCACGAGCGGCGCAGCGTCAGCGTGGGATCGATCTCGTTCTTGATTTTCAGCAACGCGTCCAGAACCATCGGGCCGCACGCCGCCAGATCGACCTCGTAGGTGTCGATGCGCGGGTTCTGGCCGTCATCCGGCGACCAGCGGTAGATGCGGAAGGTGCGCGGCTTCTTCGCGCCCTGCGCCGGAAAATGCTTGCCCGGCTGGATCTTCGAATTCTTCGGGAGGGTGAACTCTGCCATGTGCGGAACCCTTCAATCTCGTTAGGAGGGCCTGTCGGCCCTGACCACCTGCGATGCGCGACGCCGCGCCGGCACGATCAGTAGACGCGCTTCTTCGGTGGCACCACCTCGACCTCGTCGGTCATCGTGTACATGTGCACCGGGCGGAACGCGAAGCTGGTCTTGCCCGCCTCGTCCACCTTGACCAGGGTGTGCTTCATCCACTCGCCGTCGTTGCGGTCCGGGAAATCCTCGCGGGCATGCGCGCCGCGGCTTTCCAGGCGCTGCTCGGCCGAGTGCATGGTGGCGACGGCCTGGTCGAGCAGGTTGGCCAGCTCCATCGTCTCGATCAGGTCGGAGTTCCATACCAGCGAGCGGTCGCTGACGCGGACATCCTTGAACGATTCGTGCACCGCGGAAATCTTCTCGGAGCCTTCCTTCAACGTGCCGCCGGTACGGAATACCGCGGCATCGCTTTGCATGATGCGCTGCATCTCCTGCCGGAGCTGCGCGGTCGGCTTGCTGCCATTCGCGTTGCGCAGGCCATCGAAACGGGCCAGCGCCTTGTCGAGGATGGTGGCCGGCAGATCCTTGTGCGGCGTTTCCGGCTTGATCAGTTCCGCGCAGCGATGCGACACCGCACGACCAAACACCACCAGATCGAGCAGCGAATTGGAGCCGAGGCGATTGGCGCCATGCACCGACACGCAAGCTGCCTCGCCGATCGCGAACAGGCCCGGCACGATCGCGTCGACGTCGTCGCCCTTCTTCTGCACCACCTCGCCGTGGTAGTTGGTCGGGATGCCGCCCATGTTGTAGTGCACGGTCGGAATGACCGGGATCGGCTCCTTGGTCACGTCCACGCCGGCGAAGATGCGTGCCGACTCGGCGATGCCCGGCAGGCGCTCGTGGACTACCTCGGCGCCCAGGTGCATCAGATTCAGATGGATGTGGTCCTTGTGCTCGCCGACGCCGCGGCCCTCGCGGATCTCGATCGTCATCGCGCGGCTGACCACGTCGCGCGAGGCCAGGTCCTTCGCGTTCGGCGCATAGCGCTCCATGAAGCGCTCGCCCTCGGAGTTGGTGAGGTAGCCGCCCTCGCCGCGCACGCCCTCGGTGATCAGACAGCCCGCGCCGTAGATGCCG
>WOYI010352450.1_pt1 | contig 22920 bp, 19 predicted proteins | sample 6423411 | NCBI WGS metagenome assembly WOYI01 (sample SAMN13441803, study PRJNA592873) | oil field metagenome | biome: oil field; feature: oil-well bore; material: oil-contaminated soil; isolation source: oil-contaminated soil from oil-well borehole | place: Germany: Wietze | collected 2016-10-18 ... | reverse complement strand
CCGGGGGATGAATATTATAAGCAATTTCAAATTTAAAATGGCAAAATTTAATTACATCGACCTTGGCTTAAAGGAATACAAGGAGTGCTGGGATTTTCAGGAAGAAAGATTAAAGGAAGTTACCGACGAAAAACGCAGTTCCGGAAAACCAACCTCGCAAAACCATTTTATCTTGGTGGAACATCCGCACGTTTACACACTGGGAAAAAGCGGCGACGAAAAGAACATGCTCGCCAATGCCGATTTCCTGAAGAAAATTGATGCCACTTTTTATAAAATCAACCGGGGTGGCGACATTACCTATCACGGCCCCGGACAATTGGTAGGCTACCCTATTATCGACCTCGAATTTTACAAAATCGGGGTGCGCGGGTACATCGAAAAAATGGAAGATGCCATTATTGCCACCATTGCCGAATATGGGTTGGAAGGCGCCCGGAAAGAAGGCGCCACCGGTGTTTGGCTGCAAGCCGACCATAAAGTGCGCGCCAGAAAAATCTGCGCCATTGGCGTACGCGTGAGCCGTTATGTTACCATGCACGGCTTTGCCCTGAATATAAATACCGATTTGCGTTATTACAACTATATTAATCCATGTGGTTTTGCTTCATCTGCCGTTACTTCGATTCAGCAGGAGTTGGGAAGGGAAATTCCGATGAATGAAGTAAAAACCGTTTTGAAAGAAAAATTTAATCAAGGATACCCTCCCTTGTAACAGGTTTTTATGTTTGCCTTTAACAATAAATCGTCTCAATTTATAATTTACTGAAGTTTCGCACTTGTTTTTAATGTATTATTTTTTAGGGAATTACACAATTCCTTAATTTAGGGTATGCTGATTTTCTATGCGACACACGAGTTAGATATTGGATTGAGCAAAAGGTTCTTGTCAAATAATTCTAATCTCAGCAGGTTTTTGATGGCCGTTTTTAGCTTTTTAAGTAAGAGCGCAAAAGAACCTTTCCATTTTTCTGCCACTTGCAGCAATTTGGCCAGGTTTATGAGCCCTTTGATTCTTTGTTTAATTACATCAGCCATTCCCTTAACGGTAACCGGGGCCAGTGTTTCCGAATTTTGATGTTTTAACATATGCCCGTTAAGTTCATTTACTCAGTCACCAATATTTCAACCAACCTGTTAAAAGCCCCGGTCAACCGGGTAAGCCTGTTATTAATTGCCTGGTAGCTGCCAAGCTTTGGAAACGATATTCCGAAGCAAACCAGTGTATGTGTTTAACCTTAAATGTCCTTGCTGGTGCACCACAAATAAATAAATGGCCAGTTCCGGTTGATTGTTGTTACTAAACCGTTCGCAGTAATATTTCAATTTTTCAAACTTGTCGCAAATAAAAGAGTAAATTCTTATTCACTTAATCCCTGGAAATCATATCTAATTGTTTTTCCAAGCCTGGTTCTAAGATATTGGCTTTCAGGCGTTAAGTAAATTTGCCCGCTTGGTTTTCAATCAATTAATGAACTTTTTTAGTTATTCTTCAACCCTTGATTCGCATATTTTATTAAAATCTTCCTGGGAAATTTCTTCTTCCTCAACCGTAACTTTTTCTTTGATCGCATAAATGACTTTGTCTTCCTGTATCTTCTTGTAGATACGCTCTTCCTCTTCGGGTTTTTCGATGATCATTTTGGCGAACGATTCAAGTTGTTCTTCCGGAACATCGTAAATTCCATATTGCTGATATTGTGCCAAGGCCATTTTCTTTGCAAATTCGTTGGCTTCATCAGGGCTTACTGTTATCTCGTTTTCTTTGGCAATTGTGTCTTTAATCAACTGCCATTTCAGGTCTTTCATAAAACCGTCGAAATCTTTTTCCACCTGTTCTTCTGTCAGTTCCTTGTTAACTGCCAGCAACCAGCGTTTCAGAAAAGCTTCGGGCAATTCAATCTTGGTTTTTTCCATCAGTGCATTGTGCACGTCCTGTGCAAATTTCTGATCCGACGAGAACACGAGGTTGTTGGCCAACTCTTCGCGGATTCTGTTTCTGAAATCTTCGATGGTTTTAACTTCGGTATCTTCTCCGTAAAGTTTCCGGAACAGTTCAGCGTCGAGAACGGCTTTTTCGAATTGAAGTACTTCGGTTACGGTGTATTTGAATTCACTGTCGAGCGTGTCGGCTTCTTCGTGTTTGATATTGAGCATATGGCCCACTTCGTGACGATTGCCAAAAGCTTTTACCGGATCGAAAATGATAATGTCATCTTTTTTGCATCCTACAAACGACTTTTTAACTTCCTCGTCGACAATTTTATCGACAGCCAGCAAAACACTTTTTGGAGCAATGCCGCCCTCTACGTCGTTACCTTCGGCGTCGATCTGAACAAAATCGCCGCGAACGGTGCTGTCTTTTTTGGCTTCCTCTGCCTCAACATTCTGACCTAACTGAGACGCAGCCATTTCTTCCTGTTGCTTCACCATTTCGTCGGAAACCATGATTTTATAGTATTTGAAAGTGGTATTCTTATCCATCTCCACTTTCACTTCAGGAGCCAAAGCCACATCAAACGAGAACGAGAAGTTTTCGTCGCTTTCCCAGTTAATGGATGTCTGTTTCTCTTCGTTGGGAAGTGGTTCGCCAAGGATCGGAAGTTTTTCTTCAACCAGGTATTTCGACAAGTTTTGTGTAAGCAGTTTGTTTACTTCGTCCACTAAAACCGACAAACCAAATCTCTTTTGGATTAGTCCTTTTGGGGCTTTCCCCGGACGGAAACCCGGAATGGATGCTTTTTGACGGTAATCTTTCAATACCTCGTCCACCTGCTTTTCATAGTCAGCTTTCTCAATTGCAACGTTGATGATTGCATTTACACTGTCGATGTTTTCCCTGGTAATGTTCATTTGTATTGTTTTAAAACTCTTTTCATAAAGTAAAACCGCCAACAACTTACCCACAGAGCAAGGTCGGCGGTCAGTTTGTGCGGATGAAGGGACTCGAACCCCCACGCCATTGGCACTAGATCCTAAGTCTAGCGCGTCTACCAATTCCGCCACATCCGCTTTTCGCGGCGCAAAGGTAAACAAAAAATTGATTTTCCAATAATTGCCTCAGAAAATTCAGAAACACGAATTGAAACCGGGAATAAATATGGGAAAATCGATATCAAAACCTAGGGAAAAATTCGGTACGATTTGAAGTTAAGATCAGTATCAAGGAAAAGAAACTTTCAAAACTGCAAGAAGCCCTGAAGGAAGCAAAAGATTTGAATCTGAATTCACGGATCGGATTAACATTCGTACTAAATATGGCGACCTGGAAATTGAAAACACAGCCACAGACTTTGGAGGCATTCTTGTTCAATCGAGAAATACCGATATAGATCACTGTTTCGATAACGAATCACATTTTAACTTCGATTTCACTTATTCAAAAACCGAATGTCCGTTGAGTTCGATAATAAAAAATGAAGTGAATGAAATAAGTGAAGATGAAAAGACGGTTAAAGAAAAAGGCTATTCCGGGAACAAATCGAATGACACATCAAAGCTAAATATTACAGCCGATTCCGGTAGTATTAAAATTCGTGAAAGATAATTTTTTTCATTTTTTTCTGAAGTTTTGCAACCCTCTTTCAAAACACTTGTCTTTAGATTTCGAAAACAGTAGCAAAGGCAATAGCCAGCCTCAGGCTATGAAAACAACAACTGGGGATGGGATTGGAACTTCGATCCATATTACCCAAATACCGAATACGATAACGATGTTTTTTTTGTGATCGGCCCATCTGCTGAACTTGAATTTAACCTGACCCGCTGGTTCAGGGCAGCTGCCTATGCAAGCTATCGTTTCACTTCCAATATCGAACTTTACCAGACCGACCGTAAAATATTGGATGGATTTAGTTTTGGGATGACTTTCAAATTTGGGAAGCTACATTAAAAAGTTAAAAAGCCGGGCTAATTTGGTCCGGCTTTCTTTTATAAGCTAGTTTTTATAGAAATCAACATAAGGCTGAGCTTCCAAAAATTCGAGGCTTTTTTTACAGCTTTCGATAGGTTCGAAATCGTACTCTTCTACCTCAACGATTCCATATTTTGTACCTGCCTTTTCGCGTTCGGCAAAAATTGCAGCAAAGTCCATGTCCCCACTGGCGCCCACTTCTTTTTTATCTTTAATATGCCATAATTCAAAACGGCCCGGATAGTTGCCGAAATATTCAATGGCATCGCCACCACCGTATGCAATCCAGTACAGGTCTAATTCAAACATCACTTTTTCAGGGTCGGTAAGTTCGAGCATCCAGGTATAAACCGGTTTCCCCTCCAACTCGGTCGAAAATTCCTTATCGTGATTATGGTAGCCAAAACGAATTCCGGCGGCATTACATTTTTCGCCAACAGCATTAAAATACTCGCAGTATTTTTTTAACCCGTCGAGGCTGGCATAACCGGTTTCTCCCATCCAGGGCTGAACGATCCATTTTACCCCGGCAGCTTTGTGTGCGGCAATACAAGTATCCCACCACTGCATGGTTTCGTCCCATTTTCCTTCGTCCGGAACATCTTGCCCGGTGTGCGATCCCAGAAACTGCAGCCCGCTTTCTTCGCATAAGTTCTTAAACTCAACCGGGTCGGTTCCGTAAAATTTTCCGTCGCCATAACCTGCGGCTTCAACAAAACCATAACCGATTTCGCCAACAGCCTTAACAGTACCGGGCAAATCTGTTCCTATGTCGTCTTTCACCGACCACAATTGCAAGCCAATAAATTTCTGGGCCGGAGCAATGGCCGTTTTTTCTTCGGCCGTTTTCGATTTTGTGTTGCTTTGGCACGATGAAAATCCAAGAGCAAAGACGGCTAACAGGGCAAGGGTAAACAAGTTTGAAAATCTGATCTTTTTTAAATTCATGTTTCTCGGTATTAGGTTTATACAAGTCATTTAAATAAATAAGTACAAATATGGAACATTTCTGTCAATTTTGTTCAACGCAATCTTACTTTAATCGTTATTTTTGGCGTTTCAACAGCAGGGAATGAAAAACAAAGATTTTCTCGCATTTGCCTCAGCATTGGGCGCTGCCTTTTTCTGGAGCTTTTCGTTTATCTGGTTTAAAATCGCATACCTGGGTTATGGCCCGCTCACGGTTGTCATTTTCCGGTTGGCCATTTCTGCTCTTCTCATATCAGTAATTGCTTTGGGAATGAAACGATTGGAAATGCCTGCAAAAAGGGATATTTGGCTGTTTGTGCTGATGGCCTTTTTCGAACCATTCCTGTATTTTATTGGCGAAAGTTACGGTTTGATTTATATTTCATCGACAGTGGCGGCGGTGATTGTGGCTACCATTCCGCTTTTCTCACCGGTAGCCGCCTGGTTTTTCTACCGCGAAAAAGTGCGTTGGATGAATGCCGCCGGACTTTTGTTCTCATTTGTTGGCGTAGGGTTAGTTGTGTTGAACGGATCGTTCGGTTTTGATGCCTCTCCTCTTGGTGTTGGACTTGAGTTTATGGCCGTGTTTTCGGCGATTGCGTATTCCATTGTCTTACGAAACCTGGTCGGGCGATACAACACTTTTACCATTATTGCCTGGCAGAATTTTATTGGCGTGATCTTGTTTTTACCGGTTTGGGCTACGTTCGAATTTAACGATTTTTTAACAAAGCCATTTCATCCTGAGGCTTTCAGGGCTATTATTCTTCTGGCAGTTTTTGCCTCCACTCTCGCATTTGTATTCTTCACTCAAAGCATCCGCCAACTGGGCGTAAACCGGTCTAATACGTTTATCAATCTGATCCCGGTTTTTGTAGCTATTCTTTCTTTTTTTATACTGAATGATCGTTTAGGGTTTCAGCAAATTGTTGGGATTTTTGTAGTAGTGGCTGGTTTGTTCCTGTCGCAGATTAAACGCAAAAAGCGGAAAACGAACCATGAAGTTTTGGAACTTACCACACAACGAAAAGGATAGGAAAATTACCGGTATTCAAGTGGCATTGAAAATGAATTCAGAATGAGAAAAGTTGGGTATAGAACCCCGAAAGAACTCAAAATACTGACTGACAAATCGCGGCCGGAGACAACATCAATGCCGGATAATTACTGTATGGTGTATGAAAGCCGACCGCGCGCTTGCCGTGAATACCCGCATACCGACAGGAAACGCTTCTATCAAATCCTGGATCTCTCACACAAAAATTGCGAAACCTGTGTGGTGGTTTATGAGATTTTTGAAGAGATGAAGAAAAAGGAGTGGTAAATACAATAGGCAAAAATCCTACTCATAGAAGCTGCACCTTTTCACGGGCATGAATGCCCGTGTTAGTCAGCCAGGCATCAAAACGAAAAAATAAGATGTCAATCTCTTCAAACAGAACGAATCACTATGAACTTCGGTTAAAAGGAACGACACCGATATTTTGATTATCAAAGCCAAAATCAAACTCAGCCTTGATTACTAATCCACTAATCTTTTCATCTTTCTCAAACTTTTCTATTTACAATACTTCAACCCCAATTATTTATAAATGGCATTCCACGGGACAACATCCTGACTTTTGAATTTTTGTTTGACATTCGCCATATTCTATTTCCTCTATCCCTGAAGTTCACGTATTCATTTTTCCATATTCTAAACCACAAAATCCACTTGTTTTAAAACCGGGCTTTATACTATTTAACTACCTTTGGCGTTTTACAAAAAAATAGTCGCCGATGATGCGAAAGCTTTACCTTGTAATTCTTATTGGTTTGTCTGTTTTTGCTGCCAAAGCACAAATTGGCGGCGAATATACTTACCAGTTCCTAGAACTGACCAATTCGGCGCGCGTTGCAGCGCTGGGAGGTACGCAGGTAGCCGTTTCCGATTCCAGCGACCTGAACCTGCCTTTCCACAATCCGTCGTTGCTCCACAGCGACATGAGTAACCGTGTGTTGGTGAACTACGTGAATTACCTGGCCGATGTAAATTATGGCTATGCATCGTATGCCCGCACTTACGAAGGAATCGGGAATTTTGCATTGGGAATGCACTACATCAATTACGGGAAATTCGCTGAAGCGCTTGAATCCGGAGAACTTACCGGTGCTACCTTTAAGGCAGCCGAGTATGCGTTGTATATGATTTATTCGAACTCATACAAACGCCTGAAATACGGAGCAACGGTCAAACCTGTTTTTTCAGCATTCGAAAGTTACCGTTCGGTTGGGATAGCTGCCGATGCCGGGGTAAATTTCACCAGTAAGTCCGGCCTCACCACGGTGGCGCTTGTTGCCCGTAATTTTGGGACACAGATTACAACCTATTATCAAAATGGCGACCGCGAAAAAATCCCGTTTAACCTTGAATTTGGAGTCAGTCAAAAACTCAAACATGCGCCTGTTGTATTATACGCCACATTACAGCATCTTAACCACTGGGACCTGGCATCGCCTGAAGAAGAACCTGAATTTAATACCTCCTCCATTTATCAGTACGACGAAAGTTTTTTGAAACAGTTTATGCGGCATACGGTACTTGGAGTAGAAATCCTGCCTTCTAAAAATTTTATTTTACGGGTGGGTTACAACTACCAACTCCGACAAGAACTGAAGTTTGATGATAAGGCATCTACTGTTGGTTTCTCTGCCGGATTTGGGGTACGGATAAAACGTTTCCGCCTTGATTACGGCATCTCACGGTTTCACCTGGCCGGATCCTCCAATCTCTTTTCTTTATCGATTAATTTGAACGACAATCCATAGAAAAAGACAAGAGTGTCTTAAATAATTCCCATCTTTGTTTGAATTTAGTGCCATGACTGATAAAAAGATCATAATTGCTATCGACGGGCACTCTTCCTGCGGAAAGAGTACAGTTGCCAAACAATTGGCCCAGCAACTGGGTTATATATATATTGACACGGGTGCGATGTATCGGGTAGTAACTTTGGTCGCGCTCCGAAACGGCTGGATTGTAGATAAGGTCCCGGATGTAAAAAAAGTGGTTGCAGGGATAAAAGACATTAGGATTAGTTTTCGCTGGGATGAGAAGCTGGGGAAGAACACTACTTTTTTAAACGGTGAAAATGTGGAGGAAGAAATTCGCCGGCTCGAAGTGTCGGAAAATGTGAGCCCGATCAGTACCATTGCCGAGGTTCGGAAGGAGATGGTTAAACAACAACGCGAGAATGGCAAAAACAAAGGGATTGTAATGGATGGCCGCGATATTGGCACCGTTGTTTTTCCCGACGCCGAATTGAAAATATTTATGACTGCCTCACCTGAAATCAGGGCTCAGCGCAGGTTTGACGAATTAAAGGCAAAAGGAATCGAAGTAAGTTTTGAAGAAATCCTGGCCAATGTGGAAAGACGCGATAAAATCGATTCGTCGAGAGCAGCAAGTCCGCTTAAACAAGCCAACGATGCGCTGATACTCGACAATAGTAACCTGACGCGGGAAGAACAGTTGGAATGGGCCATGAACAAAGTAAAAGAAATAATTGAAGGATGATTGTTGAGATTGACAGACGTTCGGGATTTTGTTTTGGAGTGATCAATGCAATCAAAGCCGCCGAAAATGAATTAAAATCGGAAGGCGCTTTGTATTGTTTAGGCGACATTGTGCACAACGGAAAAGAAGTGGAACGCCTCGAAAAAATGGGATTAAAATCAATCTCAAAAGAGGAGTTTATGACTTTGAGGGACTGCAAAGTTTTGATTCGTGCCCATGGCGAACCGCCTTCGACTTATGAATATGCCCGCGAAAACAATATCGAACTTATTGATGCAACTTGCCCGGTGGTGATCACCTTACAGGAAAAGGTAAAAGACTCATTCGATATGGTTGCGCCACAGCAGGGGCAACTCGTGATTTTTGGTAAAAAGGGACACGCCGAAATTATTGGGCTCGATGGCCAAACCGGTGGAAATGCGATAATTGTGGAAAACAAGGAAGATATTGATAAAATTGATCCTGAAAAGCCGGTGGCCCTGTATTCGCAAACTACAAAACGGATCGAAGACTTTCACCAGGTTGCACAAACTGTAAAACAAAAAATGAAACCGGGAGTGCCGATTCAGATTAAAGACACCATTTGCCGGCAAGTGTCGAACCGTGTTCCCAACCTGCAAAAATTTGCCACACAATACGACCTGGTTCTTTTTATTGCCGGAGAAAAAAGCTCGAACGGGAAATATCTTTACACCATTTGTAAAGAAGAAAATCCGCGATCATATAAAATTGCAAATATCGAAGAAATTGATCCGGCCTGGTTCGAAGAGGTGAACTCGGTGGGGATTTGCGGAGCCACTTCAACACCCAACTGGCTGATGGAACAAGCTGCAGATTGGGTTCGCGAAAACTTCGGCTAAGCTTTCTATCTGCTTCCTAAGACCAGAATTTTAGTTACTTTTAAGACCTGTAAACCGGATTTCATGCCACAACTTTTTGCACAGGTTATTTTGCCGCTTTCACTTCACGATGCTTTTACTTATCGTGTTCCGGAGTCTCTGAAAGAAGAGATTGGGCCCGGGAAAAGAGTGATTGTCCAGTTTGGGCAAAAAAGGTTGTATGCAGCGCTCGTCCGTTCTGTTTCTGGTTCTAAACCCGAAAATCTCGATAATATAAAGGAAATTTTGCAAGTCCTTGACGAACATGCTATTGTTCTTCCTAAAAATTTCGAGTTGTGGGATTGGATGGCCACATATTATTGCTGCACTTTGGGCGATGTTTTCCGCGCTGCACTTCCAACTGGTTTAAAACTCGAAAGCAAGACAAAGGTGTTTCCAACCGGATCGGAAGAAATGATGGGGCTTTCTGAAAAGGAACAGCTGATGCTGCGAGCGATCGGGGATGGTGTGAATGTGATCGCCGATCTGGAACGCAAACTGGGCACAGGGTTTTCTTATTCAACCTTAAAAAGCCTTCAGGAAAAGGAACTGGTTTATGTCGAAGAAAAAATCCAATCGAAATACCGGGCCCGCACCGAAAGTTTTGTGAAACTACATTCCTCGATTCTTTCGGAAGAAGTGCTAAACGGCAAATATGAAGTACTGAAACGCGCCAAAAAACAAGAAGCGCTGCTTCATCATTTTTGCGCTCGGGCCCATGTTTTTGAAGATGATGCGAAAGCCGAAATTTCAAAAAAAGAACTCTTTGAAGGAACTTCGTTTGCCTCGTCGCATTTAAAAGCATTGGCGGAAAAAGAGATTTTGGTGGAGTATCAGAAACGCGTGTCGCGCCTGCACGAGGAACTGATCGAACAAGTCAGTTTAAATTTGCTGAATCAATACCAGGCAGCGGCGCTCGACGAAATTAAGCATAGTTTTGAATCAAAACAGGTGGCTTTAATACACGGGATCACAGCCAGTGGGAAGACCGAAATTTACATTCACCTGATCGACGAAATCATAAAAAACGGGAAACAGGCGCTTTATCTGGTGCCTGAAATTGCTTTGACCACGCAGATTATTCAGCGTCTGAAAAACGTGTTTGGTCATAAAGTAGGTATCTATCATTCAAAACTCAACAGCCAGGAACGTGTCGAGATTTGGGAGAAAACGCTGCTTTTCACGAAAAATCCGACCGAAGCCTACCAGGTTATTCTGGGTGCGCGTTCCTCTATTTTTTTGCCTTTTGCAAATTTAGGGTTGATTATTGTTGACGAAGAACACGAGAATTCCTTTAAACAGTTCGACCCGGCGCCGCGCTACCATGCCCGCGACATGGCGGTGATACTGGGGTTTCAGAATAAAGCAAAGGTTTTACTTGGATCGGCAACTCCGTCGTACGAATCGTACCATAACGCAATGAAAGGTAAGTACGGGTTGGTGAACCTGACTCAACGTCATTCTAAAATGGAATTGCCCGAAGTGGTGGTCGCAGATGTAAAACGCGCACATAAACGCCGCGAAATGCATTCGATACTTACTCCTCAATTATTTGAATTGATGAATGACGCACTTGATAAAAAAGAGCAAGTCATACTTTTTCAGAACCGACGGGGTTATTCGCCTTTTGTTGAGTGTTTTTCTTGTGGGCACATCCCAAAATGTACGCGCTGCGATGTGAGCCTCACTTATCACAAATACAAAAAACGACTTACCTGCCACTACTGCGGATACAGTGTGCCAATGCCCGACCGGTGCGATGAGTGTGGCTCGCCTGAAATAAAAACGCGCGGTTTTGGTACCGAGAAAATAGAAGACGAGATTAAAAAGCTTTTCCGAAATGCCAGGATTGCCCGGATGGATTTGGATACAACCCAAACAAAAAATGCATTTGAAAAAATTATAGATAATTTCGAGAAAGGGAAGACAAATATTCTGGTCGGGACACAAATGGTTACCAAGGGTCTCGATTTTGAACATGTAAATGTTGTTGGAATCCTGAATGCGGACAACCTCCTGAACTTTCCCGATTTCAGGGCTTACGAACGGGCATTTCAGCTGATTATGCAGGTGGCGGGCCGGGCGGGAAGAAAACACAGGCGTGGCAAAGTAGTCATCCAGACCTCGCAACCCGATCACCCGATTTTTGAATTGATCCGAACACAGGACTATCACGAAATGTTGAAATTACAGCTCGGGGAACGTCAGCTTTTTAAATATCCGCCTTTTTACCGCCTGATAAAAGTAGTGGTGAAACATAAAAATCTGGAAACAGTGGACCGGGCCGCCAAACAACTTGCCGACCTGCTAAAATCTGAAAAACAGCTGATTATTTTAGGACCTGAATTCCCATTGATCAGCCGCATACAATTGTGGCATCAAAAAGAGATTTGGATAAAGATTAACCGGAAACTAAATCCTGACCGGATAAAAAGCATTATTATAAATGCCGTTAAGAATGTAAAAGCGGCTCCGGATAACAGCAACTGTCAAATTCATATCGATGTGGACCCATATTGACCCAAAACAGATATTTATTCGCCGGCTTTTATAAGAAATGACAGTTTTCTCACATCAAATTTTTTATAGATTTGTAACCTTATTCGTTTTTCGTGAATAGTAAAGAAGTAAATCAAATCTTTGAGCAGTTTTCCCGGATGCGTGTGATCGTGATTGGCGATGCCATGCTCGACACCTATTTGTGGGGGAAAGTTGAACGTTTATCACCTGAAGCACCGGTACCCATCGTGTCGGTAACCAAGCGCGAAAACCGTTTGGGCGGAGCTGCCAATGTTTCCAGAAATATACAATCGCTGGGAGCTACACCAATATTATTCTCGGTAGTGGGCGACGACGATAATGGCAAGGAATTCATCAACCTGCTTCAGAAAAGAGAGTTAAGCAACAGCGGAATCTTTGTCGATCCATCGCGAAACACCACCGTGAAAAACCGTATTATAAGTAGCGGAAAGCAAATTGTTCGGGTCGATGAAGAATCCACAAGCTTTATTTCCCCGGAAATGGAAAAACGGATCGTAAGCGCTGTTAAAGACGAAATAGAAAATAATCAGATCGATGTAATCGTGTTTGTGGACTACGACAAAGGCATTGTAACACCCACTCTTTTCGACGCGGTCAACAAAGTGGCTATCGGGAAAAATATTCCTACTGCGGTCGATCCGAAAAAGCGAAATTTCTGGCATTACAAGAACGTTAGCCTTTTCAAGCCTAATTTTAAGGAGTTTGTTGAAGGGATTGGGCAACACATAGCGAAAGATGATTTGGAAGCGATCAAAGCCAGCGCCGATCAGTTTAAAAAACAACAAAATCTGAAGCTTATTTTCATCACACTTTCCGAGCTGGGCGTATTCATTAGCAACGGGGTAAAAGAGCAGTACTATCCGGTAGTAATCCGCGATATTGCCGATGTTTCGGGTGCAGGCGATACAGTAATTGGCGTTGCCAGTTTAGCAATGGCTGCCGGTCTTTCTCCAAAGATGATGGCCTTGATGTCGAACCTGGCTGGCGGCCTGGTTTGCGAAAAGGTAGGAGTAGTACCTGTCGACATGGAACAGCTTCGGAAAGAAATGAAATCCAGTAAATTTTAATTCAAGTTATTCACGGTTTAATCGTTGATATCGACCTAATAACCCGTTAATAAAAAAAGCAGGAAGGTAAGGGGTAAATTGTTACCTTTGAGACCATTCGAAAAAAAGAAAAAGACGCTTAAATGGGAAAAATAATTTCATTGGCAAATCAGAAAGGGGGAGTTGGAAAAACCACCACAACCATTAACCTGGCCGCCAGTCTGGCGGTGCTCGAAAAGAAGGTACTTGTGATCGATGCCGATCCGCAGGCAAACGCCACATCGGGTTTGGGATTCGATGTAAACAATGTGCAATCGAGCATTTACGAATGCATTGTTGACGATATTGAAGCCTCGAAAGTGGTGTTAAAAACACAGATCGAAAACCTTGACCTGATCCCTTCCCACATTGATTTGGTGGGTGCCGAAATTGAAATGCTGAACATGCCCAATCGCGAAAAAGTATTGAAGACAGCGATTGACCAGCTAAAAAAGAATTACGATTTTATTTTTATCGATTGTTCGCCTTCATTGGGACTGATTACTGTAAACGCACTTACCGCGTCCGACTCGGTAATTATTCCGGTTCAGTGCGAATATTTTGCATTGGAAGGACTCGGTAAACTTTTAAATACAATCAAGATCATTCAAAACCGGCTTAATCCCGAACTGGCTATCGAAGGGTTCCTGCTCACAATGTTCGATGGTCGTTTAAACCTTTCGAACCAGGTGTATGAAGAGGTAAAACATCACTTTCAGGAAATGGTTTTCGAAACAGTGATTCAGCGAAATGTGAAGTTAAGCGAGGCTCCGAGTTACGGGAAACCGGTAGTATTGTACGATGCCAGCTCGCGTGGTGCAATAAACCACATGAACCTGGCCCGCGAAATTTTGCAACGCAACGAAATGACACAGATGTCGAAAGATAAAAATGTAGTAATCAGTTAAGCAAATTGTTATGATGGTTAAGCGAAACGCCCTGGGAAGAGGACTTGGTGCATTGATCGATGATGCAGAAAAAATTCATAACGCCGGAATCAACGAAATCGACCTGAGTAAGATCGAGGCAAATCCCTTTCAACCCCGTTCTAATTTCGATGAGGAATCATTGCAGGAACTGGCTGCTTCGATCAAGGAACTCGGATTGATTCAACCCATCACCTTGAGAAAAGTAGGTGAGGATAAGTACCAGATCATTGCCGGAGAACGCCGGTTCAGAGCTTCGCAATTGGCCGGTTTGACTTCTATTCCTGCCTATGTTCGTAAAGCCAAAGACGACGGCATGCTTGAAATGGCGCTGGTTGAAAATATCCAGCGCGAAGACCTCGACTCAATCGAGATCGCTTTAAGTTACCAGCGTTTAATAGACGAACTTGAATACACGCAGGAAGAGCTAAGTTCGCGTGTTGGAAAAAAACGTTCGACCATTGCCAACTACCTTCGCTTGTTGAAGTTGCCGGCAGTCATACAGAAAGGCTTGATCGAAAAACTAATCTCGATGGGACACGCCCGCGCTATCATTAATATCGAAGACGACGACACCCAAATCATGATCTACGAACAGATTATCAAACACGGTTTTTCGGTCCGGAAAGTGGAGGAAATTGTACGCGATCTGAGTACCGGGGATAAAACGGGTGCTGAAAAAGACAAGAAACTCAGGCTTCCGAAAGAGCTGGTAAGTGTAAAAAAACAGCTCGATCAGATTTTCAATACCCGTATCAATTTGTCGGTAAACGAAAAAGGAAAGGGTAAAATAACGATTCCGTTCAAGTCGGAAAAAGACCTGGAGAGAATTGTTAAAATAATTGAAAATCAAAAATAAACGTAAACTTTCGCCGCAAAACTTGGCGTATTTTCTATTTTTGCGCAAAATTTCAGGTGTGGGGGTAAGGAGCTTTTTTTCAAAAATAATTTTCATTCTGGCGCTTTCTTTTGCGGGCTTTTCTGCTGTTGGGCAGGAGTTGCTGGTCGATTCCACAAAAATTGTGGAAATGGATGAAAAAAAGGAAGAAAAGGTGCACTCGCCCCAAAAAGCTACAATTTATTCTGCCATTCTCCCGGGGCTCGGGCAGGGATACAACAAAAAATACTGGAAAATCCCAATCATTTACGCAGGTTTTGGCACCCTTGGGTACTTTATTCATTGGAACAACAGTAACTACCAGACCATGAAATTGGCCTACTCCGATTTTACCGATGATAATCCGGATACCAATTCGCATCTCGACCTTGAAGGCGCGAGTTATTATAATTTGACGAAGGAACCGGACATCACCAATTTTAAAACTGCCTTAAGCAAACAACAGGATTACTACCGCAGGAACCGCGATTTACTGGTAATTACCACTGTTGTTTTTTACGGGTTGAATATTATTGATGCCAGCGTGGACGCTCATTTTTTAGATTTTGATATCAGCGAGGACCTGACAATGAACTGGCAACCCTCGATGTCGTATTTCAATAACCAAACCGTTTACGGTATTCATTGCTCTTTTACTTTTTAATGATGAACAAAAAACAACTTTTTCTACATATTACCCTCCTGTTATTTACGCTTGGAACGTTTGCACAAAACCGTGATCCGCTGTTGGTTGAACTCGAAATGATCGATTCGACATTGAACGACAGCAGCCTTGCAGACACCACTTTTATCGAGGATGAAAGCGGGATCGACGATGATGTAAATGCAATTTTCAACAACGATATGGATGACTTGTTCCAGTCGTGGGACGTACAGAATCGTTTTAATCCGGATAGTTCTGAAGCGCACTTGGGGTATTATCCTACCAACCTGCCCGATTCGGTTTATATCCAGCGTCTTCAAGACATAGAGCAGGTGGTGGACCTGAACTACAATCCGGTGGTTAAGAAGTACATCCAGATGTATTCTGAAAGAAAAAGAGAGTTGGTTGAAGTTATGCTGGGTTTATCGGCGTATTATTTCCCGATTTTTGAAGAAACCCTCGACAGATACGACATGCCGCTTGAGCTAAAATACATGGCCATTATCGAGTCGGCGCTCAATCCGACAGCACGTTCCCGGGTGGGGGCCAACGGTTTATGGCAGTTTATGTACGGTACTGCCAAAAACATGAAACTCGAAATTACAAGTTTTGTGGACGAACGCCGCGACCCCATAAAAGCAACGGATGCCGCTGCGCGTTACCTGAAACTTTTGTACGATGCTTATGGCGACTGGCAATTGGCGATAGCTGCCTACAATTGTGGCCCCGGAAATGTAAATCGTGCCATACAACGTTCGGGTGGGAAAACCAATTACTGGGAAATATATTACCGGCTCCCGCGCGAAACCCGTGGATATGTTCCGGCATTTATTGCTGCCATGTACACTTTCGAATATTCCAACGAGCACCAACTGATTCCCCGATATCCTGAAATTCCGTTGGCCGTTGATACGGTAATGGTAAGCGATTTTCTGCATTTCGACCAGGTAGTAGCAACAATTGGGATCAACAAGGAGCAACTTCGTGCGTTGAACCCGATGTATCGTCTCGACGTGATCCCGGCCAAAGCCAGCAAACCATATCCTCTGGTTCTACCCAATGATAAAATGCTTGCATTTGTTGGAAACGACACCGCAGTGTTTGCTTACGAACGCGAAAAATATTTCCCGAACAACACCCTTGCCAATCCAACCACAAGTAGTAGTGGTTATTTTGTACCTGCCGATATTAAGGGGAAAGAAAAAGTGGCATACACAGTGAAACCCGGTGATAATGTTGGTTTTATTTCCTCATGGTTTCATGTTCGTACTGCTGATTTGCGCTATTGGAACGATATTCATCGCGATATTATCCGGGTTGGACAGAAACTGGCTGTTTATGTTCCTGAAGGACAAAAAAGCAAGTACGATAAAATTAATTCGATGAATTTTGCAGAAAAGCAGGCATCGGTTGGTAAATCAGTAACGGCTGTTCAACCTAAAAAAGCAGAGCCTGTAGATCCAAATTATGTGTACCACACAGTACAACGTGGAGATACTATCTGGGAGATTGCTCAAAAATACGCCGGTATCAATTCCGACGACATTATGAAACTCAACAATCTCACCAACGATCGTGGGTTGTTTGTTGGCCAAAAATTAAAAATCAAAAGGAAAGGGTAATTTGAAATTACTATTCTGCTTTTATTGGATTTGACTGAATCCGGATCAAATACATAGGTTCAAGTGAAGACTCCCTGGTCCGGGGATTTACAAAATCGGGGCGGATGGTCGACATGCCACGGTGTTTAAAAGAATCAATGGCTTCAATTTGCGGTTCGAAATACATTTGCAGGGTATCTTTTCCTGCTTTGGTGGTAAATATCCAGGAAGTATAATCAGGGTCACGATTAAAATCCCGGATCGAATACAAGCGTTCAGCGCCCGATTTGGTGTAGAAAAATACCTCGTAATAAGGAAATAGATAGTTGTATATTTTGTCGTTTGGCGAGCTCTCTTCATTATAAACCCGGCTTGCTTTAGCAGATGCCTGGTACCCCGAAATTACAGGGAGTGCATGTCCGTTCATGGCAATAAGCAATGTCGCTATCATAATTACCGATGGAAGGAAAAGCCGGTATCCTACCGAGTGTTCGGTTCGAAGAATGAGGATGGAGAAAGCTATACTTGCCAGGAGTATTAACCACAGCCAAACATTTGCAGATGGGAAAAGATAACCGATGATTACAGCAACGAAAACTGCCAAAAAGAAAGGGACAAGTATCTGGATTCTACCCATAAACTTAATGTTCTTTTGTTCTGCTTCCCCCATCTTTACATCAATCCAGTGTGCGATAACAATCATGATTAATGGAACAATAATAAAAATGTAATGGGGCGCTTTCGCCCGGGCAACACTCACAACCAGGAAATATCCCCAAATGGCACCAACCGTAAAATATTCATTTCTTTTAACGCTTTTTTTGAAGTAACTACCGATTTCGAACCAGAAAGCAAACAACATCAAAAAGGTCCAGGGCAAAAGAAGATAAGCCAATGCGTGCAGGTAAAAAAAGTAATCGGTGCTGTTCCCAATGTACGAGCCCGTTATCCGGCCAATATTATTGGTTATAAAAAAGAATTTCAGTCCATCTGTTCCAAATTGTTGGTAAAGGCCCCAAAAAGCCGGGAAACTAATTATAAAGGAAATACAGATTCCGATTAACCATTTGGGATGAAATAATTGTTTGAAATCTCTGGTGAATAGCAAATGTGCTCCAATCGCAAAGGCTGGAACGACAGCCCCTACCGGACCTTTCGAAAGCATGGCAAGACCAACTCCTGCAAATGCCCAGAAAAAGTGCACGTTTCTTTTTGTTTTCAGGTAAGCTGCCAATTGCCAGATTGCCAAAGTGGTATTGGCCTGGAGAACGAGATCGGTGTGGATGTCGGCTGTAAAAAAGAAATATATCCACGATGTTGCGAGCATCAATGCTGCCAGTTGCCCGGTTTTCCTGTTATAAACAATCTCACCCAGTTTGTATGTGAACCAAAAACCTGCAAAGCTGTAAAGTGTCGGAAAGATTTTGAATGACCAGTTGTGAATACCACCAAGTTTCAGCCCCAATGCCGATAGCCAGAACAGCAGCTGTGGTTTTTGTTCGTAAGCTTCACCGTGAATTTTTAAGTGGATTAAGTCGCCACTATCAACAATGTGGCGTGCAATGGCGCCGTATTTGGCGGCATCGCCGGTTAAATCGACAAACAAACCTAATATATATGCAGCCAACAATAAAATGCCGGCATACATCAAACTTATATTTCTGAATTTTGAATCATTCATAATTTCAGCCACTTTCGCAAGACGCCGGTTTAAATTTGGTTATTTGTGCGGATGTGTACGTGTTGTTTAAATCAATTGTGTATTAAATAATCTTTGTGTAGCTGTAATAGGGAGCAAATGTCAGGATATTTATCCTTGCACACGGAATCGCTACTCGATGTTCAATCTTTGCTGCAATGCTCTTATTTCGTTTTCCAGGTTAGTTCTCTTTTTGATCGCTTTCGAAAGTTCAAACGCATCGCGGACAGCTTCCTTGTCATATTTTTCGAGAATGATGTAATAATATTCTTTTCCCAGAAAAACGGCTTTCAGGTTGCGGCCCACATGCTTAGCAATAAATTCAATCACTCCGTTATCCTTGCCGTTCCGGTACGATACTTTTTCCCATTTCGTTTCCATAAAATCGCTGTGATGGTTATCCACACTTCCAAGTGGGATGGAATCAGTTTTTGCATCTTCCCCCTGATCGTAAACCCTGATTCCAAAATGATTCAGCCAGTGATCGCCATGGTAATTGCTGCTCAGGTAAAGGTCGCCACGTTCGTCGAGATGAACCTGTATGTACGAACGGTCCCATGCCCGCTGGAAAGTTTGGCGTTTGTGGATGTATTGTGTGTAACGATCGAATTCGGTTTTCTCTTTCACAAAGTTCTTTTCGAGTGAAATGATTGTTGCATTAAGTGTATCGAGTTGTGTTTCTTTGCGTTCCATCACTTCAAATCGAAGTTGTTTGGCAATATTTTGGGCTGCGTTAACCTGGTAAACTGCCCCGGGATACATTTTCGAAATACTGTCGAGGCGGAGCAAAGCGGCTGTTGTATCTTGTTTTTGAAGGAAAGCATTGGCTTGTTCGATTTTCACTTTGGCCTTGTCTTCTTCCGAAGGGCCGCAGGACACAAACAGGACCACCAGCAGCAGGATAAAATATGGAAAAAGCTTCTTCATGAGTTCATTTTTAACAAAAGTAGTATTTTAGCCTGAGTTGGGCGAAAATGAAAACCAAAATTAAAATAAGTAAGATGAATACCGGTTCAGTTCGGTTTTTTAATGAACATCCTGTAAAAGAACTTTCTTCCGAAAGCGAACTGATACTGGCAGCTTGGAAAATTACGAATGCCGAAAATATCGGAAAGATTATTCGGCTGGCACATAATGTTGGAGCATCGCAGGTTCTGTTTGTCAAAGGAAAGGAAGAACATCGTCCTTCGAAAATAAAAAAGACCGCTGGTTTTTCGTTCGGCCAAATGCCCTGTCGGTGGCGGCTTTTGAATGGCTAAGACAACAAAGTTATTCTGCCTGACACTTGTCTTGTTACTTTAAAATTAATTGAGTCGAATATTTCAGCCGCTTTCATAGATTTTTTCTAAATTAGCCCAAAATCAACGTGCCATGATCACCTTAACCCAATTGGAATATATTGTTGCGGTAGATACGCACCGGCATTTTGGGAAAGCTGCCGAATCGTGTTTTATTACCCAGCCAACTCTTTCGATGCAGATTAAAAAGCTGGAAGAAGACATGGAAATTATCATCTTCGATCGTAGTAAGCAACCACTAATCCCCACTGATGTCGGGGCACGGATTATTGAACAGGCCCGCGTGGTTTTAAAACAATCCGAAGAGATTATCAACATTGTAAAAGACCATAAAAACCAGGTTTCGGGGATGCTCCGGATTGGTATCATTCCTACTTTAGCGCCCTATTTACTTCCTATTTTTATTGGTCAGTACAAAAAGAGATACCCAAATATTTTTATAAAAGTAACCGAGGCTACTACCGAAAATATTGTCACGCTTCTGAATAAAGATTTGATTGATGTAGGGGTGCTGGTTACTCCGTTAAAGGAAGAAAAAATAATCGAAAAGCCCGTTTTTTACGAGGAGATGCTGATTTATGCCAATAGCAATCATAAGTTGCACAACCAAAAGGAAATCACTTTACAAGACATTGCCACCCCCGAAATCTGGTTACTAAGCGATGGTCATTGTTTTCGCGATCAGGTAATTAATCTGTGTAACTATCTTGGAACTGAACAAAGTCAGTTACCATTTCATTTTGAAGCCGGTTCGCTGGAAACGCTGATGAATATTATTGATCGGGAAGGCGGCCTGACCCTGATCCCGGAGTTGGCAAAAGCCACAATGTCGGTTAAACGCGCCTACAACGTAAAGAACTTCACCAGCATCAAACCTTTGCGGGAAGTGAGTTTGGTGTACTCGCGGCATTTTGCCAAACACAAACTCATTAATCTATTATGGAAAGAAATGAAGGAAGTGATCCCAAAAGAATTACAGGATCCGGAACGCGGGACCATTGTTGAATGGCGCTAGTCAAAAAATAGAACGATAACCGGGCTAAAAGCTTCGAATTCACCTGAAAGGGGCAGTTTAGGTTTTGTTTTTTGAGATATTTAATTCGATGAATAAATAAAATTTTTATATTTGCACGCGCAAAATAAAATGGTGGATGTAGTTCAGTTGGTTAGAACGTCGGATTGTGGTTCCGAAGGTCGCCGGTTCAAATCCGGTCCTCCACCCAAAAAGAAGCTTTGAAGAAATTCGGAGCTTTTTTAGTTTACAGAAAGAAACTTCTGTTTCTCGATCCCAAATTTTCGTTAAAGTTTCTTCAAAAACCTAAAATCAGCCGTTGGTGCCTATATTTTTCCTAATTTTCCAACAGTTTTGAAATAGAAATTATGGGAACATTATCACGCAGAAAATTTATAGCCAACGCTGGTGCCGGTATCGCCGGCGCCACAATTTTACCATCAAATGTAATCGCCGGGCTCGGCCACAAACCGCCGAGTGACAAGTTAAATATTGCCGGTATCGGAGTTGGTGGGAAAGGTTTTACTAACCTGAAATACATGGAAACTGAAAATATAGTGGCCCTTTGCGATGTGGATTGGGACTATGCCGGAAGAAATGCACTCCCGCGCTGGTACCGCGCCAGGCAATATAAAGATTTCAGAGAAATGTTCGATAAGCAAAAAGATATCGACGCGGTAATGATTGCAACGCCTGACCATACTCATGCACTCCCTGCCTTAATGGCCATGCGCGAAGGCCTTCATGCTTTTGTGCAGAAACCTTTGGCTCATTCGGTTTATGAATCACGAATTTTGGCCGAAACTGCTCAACGTTATGGGGTAGCAACCCAAATGGGCAACCAGGGAAATTCAGCCGACGGAATTCGTCAGATTTGCGAATGGATTTGGGCCGGCACTATTGGTGAGGTAACGCATGTTGACACCTGGACTAACCGACCGATTTGGCCACAGGGGCTTTCGCGTCCCGAAAAAAGCCAGCGCGTCCCTAAAAATCTTGATTGGGATTTGTTTATCGGCCCGGCTGCTTTCAGAGAATATAATTCAATTTATCATCCATGGAACTGGCGGGGTTGGTGGGATTTTGGTACCGGTGCACTTGGCGATATGGGGTGCCACATTTTGGATCCCGTATTTAAAGCACTTAATCTGCAATATCCTTCCAGCATTCAGGCAAGTTCAACTGCGTTCAACAACGATTCAGCACCCAATGCCGAATTTGTACAATACGAGTTCCCTTCGCGCGACAACCTGCCAAAAGTTTCGATGCCAGGGGTAACAGTAAACTGGTACGATGGTGGATTTATGCCACCCCGCCCTGATGAGCTGATGGGTGGCGAACAAATGGGTGACGACGGGGGCGGTTGTATTTTCTATGGTACCACTGGAAAAATTATGTGTGGTACTTATGCTGCTAATCCGACACTGTTACCAACTTCGGAGATGTCTCATTTTCAGCAACCCAAGAATTCCATCCGACGAATATCCAATGCAATGGAAGGGGGGCATGAACAAGACTGGATACGTGCCTGCAAGGAAAGTAAAGAGTCACGTGTTGAAGCCTCATCCAATTTCAATTATTCAGGACCACTCAACGAAATGGTACTGCTGGGGGTTTTAGCCGTCCGCTTACAAAGTTTGCAGCGCAAGCTATTTTGGGACGGACCAAATATGCGTTTCAAAAACATTCAAAATTCAGATATGCTGAGAATTCTTTCGAAAGATAATTTTGAAGTTGTAGATGGCGATCCTCGTTTCAACAAAGATTTTTCGACACTTCCTGCTTTGGAAATGGCGGAAGAATGGATTCGGCACACGTACAGAAGAGGTTGGGAACAGATTTAATTTCCCCATCTTCTAAGCTGATTCTTCCCTGTTTTTATCTGCCCCATATCGGGCACA
>WOYI011494461.1_pt1 | contig 22925 bp, 22 predicted proteins | sample 6423411 | NCBI WGS metagenome assembly WOYI01 (sample SAMN13441803, study PRJNA592873) | oil field metagenome | biome: oil field; feature: oil-well bore; material: oil-contaminated soil; isolation source: oil-contaminated soil from oil-well borehole | place: Germany: Wietze | collected 2016-10-18 ... | reverse complement strand
GATTGTTGTCGATAAGGACGACGGAGTATTGATATGTTAATTAGGAACTGCTACAGTAGATGCGAAATTAAAGTTATAACTGTATTATTATAAATATTGATATCTCAAGGATAGTTATCTCCTTTCAGCAGTTTTGCGACAATTTAAGCGCTAAAATAAATCGCCTTCCTTGACTGTTGCATTGCGATTACCATAGAGTTGCATCTATGATTTGATGGATATAATATATGACTATGGCAAAACAATGGCAGCCGAGGTTTATATCTATAGTATAATCTTATGTCAAAGAAGAATATCTCACCTCGAAATAAACTATTTATATCATAAGGTATTTGTTATATACAAAAATAGAATGAGGTCATTATGAGACAATTCTCGGTGAAAGTTTTGGATGATGCCGATAGGGAGTTCGTAGAGGTTCTCCGAGAGCTTGGCATTCCCAGAAATGTGGCCAGTATGATCACCTACCTGGCCAATGTGGAGGAGGCCACATCAAGAGAGATCGAGATCGGATCCAACCTCCGCCAGCCCGAGGTGAGCATTGCCATGCGCACTCTGCGCAATAACAACTGGGTGGTGGAGAGGGAGATCAAAAAGGATGGTAAAGGAAGGCCGATGAAGGTCTACCGACTGACCATATCCCTGGGCGATATCATAAAGCATTTCGAGGATGAGAAGCGAAAAGAGTCCGCCAAGACCCTGGAGAGCATCGAAAAGCTCAAAGAGTTGAGCCGAAGCTTGAGCGTCACTCCTTAATGGCCAAATACCATTTGCAGCCAGATAGATCGCCTCTGTATCTGGCTGTCGCTCTGAATTCGTTTATAAACTGTATTGGAGCTGCAAAAACTATTTTCTGCGAGATTCGGCCATCCAAAAGAGCTCTGTCCCAGATCGGCTGCTTAAAAGGGATGAGATGGCAATTTAGACATCCCATCTCTCTGGCATTCAACAAATTTATTCGAGGACCGTTCAGACCTGCAAACCGAGGATCACAGGAGACGAAAATCTTCCTCCCGGAGGATGATCAAGGATTAAATAAAGCTATTTGGTCTCTTCGGCCCAAAGCTCCGCTGCAGAAGCCTATTTCTCTACTTCTCCTCTGCCTATTAAATCATCCAGGTTCTCTTCCATGAGCTTCTTGCTTTTGATCTCTTCTTTTTTGCCGCCCTTTCTCTCCGCATTTCGCTTCTTAAAGTCAGCCAAGAATCTCACCACTTCTTCAGAGGAATGGGATGGATAATTAAGCTTTCCATCATTCTTTTAAAGTGACTGGCGGCTTCCCTTGTAGACCCACTGGTCGTATATCCCCCTGGAGTCTTGGTTGTCGATTACCTCACCCCTCCAGCCAGCCCTCCCCATCTCCTTCGCGATGAGATCCGCTTCCTTTTGGGAGTAGACGGTGAATAATAGCTCCTTTTCGGCGAGCGAGGCTGCGGCAAGTAGTATCTCCTTCCACAGGGGCCAGTTGGAGTCATCGATCAGACCCACCATGAAGCCGAGCACAGAATGAAACGGCCTGCCGGAAAAATAGCGGGGAAGGAGCCTGGCATCCAGCACGAAGGATCTCTGTGGGTTCATCAGCCCCTTCTTTAAGGCTATGCAGAGCTCACAGCGATCGGAGTCCATGGCCAGGGGATCTAGACCCAGACGAATGAGGGCCTGAGTGGCCAGTCCGTTGCCGCAGCAGATCTCTAAAATAGGCTCATCAGAGCAGGAGAAGTTGGGCTTCAATAGATCGACCAGCCTCGTTATTCTATCCTCAGCATAATGCAGCTCGTATGCAGTACCGCAGCTCTCGCATAGCAGCTCGTCTTTCATGAAGATGGCATAATACTCGACGAGGGCACGGAGAAAGGCGCTCTCATCGACCATGATTCTCTTTGTCGCCTCCGATCCGAACCGATCGGCAGCATCCATCAGGATCCTCTCCCTGCAATACCGGTCTGTTAAAAGCAGCCAGAAATCCTCCGGACTGGCCAGGTGAAGGGCAATGCCGATATCCGCAAGCTCGATAGAGCGATCCCAATCCACTCCTTCCTCCATTATCTGTCGGGTTACAGGCAGGTCGAGCAGGTCCTGCAGGGACTCTTCCGCCAAAAATATGCTCTCCTCCTCGCCCAGATCAAGTAATTCATTAAGCAGCACGATATTTGATCTTCTGCCCCTGGAATATTAATCTTCTCCGTGCAGGCCCGTCCGGGCCGACCACTCCAGATTCTGACAGCCTTCTGCCTGGCGGAACAGATATATTATATTCCTGTTAAAATGGCAGCGCTTGAAACTGGTGGATCTTCCAGGAGTTGGCCCTCGCTTAAAAGAGCGCCTCAGAGAGCATTATGGGGATGAGGAAAAGGCTCTGCAGGCGGTGCGGGACGGGGACCTGCTGGGCCTATGCAGTACCCTTAGCGAACGCCAGGCTCTGCAGCTGGTCCAGTATGCCCGCGCCCTGAAGTTCCGGGTCTCTCCAGACGAGTTCTTGGCCACCGATGAGGCCGTCAGGATCTATTCCCTGCTGATCTCCAGGCTGGCTGGTTTTGCCCATACCGAGTACGCCCGACTGAAGATCGGCACCCTCTTTCCCTCCTCCTCCCAGGAGCTGATAGAGGAGAACCGTTTGGCTGCCTCCCGCTCTTTGGAGGTGGCCCGGAGGATGGAAGGCCTGGGCATAGAGGAGCAGCTTCGTTCCATCCGCCCTTTGCGGGAGAGGTCAGCTTCAAGGGTCAGGGAGAGGGCGGTGGCTGCCAGCAGCGCTGAGGACTTCCAGAGGCTGAAATCCCGCGACCTGGACAGATTGATCGATCTTCATCTGGCGGAAAGTCCGCAGGAGCTCTTGGCCCTCGCCCGGAGCTATAGCGTTGTTAGCCTGGTGGGCGGGGGTATGGTAGACGTGGAAGAGGTGGAGAGGGCCGAATCTCTAGAAGACTGGTACCTGGTTCCTGAGGCGGTTTTAGGCTTTTACAGAGAGAATATGGAAACCCTGGCTGCCGCGGTGGAGGCGGCATCGAAGCTTCGGGCAGCGGGAGTGGAGGACTTTCAGGGCTGGGAGAATTTCTTCGACCTGATCAGCAGGCTTGGCGATAAGAGCGACATTGAGGCGGAGCGGTTGAGCAGGCTGGCCGCCCGGCTGGAGGGTTGCGTGGACCAGGCAGCATCCACAGCCAATGAGGAGCTGAAGAGAAGGATCGAGAACAGCTCGCTCACCCTGGATGGGACGGACCTCTTGCAGGTGATGAGCCGGGGAGATGGCATCCGGGAGCTCTTCGAGATCCGGATGAAAGGGATCTATCAGGAGGTTTTGAAAGAGGCCAAGGAGCGCGCCAGAGAGGATCTGGATCTGAAAGGAGCTGAGGAGGTCTGGCTGGATGAGATATTCTCCTCTGCCGTCAGCTACCCTCTGGAGCTGGACCGAGGAGCATTGCGATCCTTTGAGCAGGAGCTGCGCAGCCGGCAAGAGGAGAGGGGCCTGAAGGCAAAAAGAGAGCTGGCCCGTGGTCTGGCTGAGGAGAGAAATCGGGCGGAAGCGCTGGTCCATATTCTGATGGAGTTCGATTATTCCTATGCCCTGGGCTCATTCACCCTGAAGGAGGGTTTGATCTTTCCGGAGATTGCATCAGAGACCTGCCTGTGTTTTCAGGGAGCAAGAAACCTCTCATTGAAGCAGCCGGAAAAGGTGAGCTATTGCCTTGGTGGAGGGCCGGGCGAGCCTCCAGAGATGGTGGCCCTTCTCAGCGGAGTCAACTCCGGAGGCAAGACCACTCTTTTGGACCTCATCTCTCAGATAGTCATCCTGGCGCAGATGGGTCTGCCCGTGCCCGCCGACAGCTGCACGATGGGCCTATTCGAGCAGCTTTACTACTTCAGCAAGAGCCGGGGCACCCTCTCCGCCGGAGCCTTTGAGACGGCGATGAGAAAGTTCGCTGTGGTGGAGAACGAGAAGAGAAAGCTGGTCTTAGCCGATGAGCTGGAGTCCATAACCGAGCCCGGAGCCTCGGCGCGCATCATCGCTTGCATGCTCGACGAGCTGAACCGAAGGGGTTCAGCCGCGGTCTTCGTCAGCCACCTGGCTGAGGATGTGCGTCGCTTCTCAGAGACCCCGGTTCGGGTGGACGGAATCGAGGCGGAGGGGCTGGATGAGAACAACTGTCTTGTGGTCTGCCGCAGCCCGCGGTACAACTACCTGGCGAAGAGCACTCCCGAGCTGATACTGGACCGGCTGGTTCGTACCACCAAAGGGCAGGAGAAGGAATTTTATTCCCGACTCCTGGGGAAGTTCAGATGATCTTTTATATTCATGAATTGACCTATTATATATGGAAGTCTGGCATATAGTAGCATTCTGTATCCTTTTGTTCCCCCTATTCCTCGCCGCCAACTATATCCTGGTAAAGAAGATGGCCGCGGGGAGGAGGTTACGCGATGACCGGCTGGAGAGGGCAGCCTCAGATAGCGTGAGAGAGAGCTATTCCGGCAAGGGACTGCCCCACCAGAGCTGGCCCAAGTATAAGGCGGCGAGGAAGAAGAGATGAACTGTGGATCGGCAGATTGACCGGTAGATGGGACCGACAGATATTTAGTCTGGTGAGGAGATGCTCAACCGCTCCATTTGCATTGATTCGATAAATTGTTGAGATGTTTTTGAGGCTGATATCGGTTCAGCGAACCGATAGGAAATTAAATAAATAATGGAAATGATTTGAAACCGCAGAGGCAGCTTTTTCTCTGGCCCTTAAACGGGCTGTCGGATCAGGCTTCCTTAAAGAGACGGATGGCTCTGGAACGATTTTGATTATGAGATCAATCGCTTCGGGAGACATCCATTGTCGTTTAATGCCTCTGCTTCCGGCAGGCTTGCATGTATTGCGGGCTATTGCCGTGAACTTCATCTTGTTTTCAGATTCAAAGAAGAGGCATTAAATGTCATTTGGAAATCTGAATATAATAGATCCGCTCTTGCGGGCGATTGCTCTAGAAGGATATACCACCCCCACGCCGATACAGACGCTGGCCATACCCCCATTACTCGAGGGAAAGGATCTGCTGGGGATCGCTCAGACGGGAACGGGAAAGACGGCGGCATTTGTGCTGCCCATACTGCAGAGAATGTCAGCCGAGCGGCGAGCTTGCCGGCCGGGCTCACCGCGAGTGCTGGTGCTTGCTCCTACCAGAGAGCTTGCTGCCCAGATCGGCCAGAGCTTTGCCACCTATGGCAAGTTTCTGCGCTTCAGACAACTGGTCATATTCGGCGGCGTACGCCAGGGGCCGCAGGTCAATATGCTCTCCCGGGGGGTCGATATACTGGTCGCCACTCCTGGCAGGCTCTTAGACCTGATGAACCAGGGCTACATAGAGCTGAAGGGGGTTGAGTTCTTCGTCCTGGATGAGATCGACAGGATGCTCGACATGGGCTTCATAAGAGACGTGAAGAGGGTTGTCTCGGCTCTGCCGGAGAAGCACAGCTCCCTTTTCTTCTCTGCCACTCTGACCCGAGAGACGGGCGAGCTTGCCCAGAGCCTTCTTAATGATCCGGTGCATGTGCAGGCCTCTCCCTCGGCGTGCACTCTGGACTCAATCGATCAGCAGGTATTCTTTGTCGATCAGAACTCCAAGAACTCCCTTCTGCTCGATCTCCTCCTAAAAGAAGATATGAAGAGGGTCTTGGTCTTCGCCCGCACCAAGCACCGGGCGGACAAGGTGGCGCAGATGCTGTCCAAAAACAGGATCCAGGCGGATGCCATTCATGGCAACAAGTCGCAAAACCAGCGCACTAATACCATGGAAAGGTTCCGATCAGGCAGGATAAGGGTGCTGGTGGCGACCGACATCGCCGCTCGGGGCATAGATATCGATGATATCACCCATGTGGTGAACTATGACCTGCCAAATGAGCCAGAGAGCTACATCCACCGCATCGGGCGCACCGGCAGGGCAGGAGCTAGCGGCAACGCATTCTCCTTTTGCTCTGCAGAAGAGCGCAACTTCTTGAAAGATATCGAGAGGCTTACCCGGGAGAAGATAGAGGAAAGAGAGCATAAGTATCATTCTCCTCGGGCAAAGGCGGCAACTGGCGCGGATGCAAAGCCCTTATCCCCTGCCAGGTCAAGGGTCACCCGGGTTCAGCAGAGGTCGGTCGGCAGTAAGGTCCCGGGCAAGCAGGCCACGTCTCATCGCATATCACATCCGGCCAAGGTCGCCTGCTGAATCAGGAGAGGTGGTCTGGCACTCAGAGCAAGGACCAGCCACCTTTTTATGTTTTATAAAATTTAGAGGAATAGATCGGGCTGAGCCGTTCTACTATCTCCTCTAAGGTCAAATTCTCCTGCTCTCCCCCTGACATGTCTCTCAGGATCAGCTTACCGGAATCCAGCTCCTCTCTGCCCACGATCACCGCATGCCTCGCCCCCGCTCCTGATGCTGCCTTGAGCTGCGCCCCCATGCTTCTGCCCATTACATCCAGGACTGTAGGGACTGACCTTCGCAGAGATACTGCGATCCTGGCAGCATCAACCTTGACGCCGGGGGTGTATACAAGGAAGACCGGCGGCTTTCTCTCCTCCTTTATATGGGCGATCTCCATGATGCGGTCGAATCCCAGGCCGAAGCCGGTTGATGAGGTCTCTTTCCCTCCAAAGAGGCTGGAAAGCTCATATGTTCCTCCGCCGCATATCTGGCGCTGTGCTCCCAGACCCTCAGCATAGATCTCAAAGACCGTGCCGGAGTAGTAATCCAGGCCCCGCACGATCTCAAAGTCAATTTGGAAGTCCACCCCGTAGGCTCCGAGAAGATCTACCGTCTCCTGGAACTCCTCCAGGTGGAGCTGGGAGCTGACCGCCCTTCCATTGCGAGCGGACCCGCGGCCCTCTGACTGCATCTTGGGCTCAGAAGGGGCTCTCGGACCCTCACTCCTGGCGGGGGCCTCTTGAGTCTCAGTGAGCAACAGATCTCCGGCGATCTCCAGGGCCTTATCCAAAGCCGCTTTGCCCTTCAGATCGATCAGCTCCAGCAGTCCCAGATCTCCTTGATTCAGATCCTCCAGCAGCTCCTCTAAAGCAGACCGCTCTTTTTTGTCGATCATTCTCATCGCTGCCGCTCTTTTATCCCCCTCAATTCTCTCTAAAATAGCCCGTATTAGACCCAGATAGCCGAGGTGAATATCTCCCCTGATTCCCGCGCTCCTGATCAACTGATCTGCCAGAGCGATGGCCTCTGCCTCGGAATCCGGCCTGGCACCTCCTATCAGCTCCGCACCCAGCTGCCAGAACTCCCTGAAGCGCCCTTTCTGTGGGCGCTCATAGCGGAAGCAATTGCCAAAGTAGTAGAGCCTCAAAGGCTTGGGCGAGTTTTGCAGCTCGGAGACGAACATGCGCATCACTGGAGCGGTCAATTCCGGACGGAGGGCAAGATCCCGACCTCCTTTGTCCTGGAAGCTGTAGATCTCATCTATTACTGATGCACCGGATTTCTCTGTGAATAGCTCAAGATGCTCAAATGTGGGGGTGGCTACCTCCTGGTAGCCCCAGCGCTCAAGCACTTCTTGCATCGCTTTTCGGGCCTGGCTCCGCTTCCGCATCTCTTCAGGAAGGAAGTCCCGCGTGCCTCTCGGCCTCTTGATGATGGTCATATCGAGAGAGGAGTAGACGCAAAATGCCCTTATAGTTTGTGATTCAAAAAGAAGAAATCATGGGAATTATCTCAGCTTCTCTTCCACCTCAGATGGACTGGCGATGATCTGCACTGGCCTTATCAGGATGTTGGAGGTGGCGGTGGCACTTCCCCCTTTTACCGAATTTATAGCACTCACTGAGATCCCGCTGACGTCTATGATCATATTATTGCCCAAGAGCGCCGCCGAACCGCTCCTGGTCACATTGTTCGAGTTGAGGTCGTTTTTCTTATCCCGGTTCAATGCTTTATCCACAGCACGCTCAATGCTATCTGCCGCAACATGACCATCGTGCCAATTTAGCGATCCATCATCGGTCTCCTGGCCGGTGACGCTGATCTCCAGGGAATTGGAAAGGTCCTCCGACCCAGCATCACAGTCTTGGCTGCCGTCGTAGATAATCTCTCGCTCCCTGTCGGTATTGATTGCCGTCAGGTCTGAAACCACCCTCTTCGAGTCGGTTTCATTCAGCGCTATATCTTCTCTTGAAGGCAATGGCCAGAGAAAAAGTGCTTTCGACCGAAGCGCCGATGTACCTCGCACTGACCAGGGGAGAGTGATCGTCTCTCCATTTACCTTGAACTTCCCTATTGCGCTTCCATATGGTTTATCCAGAGTGCCTGAGAGGGTCTTTTTCATCTCTTTCTGCAGGTCGGGGAGGCCCGCCTCTGATCCCAGTGCATTGAGCATGAGGCATGAGAAGATAAAAATGGCCCCCACCAGCAAGAGGCCAGTGGGCTTTAGCATTTTTTTCATTTTCGTCCTTCAGGTCTGATGATCCCGATCTATTGCTGGTTGGTGACGATCTTCACATTGTTGGTGGCAATAGCGGCTCCAAAGGCCAGTGCCTCCCTATTTCCCACCCGGATCTGCTCCATGTTGACCTTCAAGCAGCATTCCTGGCAGGATTCGGGACTGCAGCATTCGCACTCACCAGAATCCTGATTCTTCTCGATCATCAGGTTATTGGTGGCTGTGGCCAGAGAAGGTCTCCGCCAGATGCCGCCAAAGGCCAAAGCCCTGTCATTTCCGACGGTCAGGCGATCGAAGTTTGTATCTGCGAACTCAGGGAACTGGAACGCAGATGCCTCTGACTGAAATATGCCTCCGCCCCTCCCCAGAACGTCCACCGCTCCACAGGGCCTCATTCCCTGTGCCAGAATAGGCACCGATAGCATCACTACGGCCAATACCACAAGTACTCCCATTTGCCTAATAATTTCACCTCATCATCATTTTAGGATATAATCCATTAGTCACTCGATGATATTTATACGTTCTGGTGGTTTTTTTCATGAAAAGCTAGATTTATAGAGATATTCTTATCGAGAAAATTTTACCATAGGTATGCACCAGCGATAATATATAATGAGGCCATTTTGCAGACATATTAAATTTTGAAGCAAGTGCAGGCAGAGAGGTAGCGTCGCTAGGATCAAATCATAATGACAGGCTATATTGCGGTCAAAACCATAAAATTAGAATAAAATGGGCATGATAGTTATCATCAGTCCGAACCCTACCCTCATTGCAGCGGCAAGTGATGCGCAGTCATTTCTCTTAATTGTTATGTACCGCAGGGACTCTCAGTGAAGCTCTTCTCAAATACCTCCCTCCCCGGCGCCACCTCGGCGAAGATCTGCGCCTCGAAGTGCTCTATCAGAGTGTCCTCATCCTGCCAGGCATCCGCCGGCAGGCCCGCTTTGACGCCGGTCTGGCCTAAAAACTCCAGGGAATCAAAACCCCATTCAATCGCCACCTGGGGCAGCAGCAGACCGGTGAACGGCCCTTTGGAGACTATGAGGCCGTCCCTTCCCACCCGAATTCTCTCGGGCAGGTTCTTCTTGGGCCCGGTGCAGGCCTGGGGCTCGGTGAGGATGGTGACCTCCAGCTCAATCCTCTTCAGCTCACCTTGTCGCAGGCCAGGAAAACGCGGATCGCGAAAGCCGGCATTGATCGCTGAATCCACAATGGCCTGGCCAAGGGGCAAGACCGGCCGAGGATAGCCTATGCATCCCCGCAGATCCCCATCCTCATGCAAAGTTACAAAGACGCCACGCTTCTGGGAAAAGACAGGCGGCATCCCTTCTGGGGCCAGGGCCTCCTTCGTTTCCATATAATGTGCCAGGGCGCGCCTGGCCAGGCGGACGGCTGCTCTTCCCTCATCCACTGTCAGCATGATTATTAATAGGCCCGGAAGATATTAAAGAGTTATGCGGGTTGGACCTCGCCCGCTCTAGCGCCAGTTGATGCTGTTCCAGTGCTCGTACTCGTGCTCCCAGTTATCCTTGTTCATGCGCACCAGCTCTTTGAAGTGAGAGCGGATGCCTTCCTGCACCTTCCTCTGCTCGACGTAGTCGCGCTTGGTGCGAATATCCTCGACCAAGGCCCGGCCCAGATCGCGGGCCTTCCTCTCTCATCCTCCCCAGGCAATCGGATCAGTATTGTCTGGCCATGTATGTGCGCTTGTCGGTCAATTTGCCGCAGACGGCGCAGGCTGCTGGTGAGAAGCTCTGGTACTGAGGCTCGCCAAGCATATTCGCCTCAACCAGGTCCTCAAGCTGATGGCCGCACTCCTCCTCACCGCACCAGGGGACTAGAGCCACCCCTGCATCGGTCTGGGCCCGGGCTTCATCTATGCTTGCCACCTCCCGGATGCGGGAATTGGCAAATGCCTCTGCCCTCTGATAAAGCGCTGCCTGAAGCTTCTCCGCCTCCCTGACCAGTGCGTCGGCCAGCCCTTCCCTGGGCAGGGTGAGCTTCTCAGCATCCCGGCGCACCACCGTCACCACTCCTTTCTCAATATCCCTGGGGCCGACCTCCAGACGGATGGGGACCCCTTTCATCTCCCACTTATAGAACTTGGCACCAGGCCGCTCGTCGCTGGTGTCCAGCTCCACCCGGATGCCTGCCTGCTGCAGGATCCTCAACAGATCCCTGCAGACCTCCAGCACCTTCTCCTTGTCGCCGAGGAGGATGGGCACAATGACCACCTGGACGGGAGCCACCTCCCAGGGCAATGCCAGCCCCTTATCGTCCCCGTGCACGGATATGAGGGCGGCAATACAGCGCTCAGAGATGCCGTAGCAGGTTTGATTGACCAGCTTCTGCTCGCCATCCTCTGCCTCATAGGTTATCTCATAGGTCTTGGCAAAGGTGGTGCCCAGATGATGGGCGGTCCCCACCTGCAGCGTCTTGCCATCGGGCATGATCACATCGATGGCTGTGGTATAATCCGCACCAGGGAACTTGTCCCAGCTGGGCCGACGGCTCACCAGGAAGGGTATGGCCAGACGGCGATAGAACTCCGAGTACCTTTTGATCGCCACCTCCACCTGCTCTGCCGCCTCCTCCCAGGTGGCATGTACGGTATGCGCCTCTTTGAAAGAGGTGATCTCCCGCAGGCGTATCAGAGGGCGGGTATGCTTGGTCTCATAGCGGAAGGTATTCACTATCTGGTAGATGCGCAGAGGCATGTCGGCATGCGACCTTATCCAGAGCTTGAACATGGGGTATATGGCCGTCTCGCTGGTAGGACGGAGGGCGAGCTTGACCTCCAGAGGGGTGGTCCCGCCGCAGGTCACCCAGTAGACCTCCTCCTCGAAGCCTTTGATATGCTGGGCCTCCTTCATGAACTCGTTCTCCGGTATCATCAGGGGAAAGAGGGTCTCCTGATGATCAGGATCCAGAAGCTGCCGGATGATGCCGTAGACGTTCTTCTTGATGGCGAAGCCGAAGGGGAACCAGACGCACATTCCCTTTACAGGGTAGCGGTTATCAACGATCTCCCCTGTCATCAGCAGCTCATGGTACCACTGGCTGAAGTCCTCTTTGGGGGAAAGCTTGGCGCTCTGCCCGCCGGATTTCCCTTCGCCTTTGTTCTTAGTATCTGGATATGTCATGCGACCCTCGATATGATAAAGGGGGTGATAAAAGTTTCAATGGCCGCGGCCAAAAGGAGCAGGGGCATTATCCAGCGGAGGAGGAAATGAATCGCTACACGCATCTCTCCGGAGAGGTCTGATCTCTCTTTTAATAGGGATAGGGCTAGCATATGGCCCAGCCGCAAGCCAATGGCGATGCTCAAGAGGACGGCTGGAAGCTCGATGATTCCATGAGGCAGAATGCCTGCCGCCAGATAGAGCCATCCCTTCTGTTCAACCGCGCTATAGCCGACGATTCCCAGAAGAAAGCCGTTGGTGGTGGCGACTATCATGGGGACGATCCCCAGCCCCAATCCTAAGAGCATGGCCGTGGCGGAAGCGAGGAGATTTTTGAGGAATATGATTATCATTATCATGAGCGGCGGCTGCTCCAGTATCCATGCCAGCATCTCCAGCTCCTCTGCCCAGCTGGCGGCGAACTCTGGATCAAGCTGAGCAGTATAATAGCCCATGACGGCGGTGAGAGCGAAGAGGAATACTGAGAGGGCGACATAGATGTAGATCGACCTCAGATAGGCGGCATCATCCTTGATAGACAAGATATCTCCCAATCAGATCACCTTTTTTACCTTATTTAAGGATACCGTGATCTCGCGAAGGAGAGAAGGATGAAAAAAGCGGTCTCAGCGAGGACGCAGAATGCCGCCGGGAGCCCTGCTGCCGGACCGACGAGGAGCAGGGATACCGCTGCCGCAAGTCCCAGGTTCTTGAAGGAGCCCAGAAGGGTAAGGGAGATGGCCTGACTGCTCGTCAAGCCAGCGGACCTGGCCAGGATAAACACTGCCAATCCCACAGCGAAGGTGCGGGCTATGGATACCCAGGCCACGCTCCACCCATTCGTCCAGAGGGCTCCCTGGTTCAGGCCGATCACAGTATATGTGACCAGGAAGAACCCCAGGTTTATGGGAAGAACGGGGTTGATCGGAAGCAATCGCACAAGCCTGGAGGCAAGAGCGGGGATGAGGATCAATACAATGGAGATCTGGAGCAGATAGATGGGGCTTATTCCCGTCTGGTGAACGAAGAGGTAGATGATCAGGGGCATCAGCAGGAGCGAGGCCAGGTAGGAGAGTATCTCTCCGGCAAAAGAGAGACTCATGTCCCCTTTCAGGATGTGGGTCATGGGCAGTACGGCCACTGCCGGCGGAACCGCGGCCATGATGACAAAGCCATTCCTGAGCGATTCGTCGGGCAGACTGTAGCTCAGGAGCAGTATCAATCCGCTCAAAAGGCCGTAGTTTATGATGATGCCGAGAAATCCGCTTTTCAGAGAGCCCGAGGATTTGATATCTCTTCCCAGATCGACCTCGGTCAGGGAGAAGGCCATCATAACCATGAGCGCCGGGGTGACAAAAGCCTCTGTCGCCCCTGCGGGACCCGGCAGCGTCAGGCCTAAGAGGACTGAGAGGATGAGGACCAGTGTGGAGTTCTGAATGAGATCGACAATCCGCCTTCTTATGCTCATCTATCCTTCCTGAAGAGCAAAGCATTGTCCCGCCCAATCATCCGTCGCCTTCCGGGGCCTCGGGCTGGAGAGCATCCTCAGCCAACCACTCCTATTCCGCTTCCCAGGTAGTAAATGCCGAATAGGATCAGGAAGATGCCGCATAGCCCCAATATTCTTCTGTAATTCTCTGGGGAGAGGAGGCTCCTTCCCCGCTCCAGGCTGCTGGAGACGAGAAGATACCAGCCGAAGTCGGCGCTCCAGTGTCCGATCATGAATATTGCCGCCACGATCAGACCGGCCTCAAGGCCTGATACGATAAGGACGCTGCCTATGGAGAGCCACCAGATCCAGAAATAGGGGTTGGCTGCGCTGGTGAGAAATCCTGCTAGATATGGATTGGTGTAAGATCCGTCACCTGCGGAGGCCATGGTGGCGCTCTTGCTATCCTGCATGGTCAGAATGCCAAAAGCGATCAGAGCCAGGCCGCCCATGAGGGCGATGGAGCGAGAATACTGCTGCATAGTCACCGTTAGACCTTTCACAATTAAAAGAAATATCACGATCTCGATTAGCGCATGGCCAGCAGCAACCTTGGGGCCGGCCAGCCAGCCGTCCTTGAGTGATGAGTTGACTGTAGCCAGGAGGGTAGGTCCTGGGGCGACGGCCCCGGTCAGACCGACGGTCAGGCCTATGGAGAAGGTCATGGCAATGGTAGCTATTGATCCTGACAGCGCCTCTCCAGCCTGAATGATATCTAACATCTTCACCTCAGATCTCTTTTGGGAATAAGACTGTTGCTCTACAGGTAAAAGAGGTTTGCTGCCGGCAGCCTTTGCCTGATCGTGGGTGTTAATGCACTAATGGACAGGTCGGGATTTGAACCCGAGGCCTCTACCATGCCAAGGTAGCGATCTTCCAGCTGATCTACCTGCCCTTCGAGCCACAAGGTGAGCAGTACTCCATTTAAACATGTCGGTAGAAATAGGGCAGGCGGCTAGATGAGGATCGGGCCGCTGAGCCGCAGGAGCTGCTGAGCATCTCATCAATCTCCTCCCCAGCGGGGTAGCAGGAGAAAAAGTAGATTATGCGGCCAATTGTTGCCTAGAGAGGTCCTTTTACACCTCTTAAGGATAAAGGTCATCATCTTGCGCTGGCCGTCGCGATGGCGAAGGAGATCTTCACCTCACTTTCGTCCTGCAGGGATATGATTGATAATAAGGCATATTAAGCGTTTACTTTATAACTGAGTTGATACATACTTGCTAAAAAATTTTGCGACTGTTTGGAGCGCAAAAGGAATAAACTGGAGTGGAAATACTGGTCTAATAGATCGATCGTCGAGAGGAGGCATAATGTTGCTTTATTGTAGAGGGGATGGGCGTTGAGCAGCAGAATCGTTCAACAGACCCTGGAAGGGCTGGCTGTTTCGTCTATGCCCAGAGTCAGGACCACGGACGGCCATCTGCTGGACTGGGATAGGGAAGCCATAGCAAAGCAGCTTCTGAAAGAGACCAAACTATCTGAACAATTCTATAAAGAGCCAGGCATAACCGAAGAAGAGGCGGAGGACATCGCCAAGGAGGTGGAGCGCCGGGTTAGGTGGATGAACGTCCGCTACCTGAGCGGCCCCCTGGTCAGAGAGATCATGAATGTGATCCTCCTGGAGAGGCATCATACCGAGTGGCGAAATATCTGCACCAGGGTGGGGACACCCGTCTTCGATGCCCATCTCATCGACATCGGCACAGGCTTCGAATCCAAGGAGAACGCCAACCTGCAGGAGAACGCTGAGACCAGCCACAAGAAGAAGGCGGATAAAATAAGCAAGGAGCAGTACCTTTTGCTTCTGCCCCCATACCTTGCCGACCGCCACCTGGCAGGAGACCTGCATATCCATGACCTGGAGTACTTCGGAACCAGGCCGTTCTGCCAGGACTGGGATCTGCGCTACTTCCTCTACTACGGCCTGATGCCCGACGGCCTGGGCACCAAGGCCAGCGTTGCCGGCCCGGCCAAAAAGCCGGAGGTAGCCATACTGCATGCGGTCAAGGCCCTGGGCAGCGCCCAGACCAACTTTGCTGGAGGACAGGGCTTCTACAACTTCCTCACCTTCATCGCTCCATACTTCGAGAACCGCAACTATGAAGAGATAGTGCAGCTGATGCAGATGTTCGTCTACGAGATGACCCAGATGATGGTCGCTCGCGGCGGCCAGCTGGTCTTCTCCTCGGTGCAACTCACCCCGGGCGTCCCCAAGCTCTGGCGGGATAAGCCTGCGGTCTATGCGGGAAGGGTCTGGGACGGCTCTACTCCCGACGCGCCTCTCAAGACCTACGGCGAGTTCGAGCGCGAGGTGCGCCTGGCCTTCAAGGCCCTGATGGAGGTCATGCTCCAGGGCGACTACTGGGGCAAGCCCTTCAACTTTCCCAAACCCGAGATCAGCATTGAGCCCGATTTCATGAAGGAGGACGAAGAGTTCAATGCCGCTCATCCCGACCTTCCCACCTATCAGGAGCTCTACCTCCTGACATTCAAGCTGGCGGCGGAGTATGGCACACCATACTTTGACAACCAGCTTCCTGCCTACAGGGGTGCGGGGGAGGGAATATCATGCTATCAATGCTGCGCATATCAGTTTGCAGCCACATTCAGTAGCGACGATCAGTTCGACGACAAGCTCCGCTTCCGGGACGGCAAGCACTTCTCCATGGGCTCCTGGCAGGTTGTCTCCCTCAACTGCCCTCGTGCCGCTTATCTCGCTCGGGGGGATGACGATCTCCTCTTCGAGTATCTGCGAGAATTGATGGACACATCGGTTGAGATATTCAAGGTGAAGCGACAGTGGATGAACCAGATCATCAACAACCATCGCATGCCATTTGCTACCCAGCAGCCCAGGGATCCCATTACCGGCGAGATGGGTTCCGTCGCCGTCGGCCTGGATGCCCTGGTTTATACCATAGGCGTCGTGGGCGTCAATGAGATGGTGCAGTTCCATACCGGAAAGCAGATGCATGAATCAAAAGAGGCCTGGAAGCTGGCGGTTCGGGCCATGACCGAGATGGAGATCTATGCCCGGAAGCTCTCAGAGCAGCATGGCATGACCATTGCCCTCGCGCGCACTCCCGCCGAGACCACGGCCCAGCGCTTTGCCGTATCCGATCTCATCCACGAGGAGTTCAGAGAATGTGCCGAGAGGGTGGTGAAGGGCGACCTGGAAGCGTTGAGGAGGAATCTGCATAAGACGCGCGACTTGCCCGTCTACTACACCAACGGTACCCACCTGCCACCCAGCGCAGACGTCACCATCTTCGAGCGGGCAAAGCTCGAGCACGTATTCTTCCCCATTGTCGATGGCGGCAACATCTTCCACGTCTTCTTAGGCGAGGCCACCCCTGATCCCCAGGGCCTGATGGACTTCGGCCTGCGCCTGGCAAGAGAGACCCAGATCGGCTACTTCACCTTCACCAAGGACATGACCGTCTGCCTGGGCTGCTCACAGGTCTCGGGCGGACTGGAGGATAAGTGCCCCAACTGCGGATCGGAGAATGTGGATCACATCAGCCGGATCACCGGCTACCTGCAGGCGGTCAGCGGATGGAACAGCGCCAAGAGGCAGGAGCTCAAAGACAGGAAGAGATATAATGAACTGGCCTAGATCTGCGAAAGGTATATATCGGATATACATGCAGGTGGATCTGCCTTTGAGGCAAATTGGAGGACTCAATAATGCCCGCAGTTGTTAATCGAGACGAATGTGTAAGCTGTGGAACCTGCGTCGAGGAGTGCCCGGAGGAGGCCATCAGCTTGGACGACGAGGAAATAGCAGTCGTAAATAAGGAAAAGTGCACTGAGTGCAAGACATGTGTTGAGGCTTGCCCCTCTGAAGCAATCAGCATGGAGTGAGTGCAACTCCATCTCATTTTTTTAAGCGTATCATTTACCTGGAAACAATGCCGCTTTCGAACTCAAGCACCCTGCTTTTCCGTCGATGGCACTTCGGCAATGGCCTCATAGAAGGCCTCCCAGTCGATGCTGGTGGCGACGCAACCGGATGTTAAGAGAGGCACTCCCCTGGCAGGTATGCCATGGCGGTGGCAAAGATCCAAGCCCTCTTTTATCTCCATGGAGCACCCCACTCCAACAATAGCCCCGGGACGATATTTTTTAATGATCCTCTTTATGAAGCTGGAGCCGGGAACAATAAAGAACTTGTAGCCCAGGCTTTCCGCGTATTTCTTGGCCTCGCCAATTTCACAGCGGCCGCAGTTGACGCACATTATTCCCTCTGGGGTGAGCTTGGCTGGGCACTGGACGCTCCGGAGACACTGAGGTATGAAGATGAAACGCTTCTCATAAGGAGTGTTTAAAAATTTTTTTTCATTAATATAATTTCTCAGGCGCACGCCAACATCATCCACCATGGAGTCATCAGCTCTCGCCACCCAAAACAAAGCCTTTATGACGTCCTCAAGAAGCATGATGCCTAAAAGCATGTATCTGGCGGCGAAGAAGTTGCCCGTCTTGAAGGAGTAGAGGATGAGCAGAGCCACCAGGATGGAGATGATGAGGACGGCCACGGCAAGTAAGACCACCGCCTGGCCGATGAGATAGAACAGCTGGTTTAAGTACTCCGGAAGCATGCACTGATCTTTAAATCCCTGGCTTATAAACCTGCTACCAGGATATACTGCCAGAAGAACGGCGCAAGTTTTTTATCTCACCTGGCAGTGAGAATTATACCTTCGCCATTATGAGATTTAATGAGGATTGAAAGATGGCAAAAATGCATAGCCGAAAAGGGGGCTCCTCTCGTTCCCGACCGCCCATGGTGACCAAAGCGCCAGAGTGGTCTGACGTGTCCAAAGAGGAGCTGGAAAAGACAATCATGAAGCTGCACGATACAGGCATGTCCCCCAGCCGCATTGGCCTCACACTGAGAGATCAGTATGGAGTGCCGAACGTCAAGCTGGTAATAGGAACGAGCATAACCGGCTTTCTGAGGGACAACAATGCTCTGGCGGATATTCCAGAGGACCTGACAAATCTGATGAGAAAAGCGCTCCATGTGAGAAAGCATATCAAAGCCAATAAAAAAGACGTTCACAACAAGAGGGCTCTCCAGCTCACTGAGAACAAGATAAGAAGAATGGTGAAATACTATCACGACTCCGGGCGTCTGGCACCGGAATGGACCTATTCGCCCGAGACCGCTGAGATTCTCATCTCATGAAGCGGCTGGACAAAGCGGCAGAAGCCATCGCCCGGTCCATCAGGCATTGCGAGCACATGCGGGTGATCTCTCATAACGATGCCGATGGCATTACGTCCGCCGGGCTGATCTGCCATGCCCTTCTGCGCGCAGGCATTCCCTTCCAGGCCACATTGGTCAATCGGCTGGACCGGTCCGTGATCGACGGCCTGACCGGGCCGGTGGTCTTCTGCGATATGGGGAGCGGAAAGCCGGATCTGATCACCCGGGTGCAAGGCGAATGTTTCGTTTTAGACCATCACCAGCCGGTGGGAACGCTGGACTGCATGCACCACAACCCCCACCTCTTCGGAATAGATGGGGCTTTTGAGCTGTCTGCAGCGGGCACCGTCTATTCTGTGGTCCGTCATATGGGAGACAATGCCGATCTGGCAGGCCTCGCCCTGGTAGGAGCGATGGGCGACCGCCAGGCCATGATCGGGGCGAACAGATCCATCCTGGAAGAGGCGGTGGCCAGCGGCGCAGTGCAGATCGGGGCCGGTCTGAAGCTCTCAGAAGATGGACCGGTGAAGGATGTCCTGGCAAGGAGCATAGAGCCGCTCCTGGACTTCACCGGCGACCGGGAGAAGATCAAGAAGTTCCTGGATGATCTGAATATAAAGGGCAATGTCCAGTCCCTGGAGGGGGATGATCTGACCAGGCTGGCCACGGCTCTGACCCTCAAGCTGATCATGCAGGGCAGCTTTGCTGCGGATTCGATTTTAGGAGAGGTGATTCGCCTCCGCCATGAGGTGGTGGAAAACTCCCTGCATATGGTGCAGCTGCTCAATGCCTGCGGCAATAGAGATCTTCCCGGAATTGGGCTCACAATATGCCTGCGGGATCACGGCGCGCTCCTTGAGGCCGAGAGGCTGGCGGATGAGTACAAAGAACACATCCTGCGAGAGATTAACCTCCTTCGAGAGCAGAGCAGACAGATGAAGAACCTTCGCTACCTAAAGAGGGCAAATATGGAGGCGGGGGCGATCGTCTCGGGCCTGGGGATTCGGTATCTTTACTCCGATCTGCCCCTGGTGACATTGAATCACAAGGATGATATGATCAAGATATCTGCCCGGGGGAACAAGCCCCTCATCGCTCGGGGACTGGACCTGTCTGTGGCCCTGCGAAGGGCAGCGGAGGCAGTGGGAGGAAACGGTGGGGGCCATACCATAGCCAGCGGCGCCTCCATACCCCCGGGCAGAGAGGATGAGTTCCTGGCCCTGTTAGACGAGATCCTGGACGAGCAGCTGAATAAAAGGTCCGATCCCTCCGGCCAGACGGCTGTGGACGCGGCATGATTCATGCCCGGCTGGTCCTGCTGGCTGAGGCGGGAGAGGATATGGAGATGGTCGGCAGATCAATTGAGCCGGACAACCTGCCCAATATGAATCTGTTGATCGATAAGATAAGCCTCTCCCTACAGTTCTCAATCGAGAAGCCCGGCACTCTGCTCACCACCATGGATGACCTATTAATGAACATTAAAATAGCAAAAGAGACGCTATCTGTTGCGGAGGATAGATGAGATTTCATTTAGAGGCAAGCCTTCGGCTGAGCGCTGATGCCGGCGCAGCCGAGAAAGCCATTTCCGATTTTATAAGGGACGCTGGGCCGATATTGGAGAAGGGCGCTCCTGAGGGCCAGGGGGCAAAGATCACCGAATGGCGTCTGGACAAAAACAGAATCGATCTGGTCATCGACAGCGACCGATATGTTCGGGCTCATGATGCCCTGCTCAGGCTGCGCCGGCCTCTCTCTGAGCTGCTGGGAAAGCAGTACCGGATTGGCGTGCGGGGCATGGATGTGACCGCTTTTGAGATCGATGTCGAGTCCGACAGGGAGATTGCCCATCGTATCCCTTATGTGCGGGAGATGAGGCATGAGGGAGGACGGCTGCGCCTTATTCTGGATGTAGGCGAGGGCGGCACATTAGGCCAATCGGAGATTGAGAACCGCATTCCCGACAGGATCGTAAGCCTTCTGGAGGAGAAGCTGGAGAAGGGCTACGGAGGGAAGACTGAGCACTGGGAGCTTCTCTGGGAGAGCGAGATGAGAGTGCCTAAATTCACCGGCGATCCCACTGAGGAGATGCAAAAAGCGGGCTGGATCAAGCACGGCTCTGCCCGGGGCCAGTGGATCTACGGGCCGCAGGCGACACACCTCTTCCGCACATTCGAGGCCATCGTCTTAGAGGAGATCATCCGGCCTTTGGGCTACCAGGAGATGATATTTCCAAAGCTTGACACCTGGGACGTCTGGAAGAAGAGCGGACATGCCCAGGGGGTCTACCCGGAGATCTACTTCGTCTGCCCGCCCAAGACTCGCGATCCTGCCTTCTGGGAGGAGGTCATGGACTACTATAAGGTCACCCATGAGGTCCCCCTGGAGCTGGTCAAAGAGAAGATCGACCTGCCCATAGGCGGGATGTGCTATGCCCAGTGCCCCACCTTCTGGGGATTTCTGCAGGGGATGACCCTTCCCAACGGCGAGCTGCCCATCCGGGTATTCGATCGGTCCGGCACCAGCCACCGCTATGAGTCCGGCGGGATTCATGGCATCGAGAGGGTGGACGAGTTCCACCGGATAGAGATCGTCTGGCTGGGGACGAAGGAGCAGACCCTGGAGGAAGGGGAGAAGCTGAAAGTCTGCTACAAGCGCATCTTCGAGGATATTCTGGAGCTCACCTGGAGGACGGCCTGGGTTACTCCCTGGTTCATGGCCCAGGAGGGCAAGACCGGCCTATCAGAGATGACCGGAGCGGGCACAGTGGACTATGAGGCCATCCTGCCGTACAACGAAAACTGGATAGAGTTTCAGAATCTGTCCGTAAACGGGGAGAAGTACCCCAAGGGCTTTACAGTGAAAGCTCAATCGGGAGAGTCTCTGTGGTCAGGATGCAGCGGAGTGGGTCTGGAGCGCTGGGCCAGTGCCTTCCTGAGCCAGAAGGGGCTGGATCCATCGAACTGGCCGGAGGAGTTCCGCCGGCGCTTCGGGGAGATGCCCAAAGGGATCAGGTTCCTCTGATCCCCCTTTTTTCCTTTAGAAGTTTTGAAATAAATTAAATAGTATTGCAGCACATAAACCGATGAACCTATGAATTACTTCATTCGCGATGCTGTCCGAGAAAAGCTTGCTGCAATCAAGGTCATCGAATGCCGTGATGTAGACTATGAGACTGCTAAAGTGGAAATTGCCGGGTAGATCGATAGAAAAGGGAGATGGTGCGGGCAAAGCCCGTGATTTTCAGTCACATTCTCCCACTCCCCAGGGCTATCACCCCTTTGGCGATGAAATCCAGATTTGCGGTCTGCTCGGAGGCCACGAACGCTGCCCGGGGCGGAATTCCATAGCCGGACTTGAATGGATCGATAATGTGCATTCCCGGCGAGAGCTCCAGCCGGTAATTGCCCTGCTCGTCGGTGGCATATGCCGTCCTCCAGCCGTCGACGTTCAGGGCGGCAAAGGGAACGCCTGCGCCCGTCTGATCAGCCACTCTGCCCTGGAGCCATCCCGTAGCTCCTCCATAATACTGCGGTCCATAGTACTGCTGCCCGTACTGCCCGATGGCAGGCGATACGGTGGCCTGGGGAGCAGCGCCCGCCCAGTAGCCGACAATTCTCGGGGCGGTGGAGACGACATTCGTCTGGACCTGCACGGTGGCAGAGGTGAAGCTGTAACCGGAAAGCTCCGAGGTTATGGTGTAGCTGCCGGGTGCGAGGATCATGCTATAGCCGCCGGTGGCATTGCTGGCGGTCTCTTTGGCCTGGCCGTTGCCATCGATTATCCAGATCCTGGCTCCGGATATTCCCTGGCCATATGAATCGACCACCTGGCCGGAAAGGCCGGCCGCAGTGTTGCTGTCGGGTTGACAGCAACCCAAGAAAGGGGCGCCCATGATGAGCAGAATCATCGATAAGATTATTAGATAACGTTTAATCATTGAAATCCCCAATTACTATATCATCTGGCAGGCATTTAAAATTATGGCTCGTTTTTGTTCTTTCTTATAGTTGAAATGATTAGACGCAGCTTATTTATTGCCAATTGGCCTATACTGCAGATGCACGGCGCACGGAGACGACAGCCATATGACCTATGCGATAATTATCTTATCAAGGGCTCAAAAATACTTTGATACTTTAGATGAGCAGACAATTTTCAGTATCTGGTCAAATGCAGCTGAATTGAAAGAGAATCCCTATCATTCTCGGCCTCTGGCCGATATCAAAAAGCTAAGAGGCTTCAGATCACCTCCTATGTACCGGCTGAGAGTTGGCAGACACCGGCTCGAATATTTCATCGATGAAGGCAATAAGACAATCACAGTTACAAATGCATTCCGTAGATCCGGTGACTCCGATTACCGATGAGAATATATATTAATAATACAGATTTAGAGAGGACCATGAAGACGAATGCCGTCGAAACAAGAGCGCGCCAAGAGAACGAAGATTTCAGCGAGGCGGCCCACGTAGATGAGGAATACGAATATCTGCTTAAAAACAAGGATCAAGGCATAACCTTCGAAGAGTATTGCCGCAGACGCGGAATTAATATCTAAGGGCTTGACGCAAAATAAAATAGACAACTTTATATTGTAGAACGTTGTTTATATATTAT
>WOYI010243780.1_pt1 | contig 22932 bp, 22 predicted proteins | sample 6423411 | NCBI WGS metagenome assembly WOYI01 (sample SAMN13441803, study PRJNA592873) | oil field metagenome | biome: oil field; feature: oil-well bore; material: oil-contaminated soil; isolation source: oil-contaminated soil from oil-well borehole | place: Germany: Wietze | collected 2016-10-18 ... | reverse complement strand
GGAGCTTGGGAAACGTTATCGAGCTGCAACAACTGTACAATACTCATGGGAGTGAGCATTTCAACTTTTCTGTACTTGAGGAGCTCCCCTATGACAAGGATGATCAAACTAAGGATTACAAGGATGATCTCTTTATCCTTACCGCACTGTATCTGGAGAAATTTCCAGATGCAAAGGAGATACATGTATGGAAATACCCACAACACTCAAACACAAGCCAGTGATTGTCGTTGAGAACTACGGCGAAGTCGATGGCAAGAGAGCCTACGACTCGGATGCGAAGGGCCTGTCCATAGGGTTGGCCCAATGGAATGACCGTGGAAGCGTTGAGGCTTCTGCAAAGGTCTGGCGTCATACAGGGGAGAAGTGGTCTCGACAGAGTGAGGAACTTCCTTTGAACAGGGTTCTCGATCTTGCAATACTGCTGTGCAGGACCAGCCTATACTTCCAGGATGCATATCGCTTCCCCAAGTATTATGATCCGCAAAACCCACAGATTGATAGGATTGGGATACAGGGGGACGCGATGACCGTTGAGGTCTGTACAAACAATCCCCTTATCGACACCGATATCCGCCTGCTCGCCGATGCCATGGGCAAGGATGGGGAGCTTCTGGGTGAACGTTTCAGGGTTCTCTCTTCCTTGCTTAAGGATATGGGATATTGAGAGGAATTATCTGCTTGATGTGGCGTTTTCTTGCTAACTTGTGCTAGACATGATACGCTTTTTATATAAGGAGTTACGAATGTCTGATTACATGAATGGAACTGGTGTCCAATACCATCTGCATATAAAGGAAGGTGATGTCGGTAGGTATGTCATCCTCCCCGGCGATCCCAAGCGCGTCCCCTTGATTGCAAAATATCTCGATGATGCTCGCCTGGTTGCCGATAGCCGTGAGTTTGTTACCTATACCGGTACCCTTGAGGGGGAGAAGGTTTCGGTAACCTCCACCGGCATTGGAGGCCCTTCGGCCTCCATTGCAATGGAGGAGCTCTTCAAGTGTGGCAGCGATACCTTTATTCGCATGGGCACCTGTGGTGGTATTGCCCTTGATGTTATGGGGTCTGATGTGGTCATTGCCACCGGAGCTGTCAGGATGGAGGGCACAAGCCGGGAGTACGCTCCTATCGAGTTCCCTGCCGTTGCCAACTTTGAGGTTGTCACAGCCCTTATGGATGCTGCTTCCCGCTTAGGCAATAGGAGCCATGCCGGGGTTGTGCAGTGCAAGGATTCCTTCTATGGTCAGCATTCACCCTCAGAGATGCCTGTCTCCTATGACCTTATCAACAAGTGGGAGGCCTGGAAACGTCTGGGTGTGCTTGCCAGCGAGATGGAAAGTGCCGCTCTGTTTGTTGTTGCCTCCAAGCTGGGGGTGCGTTGTGGCAGTGCCTTCTTCGTGGTTGGTAACCAGGAGCGGGAGCTGTTGGGTATGGAAAACCCCAAGTTCCACGATACTGATTCTGCCATCAAGGTGGCCGTTGAGGGAATTCGGAACCTTATCCTTAAAGATAGGGCAAAGAGCACCTAAATCTGGCATGCACGAATCTCACGGCTCCCCGATGGGGAGCTTTTTTCTTGCAGGATTGTCTGTATGCTCAGGTCCTGGGGAAAGGGGCCCATCTTACCCAAGGAACTGAGGCAGTTGCTGCCATGGTAGGCCTCATAGGTTCCGCACAGGGGGTAGTTCTTCCCAGAAAGGGGGAGTCGCCCACTGATGTTTTTGTAGTGATGGAGGAGATCCTTGGTGTGGGCAATGGATTCCAAGGTACAGTGCTGTTCCAGAAAACTGAACTGGGGCTTTCCTTTTGGTAGGTAGATGAGCAGGTCCAGTAGGGTGGGAATCAAGGTGTAGTCTAGGATAGTACCCCCTTGTGCTTCTATGTTCAGATAGACTCGCAAGAGCAACTGCTTGGCTTTCACCCATGTCGTGTAGATAACTTGTTCACTGGAAAATTGCATCCTGTAGTACATTTCTATCCTCCATGTGGATAGAGAACAGTACTGTTAGGGTTTGCTTCAATGTTCGTAGAAGGGAACATCAAGTTCCTCAAGTTTTTCTTTCCCTTGTCGGAGGAGGCTGTTGAGATTTTCTTTCTTTTCTGCAATGAGCAGGGCTTCAATTGTGTAGATTTCCAGACCTTGCTCTTCGTATTCGTTCTGGAGTTCCCTGTTGGAAAAGTTTCCCAGGTCAAGGTCGAAACGAATCTTTTGGATGTCTTGGGAAAGGTTTTCACTCGTAATCAAAAGCGTCTTCTCTGTCTGTAGGTTATAAATACGGATAATTCCCCTCATGCTTTGGGAACTGAATAAGTGCGAATCTTTCATATCTGGTTACTATAGTAAAAATGACGGGTTCTGTACACAGAACAAGAATACTGGTTAGCCCTTGCTTTTTTTCTCTCAAACACTAATACTTTGGGTGTTTTTCGCATGTACCGGGATTTTTCGTTTGTTGCTTAATTGTGAGGAATCCTTTATCATATTGCATTATTACAAGGTAGGAATTCAGATGGCTCAACAAATTCAGGATTTGGTTGCTTCCATCCGCAAGGATGGCATTGAAGTGGCCCAGAAAGAGGCGGCACAGATTATTTCTGATGCCAAAGCCCAGGCTGACGACATAGTCTCTCAGGGGCGCAAACGTGCCTCCCAACTCATTGAAGATGCACAGAAAGAGATTGATGTACGTGACCAGAGTGCCCGTGCAAGCCTTCAACAGGCAAGTAGGGATGTACAGCTCTCCTTGAAGAAGGCTATTCAGAAACAACTTGATACTCTGCTCGTGGAAAAGCTTGAGAAAGCCTTCAGTTCAGAAGCCTTGGTTGTTCTGGTCACTTCTGTTGTCAAAGAACTTTCTGAGAGTACGAAAACAGAAATCCAGCTCAACGAGAAGGATTTCAAGAAGCTTGCCTCTTCCCTAAAGAGTGAACTCAGTGAGAAGATCAAGGGTGGTTTGGAGATAAAGGCTGTTGATTCAGTTCAGAACGGTTTCCGCATTGCTGAAAAAGACGGCTCTGGTTTTTATGACTTCAGTGCAGAAGAGACTGCTAACCTCATGAGACCGTTTCTTTCTTCATCCATTGCAGAGATTGTCTTCGCTCAAGCGAAGTAAGGAGCAGAGATGGCTTCCTATTACTATCTGGTTGCGACACTGCCCCTACTGCGCTACGATGGTCAGTGCCCGTTTGATTCGGCATCCTTCCTCGAGCAATGCAAGAGTCAGGTCAGTGCCCATGATTACCAGACAATCGTATCTGCCCTATCAGGCAGAAGCTCTTCCCACCCTTTTCTCAAGAAGTGGCAACAGTTTGCTTCCATGGTAAAAAGGGAGTTGAATGACCAACGGAGCAAGAAGCTCGGTCTTTCCTCACCTAAATACCACAATGATGGGGAAAAGGAAGGGCGTATAGGTGAGGCTGTTCGCCAGGCCATCTCGAATGAGAACGCCCTGGATGCAGAACTCTCCTTGCTCTCCCTCAAATGGAAGTATCTTGATGAGATAGCAGCCTTGCACTACTTCGATGTGGAGGCGTTGCTCTCGTATGCTGTAAAGCTACAGCTTCTCAAGCGCAAGAGTCTTTTTACCAAGGAGGAGGGCAATGCTGAATTCAAGCGCCTTTTCTCCAATTTACAGTCTGAAATAGCAAATACGTAGTGGAGTTGGATATGGCAAATACAAGTGGACGTGTAATTGGCGTCAATGGCAATATGGTTTCTGTAGAGTTTGACAGCGCCATTTCAAAGAATGAAGTTGGGTACATCCGTCTAGGGGATATCAAGCTCAAGGGCGAAGTCATCAAGATCAACAAGAATGTTGCATCATTGCAGGTTTTTGAGATGACAGAAGGTATCAGCGTGGGCGACCCCGTTGAGTTTTCAAACGAGATGCTGAGCGTCGAGTTGGGGCCGGGGCTGTTGCAACAGATTTATGATGGTCTGCAGAACCCCCTGCCCAAACTGGCCGAACAATGCGGCTTCTTCCTGCAAAGGGGTGTCTACCTCGATCCCATCCCCAACCAGGACTGGGAGTTTACCCCCTCAGCTAAGCTAGGTGATGTACTCAGGCCTGCCGACACCTTTGGTACGGTACCAGAAGGGCTGTTTACCCATGAGATCATGCTTCCTTTCTCCTTTCCGGAAGTTGACTGGAAAATTACAGCCATCAAGGAGAAGGGTACCTACAATGTCAGGGAGAACATTGCCACCGTCGAGGATCCCAAGGGTAACAAGCGCGAGTTGAGCATGGTCTTCACCTGGCCTGTCAAACGTGCCATCATGAAGTATGAAGAGCGCCTGCGTCCCGATGAGACGCTGGTGACCAAGATCAGGATCATTGACACCTTTTTGCCTGTGGCAAAGGGTGGTACTTACTGCACTCCCGGCCCCTTTGGGGCTGGTAAGACTGTGTTGCAGCATATGACCAGCCGCAATGCTGATGTTGACATAGTCATCATCGCCGCCTGTGGCGAGCGAGCAGGTGAGGTTGTCGAGGTACTCAAGGAGTTCCCTGAACTGACAGACCCCAAGACCGGACGCTCCCTGATGGAAAGAACCATCATTATCTGTAATACCTCCTCAATGCCAGTTGCAAGCCGTGAAGCTTCGGTATATACCGCGGTGACCATGGCCGAGTATTACCGCCAGATGGGCTTGAACATCCTCCTGCTTGCTGATTCCACATCCCGTTGGGCTCAGGCAATGCGTGAGATGAGTGGCCGTCTTGAGGAAATTCCCGGCGAAGAGGCCTTTCCAGCATACCTTGAAAGCCGCATAGCAGAGTTCTATGAGCGTGCAGGAAAAGTGAGGCTTAAGGATGGACGTATCGGCTCTGTCACTATCGGAGGGACTGTAAGTCCCGCCGGAGGAAACTTCGAGGAGCCTGTGACCCAGGCAACCCTGAAGGTTGTCGGAGCTTTCCATGGGTTGAGCCGTGAACGCAGTGATGCACGTAAGTATCCCGCCATCGACCCTCTCGGGTCTTGGTCCAAGTATGAGGGTATCATTGCAAGCAACAAGGTTGACTATGCCCGATCAATTCTCTTTAGGGGAGGTGAGGTCAACCAGATGATGAAGGTTGTCGGTGAGGAAGGTACTTCCATCGCAGACTATGTCGTCTACCAGAAGAGTGAGCTCATCGATGCCTGTTATCTGCAGCAGAACTCCTTTGACCCAGTTGACTCATCCGTTTCGGTTGATAGGCAACGGCATGTGTTTGAGCTCTTGTTTTTAGTCCTTGCAGCCAAGTATGAGCTTGAGAACAAGAAACAGGTTCGTTCCTTCTTCAATACGGTCAGACAGAATTTCCTGGACTGGAATAACGTTGAGTTCAAGAGTGAACGGTTCACCCAGATAGAATCTGAGATACAGAAACTCTATAAGGGCAAGTTCGTGCAGTTTGACGCCGTTGCCGAGAAGTTGATGTAAGGGGTAGATGATGCAAAAAGTATATTCAAAGATAGAATCAATTGTGGGAAACGTCATAACCGTACGTGCAGAAGGGGTCAGCAATGGAGATCTTGCCATAGTGTCTTCCTCCCATGGCGAAAGTTATGCTAACGTCATCAAGCTTGATAACGACTTGGTCTCCTTGCAAATATTTGCAGGGGCACAGGGTGTTTCCACCGGAGACCAAATCCGCTTCCTGGGGGTTCCCATGCGGGTATCCTACAGCGAAAACCTTCTTGGACGCGTGTTTGATGGTACAGGTAAACCCCGTGACAAGGGACCTTCCCTGACCGAGAATATGATTGATATCGGCGGTCCTGCAGTCAACCCTGCCAAGAGAATCATCCCCAGGAACATGATCCGTACCGGTATCCCGATGATTGATGTCTTCAATACCCTTGTTGAGAGTCAGAAGCTGCCGATCTTCTCAGTCAGTGGTGAACCCTACAATCCCTTGTTGGCCCGAATTGCAATGCAGGCTGAGGTAGACCTGATCATACTCGGTGGCATGGGACTGAAGTATGACGATTATCTCTTCTTCAAGGACACCTTGGAAAAGAGTGGTGCCATGAGTAGGACAATCATGTTTGTCCATACAGCGAGTGACCCAACCGTTGAGTGTATGCTTGTCCCGGATATGTCTTTGGCTGTTGCAGAGCATTTTGCTCTCGATGGCAAGAAGGTTCTGGTTCTGCTTACCGATATGACCAACTTTGCTGACTCTATGAAGGAAATGGCCATTACTATGGACCAGGTCCCCTCCAATCGTGGATACCCTGGAGACCTCTACAGTTCCTTGGCTTCACGCTATGAGAAGGCTGTCGACTTTGAAGGGGCCGGATCACTTACCATCCTGGCTGTCACTACGATGCCTGGTGATGATGTCACTCACCCGGTTCCTGACAATACAGGCTATATCACCGAAGGCCAGTACTACCTCAAGGGTGGAAGGATCGAGCCTTTTGGTTCCCTCTCGCGTTTGAAGCAGCAGGTCAACCAGGATACCCGTGATGATCACCGTTCCCTCATGGATGGTATGATCAAGTTGTTCGCTTCCTACAAGGAGTCAGTGGAAAAGAAGTCCATGGGCTTCATGATGACTGAGTGGGATGAGAAGCTACTGAAGTATGGCAACCTGTTTGAGGACAAGCTGATGGACCTTAGTGTCAACATCCCCCTTGAGCAAGCCTTGGATTTGGGTTGGGAGATCCTCTCCGAGTGTTTTGAACCAAATGAGACAGGATTGAAGAGCGATTTGATTCTCAACCGTTGGCCAAACAAGTCGGTTGACTAAGGGGGGACGATGGCAGTCAAACTGACGAAAAACGAGCAAAAGCTACAGAAGGATCGCCTCAAGCAGTTTCAGCGCTATCTGCCGACCTTGCAACTGAAAAAACAACAGTTACAGATGGTAATCCGACAGATAGAGAATGAAGTTGAGCAGATGCGACAACAGCAGAAGCAACTGGTCTTGGCGATGCAGGTGTGGATAGCGGTCTTCAATGAAAATACGGCATTTCCCGATGAACTGGACCTTGATACTCTGATCAAGATAGACAGGGTGGAGCGTTCAACAGGAAATATCGCAGGGGTATCCATTCCCATTTTCAAGGAGCTTTCCTTCCAGAGCATCAGCTATGACCTGGATGACTATCCACTTTGGGTTGATCAAGCTCTCAAGAGTCTACGTGATGTATCCCGCTTTGATGCCCTGATAGCTACCCTTGAACAGCAGGTGAGATTGCTGAACCGGGAGCTGAGGACCACCAGCCAGCGGGTCAATCTCTTTGAGAAGGTAAAGATTCCTGAAGCCAAAGAGAATATTCGCAAGATTGCCATCTATCTGGGTGACCAGCAGACCGCTGCAGTAGTGCGGGGAAAGATAGCCAAGAAAAAACTGGTAAAGGAGGCCTGATATGATTGTTCCGATGAAAAAAGTATCTGTCATTGTCCAGGCCCATAATAAGAACTCGATGCTGAAGACTCTACGCAAAGAGGGTGTAATGCACATCTTTACAGAGAGCGTCCGTACAGAGAGGGGTGAAGTTCTCAAGAAGCAGTATGATGAGCTGGTAAAGGTTCGTAGCAGCATTCTTGAAAAGGTAGACAGCAAAAAAGCCCCAAAGCAGAAAAGTGTATCTGAAGAGGTATTCGTTGAGCTTCATGACCGGTATCAGCAACTGCTTGAAACCCGCTCTAAGCTCGAGGAAGAGGTGACAAAGGACTCTGTACTCATTGAGCAATTGCGACCTTGGGGTGATTTTGACCCTAAAGAGATTGACAGACTTGCCAGAGATGGGGTCAGACTTGCTTTCTACACACTCACCAAAAAAGATTTGAAGGCTCTCGACTCATCCATCCCCTATATCGAATTGGCCCCTATGGGATCACTTCAGGCTATAGCTGTTGTGGATGCAGATCTTGATAACACTGTTGGCGTAACACGCCTCACCCTTCCAGAGCTGGGACTAGTTGAGCTCCAAGAACGAAATGCCTATGACCGGCAACGCCTTGTTGAGATTGATGCCAGTTTCAGGGAGGCAGGGGCCTATCTTGATGCTTACCAGTACAGGATGGATCGTGTAGAGCAGGAACTTCGATTTGACCAGGTCTATGCAAATTCTGATGGAGGGGAGGATCTCACATGGATCACCGGGTATCTTCCCGCCCCTGAGGAGAATGCTTTCAGCAAGTTTGCTTCCAACCAAGGGTGGGCTTATCTGATTGATGACCCTACAAAAGAGGACAACCCTCCCACTCAGGTAAAGTATGCAAAGGGTGTTGGTATCATCAAGCCGTTGTTCGATATCCTGGGGACGGTTCCAGGATATAGGGAAAACGACATCAGCCTTTGGTTCCTGCTGTTCTTCAGCCTGTTCTTTGCCATGATAATAGGGGATGCAGGCTACGGTCTGGTCTTCCTCTTAGCTGCTTTCGGTATGCATATCAAGGCAAGGAAGGCAACCACCATGGTACTGCTTATCTATGTTTTAAGTATTGCCACTATCATCTGGGGGACGTTGACAGGTACCTGGTTTGGTTCGAAGATGATCCTTGAATCCATTCCCTTCCTGCAGAGGCTGGTCATACCTTCGATTTCCAACTATCCAGAACTCTTTGGTATTGATGCTGTCACGGCTCAGAACCAAGTGATGAAGTTCTGTTTCATCATTGGGACGGTCCAGCTCTCGCTTGCATGTGTGTTGAATATCGTGCATAAGATCCCCAAGAAGGATATGAGCTTGTTTGCTGATCTTGGTTGGATGATCGACGTGTTGGCACTCTACTTTGTCGTATTGCAGCTCGTAGTCGGTGAAAGTGTCAACTTTTCCCTAGTTGGAGGAGCAGTTGGGCTTGGGTTTCTTCTGGTTGTGGTATTTGGTTCCCAGGGCCCTGGTATTCGGTTTGGTAAGGGCCTGGCCTCCGGTTTGGGTGGATTTTTCACTACATTCCTGAATACAATCAGCTGCTTCTCAAACATCATGAGTTACATTCGTCTGTTTGCTGTTGGTATGGCATCTGTTGCGATAGCGCAGAGTTTCAACAGTATGGCTGGTGGAATGCTCTCAGGTTTTGCAGCTATAGCTGGTGTCCTGGTTCTGATAATCGGGCACTCCCTTAACCTGGTTATGGGATTGCTCTCAGTAGTGGTACATGGTGTACGACTGAATCTTTTGGAATTTTCCGGGCAACTCGGTATGGAGTGGACTGGAATCTCATATGAACCGTTCTCACAGACGGTACAAGAAAACTGAATCGTTGTTTACGAACAACTAAGGAGAAAACATGGCTAATGTGGAATTTATCGGACTGGCTTGCGCCCTGTCCCTTTCAGCTCTAGGTTCCGGTCTTGGTGCAGGTGCTGCAGCTCAGGCAGCAGTTGGCGGCTGGAAGAAATGTTATGCGAACGGTAAGCCCGCTCCCTTTATCATGGTCGCTTTCGCTGGTGCTCCACTGACACAGACCATCTACGGGTTCCTGCTTATGAATTTCATCGCTGCCGCTATTGCAGCAGGTGCTTCCTCCATGCTCGCCCTTGGCGTTGGCGTCTTTGGTGGACTGGCCATCGGTCTCTCCGCTTGGATGCAGGGCAAGACCAGTGCTTGCGCTTGTGATGCGTTGGCTGAGACCGGAAAGGGAACAGCCAACTACTTTATTGTCATTGGTATCGTTGAGACTGTAGCTCTCTTTACCCTGGTCTTTAGCTTGCTTGCCTTACAATAGAAAACTATCGAACGACGGTTCTCATACAACAAAGTGCACTCCTGCAAGGGAGTGCACTTTGTTGTAAGGGAGATACGTATACCAATGGTACTATCGATTGGTCTTTTACCTAGTAAAATTCTGAAAAGTTTCAAAAATACAGAGAACATTACAATTAGCCTAGTATTTTACTAGGCCAATTGGTTGACAAATCAATGCAATAGTATGATGATACTTGTATACCCCCTAGGGGTATAAGGAGTCGCTTATGATGTTTATACCATTATTGCTTTTCATCATCTTATTTTACTTTCTATTTCGCAATTCTGATTTCTCCAGAAATCAAATCCCTTCAACCAACGAGCGTTCACCATTGGACATTCTCAAACAGAGATATGCCGAAGGGACACTCTCGCAAGAAGAATTTATACGCATGAGAGAAGAACTCAGCAAGAGGAACTAGGAGGTTTTTAGATGCATGGATATTATTGGGGGTATAGGGGAATACCCAGGACAGGGGCTTTCTCCTGTTGGAACTATATTGATTCCCCCCTTGGCTTTTATCTGATGATAGGCCTTATGGCTCTGGTAGCTGTAGCTATTGTACTGCTTGTTGTTGGTGCAAGAAAAAAGAATCGTCAGATATTTGAAGATTCAGAAGCCATGGCGATCATAAAACGTCGGTATGCGAAGGGTGAACTTACGAATGAAGACTTTCAAAGAATGAAGAAAGACTTGCATTAACCTTGTCCAATGCTGCTATTCACGTTGTGTGAATGGCACAAGAGTCGATTATGTGCACGATACACTGCATGGTTACCTATGTACAGTATCGTGCACATTGTTGTTCCTACAGGAATTTTCCTTCCATTTCTAACAAACCTATCTTCTTATCAAGACCACCGGCATACCCAACCAACGATCCATTCTTGCCGATGACCCGATGGCAGGGAATGATTATGCCGAGCTTGTTACGGTTGTTCGCCATGCCAATGGCACGACAAGCTTTTGGGTTTCCTATTTGGATTGCCATATCCTCATAGGAGCGTGTCTCTCCATAAGGAATTTCTAGGAGGGCATCCCAAACCTGCTTCTGAAAGGGAGTTCCTATAGTTTTCAAAGGAACGGAGAAGGTTTTTCTCGCCCCTGAGAAGTACTCATCAAGCTCCTGTCTAGTCCAGATAAATATATCCAAGAGAGGTAAGCCAAGATTATCCTGATCATGAAGGCCAAAGTTCAAAGCTGTCAGGAATTTCCCGTCACTCTGTAAGGTAATGGGACCGAATGGAGATTCATAGGTAGCGTAATAGATGGGATTTCCAACAGTGGCTGTCATAAGGAGTTCCTCCTTTTTCATCCTAGAGCGAAATGCTCTTGTGGTAAAGAAGAGAAGGTAGAAAAATAAAATACATATGCCGGCAAGGGAAAGCCTGTACAGCTCTCCTTGCCGGCATACGATACTCACAACTGGTTCGGATATTATCCTTTTACAAAGACACGCTCTTCAATAGGGATGAAGGTTTTCTCTCCTGCAGGACTCTCAATGGAACCAAAGGGCATCTGGGCTATGAGAGACCATGAGGTGGGGAGGTTCCAAATTCTCTTCACTTCATCCTCTATGAGGTTGCCATAATGCTGTAAGGAAGCACCTACCTTGATGTTTGCCAGGGCATTCCAGATTGCAAACTGCACCATTCCAGTGCTATGCATACTCCACAGGGGGAAGTTTTCCTTATAGAGAGAAAAATCTTGTTGTAGTTGTCTGATGACCGCTTGCTCTTCAAACACCAGCACTGTTCCTGCTCCAGCGGCAAATGATGCAATTTTATTGGTTGTGTCCTCAACTTGATTTTCTGGGATAATCTTCAAGAGTGTATCAAGCACTATTTTCCAAAGCCTCTTGCTCTCATCCCCATAGAGAATGACCGCACGGGAACTCTGGGAATTGAATGCAGTGGGACTAATGCGTACAGCTTCCTGTATGGTCTTTGTTACCTCTTCCTTTGAGACGGGTAGGGTGTTGCCAAGGCCATATATTGAACGTCTGAGGGCGATACTGTCTAAAAATGTGTTTTTCATACACTAATACTCCTATTGGAAGCAATATAATAGAAAGCAATATAAAAGTAAAGGCATGATCCCTTACTTGTTACGTTTCATTACCTGGCACAGGTTATAGAGAGAAATACTCGAAATGAAGCTTCTTTTGCAGGTTCGACCAACTCTGGGCAAATGATGGTTTTAAATATACTAGATAAGTAAATGTAAATGGATACTATGCATTGACTAATACCACTAACTATTCGATTATATATGTGATAGGACTGTTTTCATCTGGGATAACAGAGTAGTGAAAACTATCTTCAGTGATAGACTCATTTGCTACGACTAGGGAAGGTTTGTATGAGTTCTCGTAGTATTGGAATCTTGTTACTCGTTGGTGGTGTCACCCTTCTTGTTGGAGGGTATATCGCTTCCCAGTCGACTTCAGAATCAATTCGTTCTTTTTTCGGGTTTAGATTCGGCAAAGAGACCATGTGGTACATTATTGGCGGTCTAGCTGCTTGTGTTTCAGGTATATTTGTACTGAAAGGAAGGTAGGACCCTTGTGAGGTTTTATATTTTTCTATCACTGTGTAAATCATGAATATTTGATTGTCTGGCTACGAAAAAGGAAGGTATATATGGTACGAATACTTGGAATCATTATGTTTGTCGGCGGTGTAGCACTTATCGTTGGCGGCTATTATGCCTCCCAGTCTGCATCAGAGTCACTTCGATCCCTTTTAGGCTTCAGATTTGGTAAGGAGACCATGTGGTATCTTATCGGAGGGGCCGCTGCAGTGGTCTCTGGTCTGTTGTTGCTTATGTCCAGTAGGAACTGACTCTTGATCAGGCCATCAATGGCCTGTAGGTAGTGACAACCTCATTCTATAAGGCTCATCCTTATCAATCTTGCCCTTCTTGCTGAAATCTGTATACTGGGGCTTAGAGGTTTACCTATGATTTATGATGATCTTTCAGATCTTTCCCGATACATTACCCTCATTGATGAGCTTCCTAATGTACTCAAGATAATCGAATCAAAACGGTGGAAGGAAGAGTCCGTTGGCCAAAAAATATGTCATAATCCTCGCATTTCCTATGAGGTGGTGGAATATACTAGTTCCGTGGAGCCTCGTCTGTATCAGGTATTTGAGGAAAAGACTAGGGTCCATATTCTATTGTCCGGAGAGGAGCTCATGGCTGTTTCCTGGCCCGAGCATGCCCGATCCCTCTCCTTTGACCAGGAAGGGAAGGCAAATCTTGCCGCTGATCCTATTGGAGTGATACATGCCAAACCTGGGCATTTCGCTCTCTTCATGCCTGGTGAGCCCCATACTGTTGGAATGGAATCCCCTGGTAATAGAACAAAGGTACGAAAACTCATCTTCACCATTATAGAATAAAAAAGCTATACAGGCGTTTACCAAACCCTTAACAAAGAAGGGGTAAAACGGTAGAATTCGTGAAGGTAAAGTGAGGACGTATCATGATTGAGTATCACACCGCTACCATTGGCGATAGAAAAATAGGGAAGGATCTGCCTGTACTGGTGCAAACTATGTATGACAGTGCAATTCCACACGATAAAGCAGGGCTGCAAGAGCTTCTCAGGCGTATAGGAGCCCTCAATGCCATGGGATGTGACATCCTGCGCTTTTCCTATCCAAGCCTTGAGGATCACGAGAGCTTTTCCTGGCTCTGCAGGCATAGTCCCATTCCCTTGGTGGCGGATATTCATTTCGACTATACATTGGCACTGGATGCAATTGCATGTGGCGCTCAAAAGATACGCATAAATCCAGGCAATATAGGAGCCCGTTGGAAAGTTGATGAGGTAGTCAGAAGCGCCTTGGATAACAACGTTGCCATACGCATCGGGCTCAACAGTGGCTCCCTGCCCAAAGGGGAGGAGAGCATGCCCTATTTGATGAGCAACTCTGCCCTTGAGTATCTAGGCTGGTTTGAGAGCCTTGGGTTCTATAACTCTGTGGTCTCTCTGAAGGCTAGTGATGGAGAGACGACCTATGAGGCTAACAGACTGTTTGCCTCACAAAGTGGCTATCCCATTCATTTGGGGGTGACAGAAGCTGGTTCTGTAGTCTCTTCAGTTACCCGCTCAACCTGGGCTTTGGGAAGACTCCTTTCCTTGGGTATTGGCAATACGCTTCGTATAAGCATTACAGGCGATATCGAGACCGAAGTGCACTCTGGTGTTGAACTCCTAAGGACATTGGGTTTGCGAAAGGGTGGCATTCGCATCGTCAGTTGTCCCCGATGCGGAAGGCACAGCTTTGACTCCCAAGGTTTTCTGCAGTCCATCGAAAAGGAACTGCTGAGCGTAAGCAAACCCCTTACTGTCGCCATCATGGGTTGTCAGGTTAACGGGCCAGGGGAGGCGAAGCATGCAGACATTGCAATTACAGGTATTGGAAAGGATATTTTCCTCTATGAAAAAGGAAAACTGGTTCGAAAAGTCAAACTTGAAGAGGCTAGGGACGCAGTATTGGAAGCGGTAAGGAATGCAGAATAAACTCATAGTGAAGGGTGCTCGCGAGCACAACCTAAAAAACATAGATATCGAGCTGGAAAAGAACAAGCTCATAGTGATTAGCGGACTCTCCGGAAGCGGAAAGAGTTCGCTTGCCTTTGATACCATCTTTGCAGAGGGACAGAGACGATACGTAGAGAGCCTCAGCTCCTATGCACGCATGTTTCTTGATAGGATGGACAAGCCTGATGTCGATTACATGGAAGGGCTCAGCCCTGCCATCGCCATCGAGCAGAAGTCAACCCAGAAGAACCCACGCTCGACTGTGGGAACCATTACAGAAATCTACGACTACTATCGTCTGTTCTGGTCCCGGATAGGCACTCCCCACTGTCATAAGTGCGGACGTGAGATAACTGAGATGAGTGTCGACCAGATTATAGATGCCATCTACAAGGCCCCAGAGGAGAGTAAGATCATCGTAAGCGCCCCCGTCGCCATTGGGCGAAAGGGCGAATTCAAGAAGGTGTTCGAAGATGCCAAGAGTGGGGGGTTCCAGAGGGTGAAGGTCGACGGTATACTGCTGGACCTTGAGCAGAGCATCAACCTTGAAAAACAACAGAAGCATTCCATAGATGTGGTGGTGGACCGGCTCATCTTGCGTCCCGATGCCCGCCAGCGTCTTGCATCAAGCATTGAGACCTGCAATGAGATGACGAACGGCTTGGTGAAGATAACCTTCATAGCGGAGGACAACAGCGAACATGAGGAGATATACAGCGAACGTAACAGCTGTCCACACTGTGGCATAACTCTTCCAGACCTGGAGCCACGCCTGTTCAGTTTCAATAACCCCTTTGGTGCCTGCCCTGATTGCAACGGCCTTGGTGTCAAGACTGAGTTTGACCCTGAGCTCATTATCCCCGACTACTCAAAAAGCTTCAACAAAGGTGCCATCGCCACCCAAAACCCGGAAGCCGAGTGGTCTCGCGTCCCCTTTGAGGCCCTTGCCAAACATTTTGGCTTTACCTTGAACACCCCGTTCAGCAAATTATCTCCTGAAGTCATCAGCGCAATCCTCTATGGTACCAAGGAAAGCCTTACCATGGAGTACGCCAGAGAAAAACGCAAGGAGCTCTATCGGGTCGACAAACCATTTCCCGGAGTGATACCTGATTTGCAACGTCGCTATTACGAGACACAAAGCATGCAGATACGCATGTGGATGAACTCCTTTCAAAACTCCCATGTCTGCGACAGCTGTCATGGGGACAGGCTCCGTCCTGAGGCACTGGCAGTGACCATCAAGGGTATGAACATCATGGATGCGACCAGGCTTTCTGTAAAGGAATCCCTTGAGCTGTTCAAGGATTTTCCCCTTACAGAGAACCAGAAGATAATCTCTACTCAGGTGCTCAAGGAAATACGGTCTCGCCTACGTTTCCTCAGTGATGTTGGGCTGACCTATCTTACCATCGACCGTAGTAGCGCCACCCTCAGTGGAGGGGAGGCCCAACGTATCCGTCTTGCTACCCAGATTGGAAGTGCCCTCAGTGGTGTATTGTATGTCCTGGACGAACCCTCCATTGGGTTGCACCAGAAGGATAACCAGAAGCTCATCGATACGCTGAAAAAACTCCGGGACCTGGGCAACACGGTCCTGGTTGTCGAACATGATGAGGCTACCATTCGTGAAGCGGACTATGTGGTCGACTTGGGGCCGGGGGCTGGCGTACATGGGGGATATATCACCGCCCAAGGCACTCCTTCAGAGATTGAAGCCAACCCTGCAAGCATCACCGGCCTGTTCCTTAGTCGCAAGCTCACCATTCCCATCCCAAAGAAGAGACGCAAGGGCAATGGGAAAAAGATAGCCATCAAGGGGGCGTGCAAGAACAATCTCAAGAGCCTTGATGTGGACATTCCCTTGGGTAAGATGATCGCCCTGACCGGCGTTTCCGGCAGCGGCAAGAGCTCCCTGCTCAACGAGGTGCTCCTTCCCGCGGTAAAACGAGAGATTGCCCAGAAAAACCCTAATTTTGATGGGTATTCCACCATAACCGGCATTGAGCATCTTGATAAGGTCATCAACATTGACCAAAGTCCCATCGGACGTACACCCCGCAGTAATCCTGCAACGTACGTGGGTGTATTCACTCCCATCAGGGAGTTGTACGCCTCCCTCCCTGAAAGCAAAGCCCGTGGTTACAAGAGCGGGCGCTTCTCATTCAACGTGGCAGGAGGAAGGTGTGAGAACTGTAAGGGTGATGGTAATCTGAAGATTGAGATGAACTTTTTGCCTGATGTCTATGTGACATGCGATGTCTGTCATGGCAAGAGGTTCAACAAGGAGACCCTCTCTGTGCGGTACAAGGGCAAGAACATAGCAGAAATTCTTTCCATGACCATGGATGAGGCGGCTGAGTTTTTCAGTGCAATCCCACGCATCAGACGCAAGATAGACACCCTCATCTCTGTAGGCTTGGGGTATATCAAGCTAGGTCAGAGTGCCCTTACTCTCAGTGGAGGAGAAGCACAGCGGGTAAAGCTCAGTTTGGAGCTCTCCAAGTATGGTACAGGAAAGACATTGTATGTTTTGGATGAGCCTACCACAGGTCTGCATTTTGCAGACGTGAAAAAACTGATGGAGGTCCTCAACCGACTTGTCGATAGTGGCAATACGGTAATGCTCATAGAACACAACCTTGATGTCATCAAACAGGCGGATTACCTGATCGACCTTGGTCCAGAAGGTGGCGATGGGGGTGGTTTGGTGGTTACCACAGGTACTCCTGAGCAAGTTTCCCTATGCAAAGACTCTTTCACGGGGTATTATCTTGCTCAGATGCTCCATGAAACAGATTGAGAAGTTACGATGCAGTAAATTGATTATATTTTTTACCCTCTTGTTTTTGGGGTGTTCCTTTTCTGTATTCTCCCTCGCTGTTGATGATCCTCTTCTCTTGGCCCTATCCATAGAGCAGGCTACCCCCCTTGAGCTTGAGGAGATGATGAAGCTACGCAATTTGCCACCAGGAACCCCGGATGAGATGCGCTCTTCACTATACGCCTACCATGATATCAAGGCCCTCTCCCTTGAAGAGGGCACGCCTTCCAAGCAAACCTATACGCTGAGAATTATTGATGCTGATTCGGTATCAAACTACCGAAGCCAATCCTCCTTGGTAGTTCTCGAGGGGAATGCGGTTGTGGAGTTTTCCCTTAAGGATGATGCCCAGGTAAAGAAGCTATCGGCGGACAGGATGATTGTAGACCTGGAAAATACCCTGCTTATAGCCTTTGGGAATGTTCTCTTCGATGAAGGGGGGAGCAACAAATCTGTCCAGACAGTGACAGGGGATATTGTGAGCCTCGATTGGGAAAGCAAGGCCCTTTTGGTCACCGGTGGTATAACCACAACTGAGAGAAAAAATAGTGAGGAAGAGGATGTCCGCTTTTTCACCACCGGCGAGCTTATTTCCTATAACGGAAGTGGCGATGGGATTTACTTTGACAAGGGATTCATCACCACCAATGAGAAGCATGCCTACTCATCCATCACCGCAGAGAGTCTTGCCTTTCTCAGCGGTGGTGATCTCCTGGTAAAGAATGCCTACCTCTCAATTGGCAGGGTCCCTGTTTTTTGGGTTCCAGCCTTCTTTGTCCCAGGGGTTAGGATGGTAGGGAATCCTGCCATGGGATTTTCGAGTGATAGGGGAATGTTCCTGAACACCACCTTTGAGATATACGGCACCTATCCTAACTTCAAGAAGGCTGAGACCAGTAGCTTTACCAGCTTGCTTGCAGGGGAACCTGATACATCCTACGTTCCCTCTGGTCCTGTATATCGCCCTAGAGAGGGGGAAATGACCCCTTTTGAAAAGTGGACAACCGACAGTGGCTCGTATCTTGTCCTGCTTGCCGACTCTTACGAGCACAGCGGCATCAGCATAGGCTTGGTGGCCCATACCAGCCTTGTGTCAGAGAAGGTGGTAATCGATACGGATATGCGCATTGCTGCCCATCCTGAGGGGAAGGATACCCTTACAAGTAGTCTGGATTTTCCCAAGGTGAGGATGTTTGGATCCAATGAGGTCCTGGTAGACACCTCTTGGGCTGACCTGAGCATGACCATGCCCTTCTATTCGGACCCATCGGTTCGCCGTCTCTATGGAAACAGGCTCACCGCATTCTCTTTTGATTCGCTCTTTGGCAAACGCCAGGAGTTCCCCTCAGATTATAGAAGCGATGTGAATAGCTATACCTGGAAAGCAAACGGAACGTTCAATTTCCCTACAAAACCCTTTGGGAATTTCATCAAAGTAGCCAAAATTAGCACCCTCAATGCTTCTATCGACTGGCGATGGGGAATCGATACAACCTCCTCCCTGTACAGCTATAGGCTGCAAAAGCTCACACTTCCAGAGCTTCAGGCAACCATCAGTGGGGAACTGTTCTCCTGGTCCCGACCCATCGGGCAAACAGAGAAACCTGAAACTGCCCAAAATGATCAAGTTGGTGAAAAGGTTCCCATGGATGCTTTTTTTCTCGATGCTACGCTGGATGAAGCATATGTTCCCACACTTGCCACAAAGACTAAGACCTTATCTGCAGGAGCCAAACAATCCATTACACTAGGCTACTCAGTGGATGAGAAGCTCATCTATTCGGTTGACGATCTTGAAGAGTCCGCCACCACCTGGGATACGAACAGAAAGTTCTATACCTCCACAACTCCGACCCTCAGTTTGGGTGTAGTAGTGCACCCGACATTCTTTACCTTCAACCAGAAACTCTCCTCACCATTCATCACCAGTGAGGATAGGACTAAGACTACCTACCTGACACGACAGTTTCAGCTTACCAGTGCGACCAATGCTACCATTCCGCTGATAGGTCTTACCTACACCTTGGAGGAGAAGCTCTATACCTTCCGAGACTCGCAGTCCATATCCGCCCCCTATGAGTCCCAAGAGGGTTACTTCAAATTTACCAAGGAATATGTGACCAAGCACCAACTGAGGCTTGCAAAATCCTTCCGTGTAGGGGAAGGGACGCTCTCCCCTTCGATCACTGCCACCCTCTATCCTCTGACCCAATCATTGTTGCCCTCATTAGGCTATGCAATTGGTCCTTGGACTCTTGCCAGTTCCTTGAAGTTTATTGATCGTGAAGGCAACCTTACTGCCCAACTTTTCTCTTCTTCAGTCAAGTTCAGCATTCCTGTACTAACGCTTTCCTTGTTGGGTACCTATGATCTGGAAAATCTTGGCAGTGACAGGTGGTCTCCCCTTACCCTTTCAGGCAGTGGGACACTACTATTGTTTGAGAAGCAACTCTCATTCAAGGAGAGCTTTTCCTTTGAAGCTTCATCAGACCTGTATGGAAACAACTACTTCAAGGACATCACCTCGACAATCTCTGTGCCCTATGTGACCTCTACCCTTATCTATGCAGGACCCTCCGATGCTCTGCGAGCAGAAACCCTTAACACTCAGGTCGCCCTCCAGGATCTCTCCTATTCCTGGTGGAAAAGGCGCATAGTCTTGAAGCTAGGCCTTGATGCCAAGCTATCCATAAGTTTTATCGATGTATATGCCACCTCCTTGAGCCTTACAGCCAAGGCAGGGTTCTCCATAGCCGAATTCCTCGACTTCTCCTTTTCCCTAACCAGTTCCAACCGAGGTTTCTATCACTACTATGAAGGGCCTGACTTCTCCTTTCCCCTGATGTGGGAAGATCTTCTCCGTTCCTTTGACCTTTTCGGTGATGGTAGGAATGCCACCCAGTTCAATATGAACTCCATATCCATAGAGCTTATACACTATATGGAGGACTGGTCTTTGAATTGTAAATATACTGGAAGTGTTGTATTATTGGACAATCAGTACAAATGGGTTCCGGTTGTTTCGGTCTTCCTCCAATGGAAGACCATTCCAGAACTCAAGGTTGATGAGAAGTGGACTGAATCATCAGATGGATGGGCTCAGGTCACATCGTCGTAAGGTGGGAGATGGAAAGTAGTATCGAATTCGATAATGAGGAGCAGATGGAACGTGTCTGCGGTATCAATGACCGCAATTTGCCCTATTTGGAAGCCTTGCTCGGTTGCGAACTATTTGCAAAAGGTATCAGACTCACATACACTTGTCCTAATGAACCTTCTGGAAACCGCTTACAGAGATTGTTGTCACGTCTTAAGGACTATGCAACAGTACATGAGCATATCAGTGAAGCAGAGATTTTCATGGAGTACCAAGGTCTTAGAAATACACGTTCTGTTATGGAGCTAGCCCAGAATCCGGAGGAGGAAGAGCCAAAAAAGCCTTCCATCATCGTACAGAGCCGAATTGCCTATCCTAAAGGATTACATCAGGAGAAATACATCCTAGCAATGGAACAGAAGCAGATAGTCTTCGGTATCGGGCCTGCAGGAACCGGGAAGACTTTTTTGGCGGTTGCCTATGCATTGAGCTTGTTGCTTTCAGGAAAGAGACAAAAACTGATCCTTACCAGACCTATTGTTGAAGCCGGAGAAAATCTGGGCTTTCTGCCAGGTGACCTCGCTCAGAAGATCAACCCGTATTTTCATCCGCTGTACGATGCGATGGAATCGATGACAAGCCTCTCGGCCATTCATCGTCTCGAAGAGAATGGCAGTATTGAGATAGCCCCACTTGCCTATATGCGCGGTCGGTCATTGCACAATGCAGTTGTCATCCTTGATGAGGCCCAAAATACAACTGTTGAACAGATGAAGATGTTCCTTACCCGACTTGGAGAGCAGTCAACTGCTATCATAACTGGTGATATCTCCCAAGTCGACCTGCCACGTCATCGATTAAGTGGTCTTGTCCATGCCGTGGATATACTGCAAGAGATAGAAGGTGTCGAATTTGTTCTTTTTGATTCAAGTGATGTGGTGCGTAGCCGTATAGTCCAACGGATAATCGATGCCTATGCCATTGATGCAGAAAACAGTGACAAAGGTAGCCAGCATGAGTAAAAAACAGCAGAGAAAAGATAGAAAATCCAGCGATACACAGAAACAGAAGAGCCTTGCATCAACCCTTGTTGTCCTGGTTGTTCTCACGGCGATGGTCATCCCTTTGTTGGTGACCCGCAGTCCCGGTGAAGGTCTGCGTTCGTTCTCTTCACGCTATCAGGTCGGGTCCCTTGCCAATGAGGATGTGTTTGCATTCTCCTCATTCGAATATTTGGATACCGAACAGACCAATCGTCTCAAAGAAAAGGCAGAAGCAAAGGTGCTTCCCCATTTCTCTTTTTCCTTGCACGACACCAGTGTGTCGGTTACAAGAGTCCAGGATTTTGTCAACTATTGGGACCCCGACAAGGTTGAGGTGCAGAAGTTTGAAAGGGTAGGTTCCCCTGATTCTGCAAATGTTATGGCCCGTTTTGCAGAAATGTATGAACAGGATCTCCTTTTCATGTTATCTGCCCTTGAGGAGACAAGTGAGCTTATCCTGCAAAAGGGACTCTTTTCGCAGGCGGATATCCTCAAGAACAAGCAGGCGGGCTATGAGTATTTCTATGTGGAAAACACCCTCTCCATGGAGAAGGCAATGACTTTGGTTGAACAACCTTTCAGTTCCACGGTAACAAAAGAGAATCTGGGAGAGTATCTTACCTACTGGCTGACAGCCTACGTCAGTGAGAACCCGAGCTTCCAGTCCTTGTTGCTTCTTGATACCCTTGCCTTGCTCCTTGAGGAAAATGTCCGCTATAACGAGGCAAAGACGCTCCATCTTCGTACGGTTGCAAAAGAACAGGTCAAGCCTGTTCTGATCACCATACAGCGAGGGCAGAAACTGATAAGCAAGGATACGGTCATCTCAGAAGAGCAGATGGCATTGGTCTCGAAGATGAACAGCTCTTCCATAAACTATACTGTGCTGGAGCTGATCGGGCGGTTGGTCTTTGTCCTGTTATCTACATTTTCTGCCCTCTATGTCTTCGCCCAGTTTCTCAAGCATGAGAAACGCTACTATCTTTATCTGAATTTGATGCTCTCCTCTGTCTTGCTCTCCCTTCTGATGCTCTATCTGATATCCCACTGGTCGGTACAAAATGCAATCCAATTCAAGGACTCATTCTTGCCTGTCCTGTTTGCACCTATCTTCATTTCCCAGATTACGAACAAGAAGCGAATGGGGATAATCAGTGGCTTTATGCTCTCCTGTTATGCCATGATTATGCCACACAGCACTGAGATGACATTCTTTTTCGCGATGACCACAATAGGGTTCTGCCTTTACTTTTTCCAATTTACCCTTAAGCGTCTCGATGATATCTACAACTGGTTCTATGCCTGTCTGTTTAGCAGTTTCATGGCCATTGTCTTTAACTTGCTTGGAGGGTACTCCTTCAATGGAATCGTGGGGTTGCTGGGGGCTCTGGTAGTCAATATTACGGTTTCCCTAGTGCTGGTCGCCTCTATCGTCCCCCTGTGCGAGAAACTCTTTAATATTCCTACCCTGTTTCGCCTCAATGAGCTTGCCCAGGCTGATGATAGTCCGGTCCTAGACCGGCTCTCTGTAGTTGCCCAGGGAACGTACAACCATAGCCGCTATGTTGCTGAGCTAGCGTACAATGCTGCGAAGGCCATAGGAGCCAATGCCATGCTAGCCAAGGTAGGGGGCATTTATCATGATATCGGCAAGGCAGACCACCCTGAATATTTCATTGAGAACCAAGGCCAGGAGAACAAGCATGATGATATCAAGCC
>WOYI010705448.1_pt1 | contig 22939 bp, 19 predicted proteins | sample 6423411 | NCBI WGS metagenome assembly WOYI01 (sample SAMN13441803, study PRJNA592873) | oil field metagenome | biome: oil field; feature: oil-well bore; material: oil-contaminated soil; isolation source: oil-contaminated soil from oil-well borehole | place: Germany: Wietze | collected 2016-10-18 ... | reverse complement strand
CCCATTTCCAAAATTACCCGCGAAAACACGGCCCACATCAGGAAGTCTGAAATTTGTTATGGCATATGGAGAAAAAACAAAACCGCCCGCCACAGTTTACCCTAGGAGGCTGTCCGAAAACTCAATTTTACTAAATTCGGCTTCTGTAATATCAAGTAGTTACGAGTGCAAAAAAGGCCTAAAAAGCTATTCTCGGACAGCCTCCTAGCGAATGCGGTGGCGTAATAATGCAATCGAATCTCTATTAATACTAATTTTCAGGAGCTTCTACATGGGCAAGATTTTGGAAGCTTGTATACTTGTCCACGAAGGCGAGTTTAACGGTGCCGGTGGGGCCGTTTCTTTGTTTGGCGATGATTATTTCCGCAATTCCTTTGTTAATATTATCATCCGATTTGTCATAAACTTCGTCACGGTAAATAAAAGCAATGACGTCAGCGTCCTGTTCGATAGCGCCGGATTCCCGTAAATCCGCCATTTGCGGACGGCGGTTCGTGCGGTCTTCCACTTTGCGGTTGAGCTGCGAGAGAGCGACAACAGGCACTCTGAGTTCTTTAGCCAGAGCTTTTAAAGAACGGCTGATTTCCGATATTTCCTGTTCGCGGGATTCGCGGTAACTGCCGGAACGCATCAGTTGGATGTAGTCCACGACAATCAATCCCAATCCCGTGTCGGCTTTGAGCCTGCGTGACTTGGCCTTCATTTCCAAAACGGTAATGGCCGGGGTATCGTCAATGAAAAGCGGAGCATCGGAAAGACGGCCGGCGGCTGTCGTCAGTTTCGGCCAATCGGTTTCCCCCAGAATACCTTTTCTCAGGCGCTGCGAATCAACTTTGCCCTCGGAGGCAAGCAGTCGAAAAGCAAGCTGTTCTTTGGACATTTCCAGCGAAAATATAGCGGCGGGCGTTTGCGCTTCCATTGCCGCGAATAAAGCGATATTCAAGGCAAACGCTGTCTTGCCCATGCTGGGACGTCCGGCAATGATTATCAGTTCCGATTTCTGCAAACCGGAAGTTAAATCATCAATTTTTTCAAAACCGGTAGGCACGCCAGTAATCAGTTCTTTACGGGAATAAAGATCTTCAATCGACCGGAAACTGTCCTTGACAATATCTCTGATCGGAAAAAAAGCGGGACGCACTTTATTCTCGGAAATTTCAAAAATACTGTGTTCTGCTTTATCCAGAACCATATCCACATCGGAGCCGGTTTCATAGCAACTATTGATAATCTCCGTTGCCGAACCGATTAATCCGCGGAGAATTGCTTTTTCTTTAACAATCTTGGAGTAATTAGCAACATTGGCCGCAGACGGAACATTATCGACCAGAGAAGCAAGATATGTTGTGCCACCCACTGAATCTAAAAGGTTTTTATCTTTCAGGGCATTGCTTAAAGTAATAATATCAACCGGCTCGTTTTTTTCGGAAATCTCAATGATAACGCCAAAAATCTTCCGGTGAGCTTCATTATAAAAATCACCCGGGGATGATATAATTTCCAGTACGCTGTTGATAGCGCTGTTTTCCAGCAAAATACTGCCCAGGATAGACTGTTCAGCCTCGATATTTTGCGGTGGAAGTTTGTATAAAGATGGATCGATATCTCTCATTATTATTCGCCGGTAACGATTAATTTAATTTCGGTTTCCACATCGGCTGTCAATTTGATTTTTATTTTAAATTCACCCAGCGATTTTATATGTTCACCATGTTCATGGACAATCATTTTTCGATTAATGTCGTAGCCCTTTTCTTTAAGCGCTGATTCTATATCCTTGGTTGTTACTGAACCAAAGATTTTATCCTGATCACCGAGTTTACGTGCTATTGTTATCGTTACATTAGACAAAGCATCCGCCAGATCCTGAGCGGACTGGTGCTCCTTGGCCGCTTTTTTCAGGATATTTGTTTTATCATGCTCAAAGAGCTTGATGTTTTTTTCATTGGCCTCGGTAGCCAATCCTTTAGGAATCAAAAAATTGCGGGCATACCCATCATTAACTTTAATTAAAGCTCCCGCCTTACCTAAAGAAGGCACGCTTTGCTTCAAAATTACTTTCATAAAAATCCTCCGTTTTGTAAGAATACTGATGAAATCAAGTGGTTGCCTGATCTTTTTGAAAATATTTCCTAAAATCAATCCAGATATCGAATAATCCGATGGCTACTATAGGTATCATAAGAATTTGCTGAACTGCAATTAAAAAATAAAAAAGATAGCGGAAAAAGAAAGGTACGTTTTTCTTTTGAAAAAAGAAGCTAACGATCGCCAGGCCTTGCAGTAAATATATAAAACTCGTTACCAGAAATATGTTGGAGCTGAAAAAGGTTATGTCTTTATTCTGCACAAAGAAAAGACCGCCGGAAACGATAAAAATCCAGATAATGAATTCCGGAACCTTCCAGCGATTTAATGCGGTAAATTTTGGTAAAACGATACCAGCTTTACCTAAAATTCGTTTCCCCAGAAGAATATTTGCCCAGACAATTAATGTCGCTGTTATGACAACCAGTGCCGGAAATATCCGGGTCAAACCATTGGTAATGTCCTGCTTATTATCTTTAAAGAAATTAATATCTTCTGCTCTGAAAGGCAACTGGCTGTAGAGTTTTATATTTTCTTCAACCGCCGCAGCTATATGTCTTTCCACAAGCTGCCACGGATTGATGGAAAGAACCGAACCACCGTAAACGAAATAGATACAAATTGCGGCAATAATAAAAATAGACGGATAAATAACTGTTTTTTCAATTGATCCATTTCGTGCCGCAACCTGGGCAATTAATAAGCCGGCCATCCCCATGGTAAAAATAGCAACAGCAGGTAAATTCCGCTGCAATAAAGCTGATAGGAAAAAAAGAAGCAAAAAAGAAATCAAGAAAGCGGCGCTGGTCTTAACTTTGCCATTAACTATACCATTAAAAAATAAAATCACAGGTAACAGAACAAGAGCAACAGAACCGATAAAAGGAATAAAAGCTATTGCAAAAACAAAAGCAGCAACAAAAAATAAAAGTTTTAGAAAAGGAATATTGAGAAAGGATGTTCTGAATCTTTCCAAGGATGATAACCTGCTAACAACAAAATTTTATATAACTACATTTCTCTTGTGAATTACCGCCAACCAGAACGCAATCGCCGGTAATCAAATCAAGAATTTATTTTGAAAAAAGGCAACGCCATACAACATGGGCGTTACCTTATCGATAATCTACGCAGGATTGATTTGATTTAACTTAAACTTATATAAAATTTTCCCGAAAAATAAAAGCAGCCGGCTTTATTCTTCATGAAAAGAGAAGAACAAATCAGTATAAAATATTCTATCTTCCTTCACCCGTAACAAAAGGCATAATTGCAATCATTCGGGAGCGTTTTATTGCTAACGCCAATTCCCTCTGATGGCTGGCACAATTACCAGTGATTCTGCGCGGCATAATCTTGCCTCGCTCTGTTATGAAATTATTCAGGACCATAGGATTTTTATAATCAATTTTTACATTAGAATCTGTGCAAAAACGGCAAAATTTCTTTTTATGAAAAAACTTTTTCTGGGGATATCGATTTGGTTTATCTCCATTTGGTATAGCCATTGTTTATTCCCCCCTCGTTGAAATTTCTTCTTTATTATAAGATTTTTTAGGTAAAGGCTTCGTTTCTCCGGAGGCTTTTTCTATCTGATGGACAATTCTTCCTTCCGCTCCAGCTTCACCTTCTGCCTTTGCCTGGGTGCGTTTTGCCTCCGCCGCGGCAATTTCCTGTTCAATGCCTTCAGCGGTGGTTGCGCCATCTTTTTTCACCGTCATGAACTTCAGGATACGGTCATCAATTTTATAATTTCTTTCAATTTCCGCAACAATGGCTCCGTTGCCGGCAAAGTCGATAAGAAAATAATAACCGTCTTTTTGTTTTTTGATTTCATAGGCAAGATGTCTTTTTCCCCATTTGTCGATTTTGGCGACGACCCCTTTGCGGTCGGTAATGATTTTTTGGCTGCGTTCGATTAATGCGGTAATGTCTTCGTCACTTAAATTAGCTAAAACTATAGCTATAACGTCGTATCTCTGCAAAATTTTCTCCTTTCGGCTCTAAAGCCTGATTTAACAGGCAAGGAGTCTTAAAAAATTAGTAGGTGTGGCTTTTATATCAAACTATAGCAGAAAGCAAGGGTTTTTAATGAAACTCAGATATTACAAACAAAGCTCCGTAATATCCACAAGTTCAGTCATCCGGCCTATATCTTTAGATCCCTGAAAAGCCTGATACATATATCCACGACATTAGGATCATACTGGGATTCACGACAGCGTTTTATTTCATCAAGAGCATTACTCAAAGGAAAGGCATTCCTGAATGACTTATGAGAAGTCAAGTCTTCAAGGGCATGCGCTACGGCCAGTATCCTGGCTTCGATAAGAATATCATTTTTCTTGATACCATTCCATAATACATCTTTGCGTAAGACATGGATATATTGTAACCATAGATATCCGGAATGGCCTTCTTGGCATAGAGAGTCTCTCCCTCCACGGTCACGATGCGTACACCCAGCGGCAAATCTTCCAGCAAACAGCTGTATTCATTATTTAGACGCCAAGCTGGGAATAAATTCCGTAAATCATTGCATAATGCAGGACCCCGCCAATCAGAACCATGATATGAAAGAGTTCGTGGAAACTGAAAATACCGGGAAACATTCTTGGTTTTTTTACGGCATAAATAATACCCCCCACTGTATAAGCGATTCCACCGGAAAATAGAAGGACTCCCTGGCTTAAAGGCATATTGGCAAGAACCTGTTTAATAACGAAAAGCCCTGACCAACCCATGAATAGATAGATAACCGCATATAATTTGCGTGGAGCCTTTGGGAAATAAATCTGGGAAATCAAACCAACACCTACAAGACTCCACTGGAAGGCAATCATAGACCATCTGTACACGCCATCCAGATAAAAATAACATACCGGAGTAAATGTTCCCGCGATCATAAAAAAGATTGCCAGCTTATCCATTCTTCTCCAGAAGGATATCTCATTTTCTTCCTTTTTGAAGGCATGATACAGAGAACTTGCGGAAAAAAGGAAAACAACAGAAATCCCATAAATAAGGGCCGTAACAAGACCGGATGACGAACGGCTGGCAATCATTGTCAGAAAGACGGTTCCGATAACAGCAGCAATCATTCCGAAAAGGTGTGAATAAAAATTAAAAAGTTCCCGGGTTTTTATTTTCATAATTATCTCCTTGGAGGAAAAAAATATTTCTCATTTAAATATTTGTAACAAATCTGTTTTAAAAACAAGTATTTTGATATGGGCAATTATATACTTGTAAACCCTAGTAAATTTTATTTTATAGGAATCTTTAAAAAACGTCCGGCCAGACGGGCAATTCTCCGGTAAAGTGGAAGTGATGATTGGATTTCTTTCAAAGACTCTTTAGCAGCTTTTTCTCCTATCTTAACCAAATCATCTATCCGACTGAAATCCATCCAGTGAAGATCTCCAACCTGTGGACGGATGATAACATCCGCGCTCTCCAGTTCACTGGCCTGAAGAGTGCTGCTCGTAATTTCTCCCGCCCGATACAAAACATCCTTTCCGGTTTCAATATTAATGAATGCAGGTTGTTCACGATCCACCGTTACAGCAATGACAACATCAGCCCCCGCCTCACGCGCCGCATATACGGGAACTACACTGGTGATGCCGCCGTCGGCAAGAATCCATTCACCATGCCGAACCGGTTCAACCGCTCCCGGAACGGAACAACTGGCCAGCACCGCCTGACGCAGTGATCCTTCGGAAAAGACGATTTTTCTGCCGGTAATCAGATCCGTAGATATGGCACGGAAAGGAATCTTTGTTTCACGAATATCTATATCGGGAATAAAATAATTAATCAAAGATTGGAAATCACCTGTAGGAAGCACAGAAGTCTTGAAGAATGCTTTGACAAACCAGAAACGGTTCAGGACAAGGTTTTTCGCCTTTTTGAAAAAATTTTTGTTTTCCGGCGAAAAGGTCTGGCCTACTGATTTAAGGGTTGAAGCTTCAAATTCAGGACTGCGAAGATAAGCGTCAATTTTAGATTGAATGTCCCTGAGCGATTGACCGCTGGCATAAGCGCCACCGATCAAAGATCCGGCACTTGTCCCCACAATCAGATCGATAGCAATGCCATCTTCTTCCAGAACATTAAGGACGCCGATATGAGAAAAGCCCCGGACACCGCCTCCGCCCAAGGCAAGGCCAACTTTTTTACCTGTCCATTTCATAATATGCCAATTACAATTTTCCTGACTGTAACCAATATGCTTAAATTCAAACTTGGTGGGCGATGAGGGATTCGAACCCTCGGCACCTGGCTTCGGAGGCCAGTACTCTATCCAACTGAGCTAATCGCCCTTGTAAAAACTTCGCTTAATTTTCAGTGTTGATATCATCTTTGGTTTGGAAATGGAATTATTATTACTCTCCCGATGAACTATTTTCCTGTTTTTTCGATGTATGATCTCTCCCCAAATAGAAATTAATCCAGGATGAGGTTTGATAAAGATCCCAGTTGCAGGGCGCGACAATACCTTTATCCAGTTGCGCTTCCTCTTCGTGTTTCTTTAACCGGGCATAGGCCCGGACATAAACACATTTTTTCTTCCCGGGATAGACTTCGCACCACCCTTCAAAACTTCCGCCACATGCTCCGTTACGCTGGTTTTTCGGGCACTGCGACATCGGACACAGGTAAGCCACATCTATCAGGGCGCAGTCTCCGCAATCCTTGCAGTCAAAGATAACAACCTTGGTCCAGTGTTCCAGTTTATGAAAAATGCTCTCTATTTTTGTTCCTGCCACTTTTCCGCTCAGCCTCTTCATGACGCCGTAAAGTTTCTTCTCCGGCTCGAACATGAGGTTATGGAAGAATCGCGAAAAGCCATAGGATAATCCAAGTGTCGCGTCGAGCGGCCGTGAGTGTCGCGTCGTCGGCTTATCCAGATTGAGGCCGGTTTTGGAATCATGCTCAAAGAAATAAAAACCTCCGGGAATCGGATAATCAAAGTACCGGACCAAATCAGCCCATTGAGAAGTGAGCGCTTCACCCTGCGAAATAATTTTTTCTACCTGTTCATATTTGATATTGTGACCGCCGATATGAACACCGCTGAAGCCCATCCCCTTCATGATCGCATACATTCTCGCGGCGCGCAGAATTCTGGCCCCTTCTCCTTTATCGGACTCATTTCGCTCCCGGTCCAGTGCCGCCAGAAGTTTATCTGTAACAACGGAACCAGGCAGTTCGTTACGATTCATCATTTTGGCCGCACCATACGGAAGAATATAAATGTTCCCGATAAGCGGTAAGTTGAAACCGCTTTGTTTCATAAAAAGAAACACTTCATGAATTTTTCGGGCATCGTATCCCAATTGCGTAACTATGAATTGGGCGCCTGCATCGATTTTCTTTTTCAGTTTATAATACTGGATCATCTGTTCTGCTTCGGTTGCCTTGAAGGGAGAAACGACAGCCCCCGGGAAAAAATCGCTGGGTTGATGACGGATGTTACCCTTGACTCCCGGATACGTAAGTCCCTTATTCATATCCGACATCAGTCGTAGAGTATGGATCGGATCCAAGTCAAAAACCGGCGCAGGTCTTCCACCGTATCCCGACACCGGATAGTCACCGCTCATAACCAGAATATTCCTGACTCCGGCTCTATCCAGAGCATAAAGCTGACTTTCGATCTGATTGCGATTTCTATCTTTGCAGGTAAAGTGGACGAGTGGTTCGATTCCCAGCTTGACAATTTCGCCGCCGATAAAATCTGCGGACATAGCCGGAGTTCCGCCCGGATTATCCGTCAGGGTAAGGGCGCATATTTTTCCGCTTGCAGCGGCCTGTTTGGCCAGACTCAGAGTCTTTTCCTGAGCCGATTCTTTTGCACCTCTCCCCGGCACTAATTCCCAGGTTACCGGAAACACGGACGGATTCAGCAAAGCTTCTTTAAAAAGATTTTCCCGCATAGACATTATCAGTTATCCACTTTTTATTTCCTTTGCTCAGAAAATGACACTATCAATAAAGCTTGTCAATATCTTTTCTATCTAACAGTTGCAGTTCCTCGACAAATTTGCTATTTTTCACCCATGATGTATAAAAAAAGTAAACTTATAAAGAAATATACTTATTTCCTGATCATTTTAATCGTAAGTTTGATTTCCACTAATTGCTATGCCTCTATAGAAATATTGAATGTTCGTCATTGGGCCGCACCTGATCATACACGAATCGTTCTGGATGTGGATGATGTCCCCGCTTATGAAGTTAAAGAAAGTGAAAATCTTCTCATTCTGAATTTCAAGGAATCATCAATCCATAAGTCAATACCCGCTAAAATCATCATTCATCAACCCGGAATCAAAAAAATAGTTTTTCATCACGCTGATGAAGATACGGTTGAAATCGAATTCTTTCTGGATAAACACCACAAAGTTGAAGTTTTTAAATTAAAGAAATTTCAGGATAAGCCTGACCGGGTCGTTGTGGATATTATTTTGGAACAACTGGCCAAAGAAGAAAAAACAACTGATCAGTTGCCAGAAATCAAAAAGAAAAAAGTAATTGTTATTGATCCCGGACATGGCGGTGAAGATCCCGGTGCGATAGGGAAAAAAAGAACCTATGAGAAGAATATTGTGCTTTCAATTAGCCGTGAAATCAAACAAGCAATTAATAAAATTCCCGGTTACCGCGCAGTACTGACTCGTGATGGCGATTATTACGTTTCTTTCAAAAAGCGTCTGCAAAAAGCCAAAAATCTTGGCGCCAGCCTTTTCATCAGTGTTCACGCGGACGCAGCCAGAAGCCGCAGCGCCAAAGGCAGCTCTGTATATTGTCTTTCTACCGGTGCCGCCAGTAATGAAGCCGCAAAACTGCTGGCCAGAAATGAAAACTTATCGGATATCCTTGGTGGTGTACCCGACAGCGAAGGCAATAATGAATCTAATCAAATTATAATGAACATGTTTCAAACCAATACAATCAATCTGTCGAAAATTTATGCGGGAATTTTAATGAAATATCTCGATGCGGTTAATTGTTTAAAATATAAAAGTGTTCAGGAAGCGCCTTTTCGCGTATTAAAATTACCGGATATTCCGGCGGTATTAGTCGAAACAGCGTTCATATCAAATCCCGACGAAGAAAATTTGCTCAAGAAAAAGAGCTTTCAAAAGACGCTGGCGACATCCATAGCATCTTCAGTAAGAGAATATTTATCAGACGAGGCCATAACCCCTAAAATTAATGAAGAAACCAAAACAACTTATTATAAAGTAAAGCGCGGGGATACTCTTTTCTCAATAGCGGGATATTTTAATACCAAGGTCGCCGTACTTTTAAAACTCAACGACATGAAACTGGAAGACCCGCTTTTTGTAGACCAAAAAATAATTGTGCCTGCAAATAAAGACGAAAAACTAACAACAACTTATTATAAAGTAAAGCGAGGAGACAGTCTTTTCTTGGTAGCGGGGCGTTATAATACCAAAGTTGCGGTCATCTTAAAGCTTAACAACATGAAACTGGATGATCCGCTTTTTGTAGACCAAAAGATCATCGTACCTGCAAACAAAGATGAAGATAACGAAAAGATAACTGATAACGTACCGGACAAAAAGGATAACTCTTCCGACCGGAAAAAGGCTTATAGAATTTATACAGTTAAAAAAGGAGATACGCTATTTTTCTTGGCGAAAGATAATTCGACGACGGTGCAGGAATTACTCAAAATTAATAATATGAAGAGCACCGATCCGTTGTTATACGGACATAAGATAAAGCTACCTCAAAAAGCAGGAAATATTTTATGAAGTGTATAAAAAAATTTATAGAATTAAAAGTCTTCATAATAATTCCCTGCCTCTTTCAAACATTAGCTATATCGGCTAATGCTGCCGGCTTCATTTTCAGTTGGCAGCCCTTTAGGGCGGACATTAATTTAGTACTGGATAATTCAGACAAGGAAATTTTAATTAAAAATATACCTGTTGTTGACATAAACTCTTATATTTCTGAAGACTTCAGAGATGTGGATATGTTTCCCGCGCCCGCCGATCGGGAAAAAACTTTGCCGCAAAAATCGGAAAAAAAGTTCTTACCGGATGCCATTAAATTTACTTTTCACCAGCCAGGCTCGTTTATGCCGGACAGATACGAAAAGTATACTAACAGCGAAGATGAACAATTATCAAAAATTACAAATGCCATGACATCTTTGATATATGGTGATTCGAAAATTAAATCATTGGAAACAATTGGCAAAATAATTGAACCGCAGGTAAATTTATATTTTGAATTTTAATTGACGATTCGGCCCCCGCCCTTTTTTTTAAAAAACGGTATAACCGCTTTAATACAATTAAGCGTACCAAAATTAACAATGACCACGACACCTATGTGTTTAATTCCCACGTGCCTGCGCCTGTTTAATCGCGTTGGCCATCCCCAGTTCATACATCAGCTTTCTTCCCACTACTTCCGTGGGAGCGAAACGCCGCACGAAATTGATTTCCGCGTCCGTTGGTCTTTCAGTTTCGGTTACGTTATCCGCCACATTTAAATTCCAGGGAACATCCTTGCGGACACTATCCACACTCACTCCGTGATGAACCTGGGCAAGATACATTTCCTTTGTTTGCTCATGGAAACGAAAGATGCCTTTGGTGGTCAGAAGCATTGTGGGGCCGGAACCGGGCGGAAAAAGCCCTGACTTGTCACGGCTGTCGCCGCCTTCAAGATAGCCGGGAGAAGTGAAGTAATCCAGTTTATTGACAAACTCTCCGCCGCGCATTGTCAGAATGGTGCGTTTGGCATAGGAAAGAAAGTCCGGCGCTCCTCCCGCACCCGGCAGGCGCGCCTGGGGATTATAATAATCTCCCACAACTGTAGTGTTGATATTGCCGAATTTATCAATCTGCGCCACACCGAGAAAGCAGACATCCACAAAACCGCGGTAGGTCATGGTGAAGGCGGAAAACAAATCCGTGGCGTAGGAAAAACCGCGGCAGGCGTTGGCGTCCGCGATATGATTGGGAGGAACCAACGGTTGAAAATCAATGATGCCGGATTCCATCATCAAGGTAGCCTGCGGCGCGTGCAGGGCCTTGGCCATGGCGCCCGCGGTTGTAGGCAGACCCACTCCCAAAATAACATTTTCGCCGTCATGGATTTCCCGCGCGGCGGTTATTATTAACAGTTCGTCGAGTGTGTATTTTTTAGCCATTGAGTAACCCCCTTTCTTCCAGAATCTTTTCCATTTCTTCCAAAGTTATGCCCATTGTGCGTTCCAGGTCATTGTTATCCCAACAGGAACCGTAGGCACTGCCGTAGTCTGCCGGCGCTGAAAAATAAGGTTTGGCCTTTATGGCATCCAGTTTCCCCGATCCGTAGGATGCAATATAGTGATCGATATAAGCCTGCCGGTTCGGACAGCCGTAAACCCATTCGTTCATCCATGTTTTCAGGCTTTCACCGGCCATATCCATCAGGAAAAACATCGCATACATTGTGCGATCGAGATTGTAATATCCCAAAACTTCCGTGGGGTGCGCTCCCCACGGCACTTCGACTACCGCGTCCACCCGGTAGGCCGGTATCATGGTCAGATGTGGACTGGATTGAATAATATCGTGTTCGACAATTTCTTCGCACGAAACTACTATCTTCTTACTGGCAAGCGCCGCGGCCGCTACACTGCCCAAAGCACCCCAGTACTGGGCGTTGCCAAACTTGTCCGCCCGCTGGACATGCACAATGCACACATCCGGATTGGCCGCCGGCACAGTCAGTATTTTTTTTCCGGTATATGGACAGTCAATGACTTTATATTTGTTCTCACCCATAAAGGAACGCTTTTTAAAAAGATCGGTCACCATAGCTCCTTCCAGCGCCTGCATGAATGAAAAACCGTGCATACCGGCCACAAGACGGGCGTTGTACTGAAAATTGGTATAGTCCTCCATTAATAATGTTCCGGCTTTCAGCGCGCGTTCCACGGCCGAACCGCCTTCCTTGCCACCGGCACGATAGACATACGTGGATATAAGCCTGTCCACACAGCCCCCTGCTACCAGAACCTCCACATCGAAAACACCGGACTGTGAATAGAGAGTCAGACCCTTTTTCTGTTGGCGGATAACCTCAAAAACAAGTTCGGCACAGGTACCCACCGTGTAGTTGCCAATAACAAGATGATCGCCGTCTTTTACAAAACGGTTGATCGCCTCCTTCGCGCTCATGACTTTACTCTGCACTTTCGCCATTTATACCTCCATAGAGTTTAAGTTTCAGCGGCGTCTTTTACAAAAAATTAGCTTCGGGAAGAATACTCATACTCTAAAAGAATATGTTTCTAATTCTTTGGAATCTTAAGAGAAACATTCATGCATGTCAACGAATTAATCAAGACGTTTTTCTCCTTTTTATATTGACAACATACAACTGAACATGATACTTTACAGTTTATTCGTTTTAAGATAAATACTGGAAATATTACTGGAATTTTTCGCTTAAAACACAAGGAGAAAATTGTGACTTTTCAGGAATTAATTTTTGCTCTCGAAAAATACTGGCATTCTCAAGGCTGCGTTATTCAACAGCCCTATGATATGGAAGTCGGTGCGGGCACTTTTCATCCTGCAACCTGCCTGCGCGCACTGGGACCGGAGCCGTGGAACGTGGCCTATGTTCAGCCGTCACGCCGCCCTACGGACGGACGCTACGGCGAAAACCCCAACCGTCTGCAGCACTATTATCAGTATCAGGTCATCATGAAGCCTTCTCCGGTCAACATTCAGGAACTTTATCTTGATTCGCTCAAGAGTTTCGGCATTGATCCCCTTGACCATGACATCCGCTTCGTGGAAGACGATTGGGAATCTCCAACGCTGGGTGCCTGGGGATTGGGCTGGGAGGTATGGCTCGACGGCATGGAAATCTCGCAATTTACCTATTTCCAGCAGGTCGGCGGTTTCGACTGCAATCCCGTCTGTGCCGAACTGACTTACGGCACCGAACGTATTGCCATGTATATCCAGGGCGTCAACAATGTCTATGATCTCCAATGGACGGATAAAATCAAATACGGAGATGTGCATCACAAAAGCGAAGTGGAATTTTCCACCTACAATTTTGAAGTTGCCGATATTCCGATGCTGCGCAAACTTTTCGATACCTACGAAGAAGAAGCCATGCGCATCGCTGAAAAAAATCTGGCACTGCCCGCTTACGATTACTGCCTGAAATGTTCACACACCTTTAATCTGCTCAACGCCCGTGGCGCCATCAGCGTGGCCGAACGCACCAGTTACATCGGCCGGGTGAGAAATCTGGCACGCATCAGCGCGGAATTGTATATAAAACAACGTGAAGATCTGGGATACCCACTCTTAAAAAGATAATAGAATATCTGGAGCTAAAATGAGTAATGAACTTTTGTTTGAAATTGGCACTGAAGAAATTCCCGCTGGATTTCTATCCAAAGCGATTGTTGATATGGAAGACATTATCCATAAATCACTGACAGAAAAACGCATTGCTTTTGAAGGGATCAGGTGTCTGGCCACGCCGCGGCGCCTTGTTCTTTATATCGCCGATTTGTCCCCCCGGCAGGAAGATCAGTCTATTGAGAAATTAGGACCGGCGAAGAAAGCAGCCTTTGACGAAAACGGTCAGCCGACAAAAGCCGCTATCGGTTTCGCCAGAGGACAGGGGCTGGAAGTTTCTCAACTGGAGACTATCACAACCGAAAGAGGCGAATATATCGGCGCGCGCAAAACAATTGCCGGACAACCGACAAAAGAACTGCTTCCGGATATTCTCAAAGATTTCATGCTGGCTATTCCCTTCCGCAAATCAATGCGCTGGGCAAACTACGATCTGCGTTTCGCGCGTCCGGTGCACTGGATTTTGGCGCTTTACGACGGAAATGTCATTTCTCTGAAGATTGAAAATATCGAAAGCGGCAACACATCCCGAGGTCATCGTTTTATGAGCCCGGCTTCTTTTGCCGTTACCGGTTTTGAAGATTACCTGCAAAAAACCAGAGAAAATTTTGTAATTGCCGATCCTGCCGAAAGAAAAAATATAATTCTTGATGAAGCGCAGCAAGCTGCGGCAGAAGTCGGAGGAAAACTTTTTTATACTGACGATCTGCTGGAAACAGTAAGTTTCATCGTGGAATATCCCGTAATAGTGCGCGGTGGTTTCGACGAGGACTATTTGAAAATCCCCAAAGAAGTTCTGACAACGACCATGATCTCGCATCAAAAATACTTCCCTGTTGTCAATAACGAAGGAAAACTTCTGCCTTATTTCATCGCGGTCAGCAACACCAGACCCCGCGACATCACGGTAGTGGCCAAAGGCAACGAAAGGGTCCTGCGGGCACGTCTGGCCGACGCATCTTTCTTTTTTGAGGAAGATAAAAAAGTCCCCCTGGAAGACAGAGTGGAATCGCTTAAAAAAGTTGTCTTTCATACACTGTTAGGAACATCGCACAAAAAGGTCTTGCGCTTCCGTAAGCTGGCGGTAAAGATTGCCTCCAAAGTGAAACCCTCCGTTAAGAAAAATGTTGATCGCGCCGCGCTGCTGGCTAAGGCCGATCTGGAATCGCTGATGGTGGGTGAATTTTCCGAACTTCAGGGCATCATGGGGCGTGAATACGCACTTATAGCCGGAGAAACACCGGCAATCGCCAATGCCATCTATGAACATTATTTGCCGATTGCCGCCGGCGGTGACCTGCCGCAAACAGATGAAGGAGCAATTGTCGGCATTGCCGATAAGATGGACACTATTGCCGGTTTTTTCGGCGTGGGCATGCCGCCGACCGGTACGGCCGACCCCTACGCACTGCGCCGTCAGGCTTTAGGCATCATTAATATTATTTTATCCCGTTGCTATTCTTTAAGCCTGAATTTCCTGATTGACGAAAGCCTTATACAACTTAAGGATGTTCTGAAAAAACCGGCTGATGAGGTTAAAAAGGATATTCTGGAATTCTTCAGGGGACGCCTCCAGAACCAACTGATTACCCAGGGGTACGCTTATGATACCGTAGATGCCGTCTTGTCCACGGATATTGATGAACTTGTCGAGGTTATGGAAAAGGTTAAGGCTCTACAGTCTTTTCGTCAGAATCCCGATTTTGAACCCATTTCCATCGCCTTTAAGCGTGTGGACAATATTTTGAAGGATTTCCAAAACGGTCAGATTGATGTCAACCTGCTTGCCCATGAAGCGGAAATAAAACTCTTTTCTACTTTTGATGATATCAAGACCCGGGTGGAAAAAGGTATAATTGAGAAAGATTTCAGCGCCGCGTTGAATAAACTGGCCGCTTTGCGTCCACATGTGGATGATTTTTTTGATAATGTAATGGTTATGGATAAGGATGAAAAAATTCGTTTTAACCGTCTATCGCTTTTGGCGGAGATATCAGCCCTTTTCCATAAAATTGCCGATTTTTCTAAAATTGTTACACCAGATTGATTTTTTTGCTGATCTCTCCATAAGTTGAAATATCAGACGAATTGACATTAATATAAATCCTTGTTAGTATGAAATTCAGTTTCTATATCTTAAGGAAAGATTTACTCCATGAACGATCAGTTAACTCCACCATCCGCAACAAATATTAATGGAACTTCCCGAATACGCAAGGAACTACTGGACATAACCAACCGTATTCATGCGGCACAGAATATCAAACAAATTCTTATCGATTTAAAGAGCGGCATCCTCAACCTTTTTAACGCTAATTCCATAACTACTTACGTCGTCGATAAAGCACGCAATGAAATTTATTCCATGTTTCTGGCCGGCACACAACTCAAAGAAATCAGATTACCAATAAATAATAAAAGTATTGCCGGCTACGTAGCGAACACCGGCACAATGATTAACATTGAAAACGCTTACAATCAAAAGGAACTTAAGAGTATCGAAGCGGAGTTAACTTTTGATGACAGCTGGGATAAAAAATCAGGCTTTAAGACCAGGCAGATTCTTGCCGCCCCGATATACCACAGCAGCCAGCTCATGGGTGTCCTTCAAATTATCAACAAGAAAGTTGGTGATGGAAAATTCTCGGAAGAGGAAATTGCATTAGCGCTGGAAATTGCCGAAGTGCTCGGTGTCGCTTTTTACAATCGACAACGTTTTGTTCGTCACCGGAAAACACGGTTTGATTATTTAATAACCCACGATCTTCTTAAAGAAGAAGAACTGGAAAGAGCATGGAAAGAAGTGCGTGAAAAAAAAGAGTCAATAGAAAATTTCCTCATGATGAAATACAAAATATCTAAAGAAGATGTTGGCCGTGCTTTTGAGGAATTTTATAACTGTCGTTTCATCAGATATAACGAGAAAATACCTATCCCTGGCCACTTAATTAAAGATTTGAAAAAAAATTATCTGCGCCGTGAACTTTGGGTGCCACTGGAAAAGGTCGGTGACAAAATTCACGTAATCATGGATGATCCGAACAACATTATCAAGAGAGACACCATTGAAAATCTTTTAAAAACCAAGCAGATAAATTATGACGTCGCTCTGGAAGAAGACATAATAAAATACATCAACCTTTTTTATAATACTCCCGATGACGAACACTCTTTTATAGAAATATTAGGTCGGATGGAGGGTGACGATGCGACGTCAGAAGATGAAGAAGGCGACGAAACGGTCACCGAATCGGATAGTGTTATTATGCAACTCGTTAATAAAATTATTAATGATGCTTATAATCGCCGTGCTTCGGATATACATGTCGAACCCAATGTAGACAGAAAAAATGTAGAGATTCGGTTCCGTGTCGATGGAGATTGTGCTCTCTATCAAACGGTCCCTTTCAGTTACCGCGCGGCCCTTATTTCGCGCATCAAAATCATGTCCAATCTGGATATCACCATTAAAAGACTGCCACAGGACGGTAAGATTAAGTTCAGGCGTTCTAATGGAGACGAAATTGAATTGCGTGTAGCGACAATTCCTACCCAGGGTGGTGTGGAAGATGTGGTTATGCGTATTTTAGCTAAAGGCGAGACAATGCCTCTGGAAGATATGGCTTTATCTTCGCGCAATTACAACGAACTAACCAGTATTATTTCCAAACCTTACGGCATGATTTTGTGTGTTGGTCCTACCGGTTCCGGTAAAACAACTACACTGCATGCCGCATTGCACCACATTAATCGTCCGGACAGAAAAATATGGACGGCGGAAGACCCTGTGGAAATCACTCAATACGGTTTGCGTCAAGTACAAGTGCACCCCAAGATCGGTTTTGATTTTGCGGCAGCTATGCGTGCATTTTTACGTGCGGATCCTGATGTCATCATGGTCGGCGAAATGCGCGATTACGAAACAGCAAAGACAGGTGTTGAGGCATCCCTTACCGGTCACCTGGTATTCAGCACTCTGCATACGAACAGTGCCCCGGAAACTATTGTCCGCCTGCTGGATATGGGCATTGATCCCCTTAATTTTGCCGATGCCTTGTTGGGCATTCTCGCTCAACGCCTTGTACGAACTCTTTGCAAGAAGTGTAAGGAACAATATCATCCCTCAAAGGAAGAATACGACGAAATCGCTGAAAGTTACGATCGGGAAGAATTTGAAAATTTAAATATCCCTTACAATGACGAATTCAAGATCTACAGGCCTAAGGGTTGTGATATATGCAATAATACCGGATATAGAGGCAGAATGAGTATTCATGAACTCTTAGTCGCAACCGATGGTATCAAAAGACTGATTCAAAAGCATGAAACCGTAGAAGTCATGCGGAACCTGTCCCGGAGCGAAGGCATGACGACACTTTTACAGGACGGTATTCTAAAAGCTCTCAAAGGTTTTACTGATTTTAAGCAGGTACGCCGCGTCTGTATAAAATAATTATATTATTCTATACGTATTTACTCTCCCGAACAAGTACGATTATTTTAATTTATTTTGACCACGGAAAGTAAATCAAGAACCACAGTATTTTACCGTATTCTCTTCTCACTTTTCTCCAATCTGCTGACGATAATTCCCGGAAGTCCGCCGGAGCTTTTTCGTAATGTGTCGGCACAAAATAAAAAACGTTATTATTTGTATCAAATACCTTCATCGCAATGATTTTAATACGCCGCATGTGATACGGTGAACTGACAAATATAGCGGAATTCAGCCTGTAATCAGACATTATTTTTCGGGCTTCGACTATTTCCAAATGTGTATCTTCATAAAATTCCGGAGGTGCAGTAACATTCTTTTGATTCGATTTATAAAGATATAAGTTTCGTGATAAATATTTTTTCATTTCCATGTCATAAACCTTGAAAACTTTATGATAAGCCGGAATAATTAAATAATCAGCCATCCCTTCGTTTATTAATCTATAAGCTTCTTTTTGACGTGCCTTAAAATCCGGTCCCAAAATAAGTATGATCGCATTTGTCTTCCTGTATTCCGAAGAATAAAGTAAATACTTTGGAGAGTATAAAATAAATCCTGTCAGCAGAACTAAAAACAGGATTCCGGCAAGATAATATTTACCGATTTTTATCACAAACAATATCCTTCAAATAATTATCTGTATTGAATTTTGAAGACGGAATATTCAGCAATTAATCCGTATCTCCGAAATAATTCGCAGAGAATATAAATATTTCCGTTTCTTTATCCTTCCAGGCCTGCGCCGGTAATCCGGCTTTATGGCAAGTCTCCTGAAGGAATGTTTCTCTGTCCCATTTATACTCAACAGCCACCTGCGGCAACAATAAACCGGCGTTTTGTCCGCGGACAATGTATAATCCGTGCCTTCCCACTTCAATTTCGTTGATATCTTTGATTTGTTTTAACGGACTCAATACCGATATTTCAAAAGTTAAATCTTCAACTTCTTCCGGTTTTAAGGAAGGAAATCGTGGATCACGAAAAGCGGCAGCCAAAGCCATTTCCTGTATTGTTTCTCCGAGCGGTTTATATGCTTTTATATAACCTATGCAACCGCGAAGGTGACCGTGTTTTTTCAGAGTCACAAACGCGCCACTTTTCGATTGGAGGTTTTCCGAATCCATTTTCAGTTCAGGCATTTTTTTATTGTTGATTTTGGCCGCAATCGCTTCTTTGGCTATTTCCAGAAGGGTATTTTTTTCTTTCGTTGTTAATTCCATTTCGGACTCCTATTCTTTACAATAAACCGCTGCCGCATATCCCACAACCGAACTTTTATCGCCGGTTATATCTCCTGAATTGGCATATTTTAAGAGATGTGCTTTATCGGCTTTCATCATATGCGCTACCAGCATTGTCACTGCCATGGGTCCGCCGCCACACGCTTCAACAGTTCCATTCTCCATAGCCTGCACAAGACCGGCGGCATCGCCATTTTTCAAATATCCCAGCGCAACGGCATCCATTTTTTTTGCCGCGTTATAGTTATAAAAATGAGATAAATCGGAGCTGCCTACTATCAATATTTTTTTGTCGCGTGCCGTTTCATATATAGCCGCTGCAAGGTCCCGACAGGTATCCATGTCCTGATTGCCCATAACCAAAGGAACAAATGAAAATTCACCCAATGCGACCTGCAAGAAAGGAATCTGAATTTCCACGGAATGTTCCTGACGATGCGCTTCCGGAATATCAGCCGTTATCTTGCTTAAATTTTTAATTTTCTGCGCAAATTCTTCGGCGACAGTCACGACGCCAAGAGGTGTTTCATAGCCGCCTCTGCTAAAAACGGATACACCATTAAAGGCAACTCTGTGACTTGGTCCTATGACGACAACAACATCATACTTATTACCGCGAATAAGCTTGTAAGCGTTCGCCGCTACTTGTCCTGAGTAAACGTAACCGGCATGAGGAGCAATCAAACCTACGATTTCTCCCGGCAATGTCAAATCAGGAACTGATTCAAAGAAGCTTTCAATATTTTTTTTCAGAATTGACGGATTTCCCGGATACCATGAACCGGCTATTACTGACTTTCTCACGGTATTCATAGCTACCTCACTTAAATCGCCAGACAACCCCTTGTGGAGTGTCTAAAACATCAACGCCACGTTTAGCTAGTTGCGATCTATAGGAATCTGCCTCCTTCCAGTTACGAATTTTTCTTGCCGCTTCTCTTTTATCTATCAACATTCTTATTTCCCCGTCTGCAACCAGCGCCTCAAAATCCATTATGCCCAAGACTTCGTTTATATTTCCCAACGCCGTCAGTATTTTCAGGGCATTACTTTTATTTATCATGCCCTGGGTCAGAGGAAAATTTATTTTACCAATAAAATTAAAAACCGCCGCCAGTGCCCCGGCAATATTTAAATCATCATCCAAAGCCGCTGTGAAATCATGCTTAAGATCATATATCAGTTGATCTGTTTCCGTAAAAGCTTCTTTATCATCGCCATGAACGGCATTTAACCGGCTAATGAACGTATGGATTTTTTTTACCGTATTTTTTGCCGCCACCAAAGCGCCTTCTGAATAGTTAACCGGTTTGCGATAATGTACTCCCAGCAAAAAAAGACGAATATCTCTTCCGCTGTAACCACTTTCCCGCAATTGTGACAACGGCAGCGTATTATCCAGGGAACGGGACATTTTCCTGCCTTCGACCATTACCAGTTCGGCGTTAATCCAGTAATTAGGGCCGTTATGACCGGAAAAAGCTTTATTGATGGCTAAAACATTTTCACAATGGGGAAATATCTCATCGGCCCCGCTGACGTGAATATCATAAGTCGCTCCAAGATATTTATTGGAAACAGCCGCGCATTCCATATGCCAACTGGGTCTCACATTTCCCCATACGGTCTTATAATAAATCCCTCTTTTTAATTCGGCCAGACTTGATCTCTTTAATAAAGCAAAATCCGCCGGACTGTCTTTTTCATAATCATCAAGATCTATTGATTTTCCCTGTCTTGTTTTACCCAAATCTATATTGGAAAGAACTCCGTAATCGGCCAATTTGGAAATATTATAATAAACTGAATGCAATTTTTCGTAGGCATAATCTTTATCCACTAATTTCTCGACAATTTTTAACATAACGTCAACATTTTCAGACGCTTTCACATAGATATTATCCTTATTAATGTTGAGAAATTGTACATCTTCCATAAACACCTGCAAATATTTCCGCGAATAATCTGCGAGTTCAAGTCCTTTTTTTTCCGAGCTTTTTATTGATTTATCTCCAAAATCAACAATGTCCAGGACATGTTTTACCTTGTAACCTTTATAAATTAAATATCGGTTGATTAAATCGGAGACCACCATGCGCCGGTAATTTCCCAAATGGGGAGTATCATGTATTGTCGGACCGCACGTACGCATGGTTACTTCATCAAGTTTTATCGGATTAAATAGATTTTTCCGGCGCGCAAAAGCATTGTAGAGATTAAACGTAGAAATCTCCTTTTTAAAAGCGAAAAGATCCGTACTTAAATATCGTTCTCCACCATCAGGGAGAATAACGACGATTAACCCTTCCTCCAGAAGCTTCGCCTTCTGAGCAGCCACAAACATAGCCGCACCGGAGCTCATTCCTACAAATATGCCTTCTTCACGGGCTAACCGCCGGGACATTTCAAAAGCATCTTCATCTAAAATATTCACTTTTTCGTCGAGCCTGGTTTTATCATATATCCCCGGACGATAAGATTCCCGCATGTTCTTTAGTCCCTGAATCTTGTGCTGCAGATAGGGTTCCACACCTATAATTTTAATTTCCGGATTCAGTTCTTTGAGCCGTTTGGAAATTCCCATAGCGGTGCCTGTGGTACCCAGGCAGGATACTACCATCGTAACCTTACCATCTGTTTGTTCCCAAATCTCCTGCGCTGTACCGTAATAATGGGCGGCGACATTATCCTCATTATTGAATTGATCAGTACCAAAATATTTATCAGGATTTTCGCGCAGCATTTTATATGCAACTTCAATGGCTCCGTCGGTACCATGAGCAGCCGGGGTGAAATACAATTCCGCTCCCATGGCACGCAGAATCTTTTTTCTCTCTTCGCTGGCCGATTCCGACATCGTCAAACACAATTTATATCCCTTCGCTGCCGCAATCATCGCCAAGCCGATTCCCGTATTGCCGCTGGTTGCTTCCAAAATAGTTTTCGACGAATTCAGATCCCCTCTTTTTTCGGCATTCTCGATCATGAATAATGCGGTGCGATCCTTAATGGATCCACCGGGATTGACACCTTCAACTTTTGCAAAAATCTTTACTTTTTTATTGGGATTAAGCCGGAAGATTTCCACCAAAGGCGTGTTACCGATGCTTTCAATAATGTTTTTGTAAAGTTTATGCATAGATTAATATGATCAACTATCCATTTTGGGTAAAGAAATTTTAATAAACTGAACGCCTTCTTCCTTTAAATTTTCTTCTTCTTGCGGCGTACTTGTCCCTTTGATATTTCGTTTTTCTTCATCTCCGTAATGTATCTTTAAGGCAGTTTCGGCAAATTTATTACCCACATCCTCGAAATTATTATCAATATATTGATGTAATATTTTCATAGTTCTAGCTACAGAAAGTTCCGTTTCCCGGTTCTTATCTGCCGTCCGTGAGCCCTTTCCTATAATCGTTATCGAAGAAGGGATAATTTCGACACTCGAACTATTACAAACGGGACAAGAAACCAGTTTTTGTGAATTTTGTAAAATCCAGGCTTGCCGATCTTTAAACCAGCCTTCGAATTTATGTCCTTTTTCGCATTTTAAATCGTAAATAATCACCGTATTACTATCCTTTACACAATAATTTATGTGGACAATTGTAAATAAATTATATAACGTCCTTGGCCGTGTCGGGATGTGGCCCAGCTTGGTAGGGCACTGCGTTCGGGACGCAGGAGTC
>WOYI011243991.1_pt3 | contig 22948 bp, 18 predicted proteins | sample 6423411 | NCBI WGS metagenome assembly WOYI01 (sample SAMN13441803, study PRJNA592873) | oil field metagenome | biome: oil field; feature: oil-well bore; material: oil-contaminated soil; isolation source: oil-contaminated soil from oil-well borehole | place: Germany: Wietze | collected 2016-10-18 ... | reverse complement strand
TTGGGGCTGAATCGCTGGCCCACCAGGGCGCGGTAGTTGGCGTGGCCCGGGGGATCCGACTCGATCGGAATCATGGGGACCGGGTTGCCTAACGGCGGTATCGTCACCGGAAACGACGAGAACCGCTCCGGTGCGTGCGCCGCGTCGTAGACGTCACGGTAGGTGGAGAGGGCGTAGAACCCGCCGTGTTCGACGGAATGCCCAACCGGACATGCCGACCGCATGCGGTCGTAGATCGCCAGTCGGTGGCGTTGGACTTCCCGGTCGTGCATGCTCAGGTGCTCGATGGACTTGTCGGCCACTTCGGCGCTGAGAACGGTGGGTCGTTCGTCATCGATATCGGTGTTGCGTTGTTGCGTCGTCATTGTTGAATTAGCTCCAAATCTTTCACGAACGGGTATCGCTCTTGTTGGGTGGTGGTGCGTGGTCAGCTGTCGACGAGACACGCTCGCGTTGCCGGGTGGAATCCACTCTCCATTTGGCTCTTCTAGTCGTCCGACAGGACGACCAGCCCCCGGATGTTGCGACCCGCGAGCATGTCCGCGTACCCCTCGTTGATCTGATCGAGCGAGTAGGTATTGGTCACCAGTTCATCGAGTTTCAACTTGCCGGATTGATAAAGGTCGATCAGTTGGGGAATGTCGGAGAACGGGTTGGAGCTGCCATACACGGTTCCGAGGACCTGGCGTTCGAACATCACAACATCGAAAGGAGATATGGGCAGGTGTTCGGCGCCGGCGGGCGGCACGGCGACCAGGACGGCGCGCCCACCTTTCCCCAGCGCCTGAAGCGCCTGTGCCAGGATCGCTTCGGTGAGAACGCCGGGAGTCGCGATGGACACGTCGGCCCCCCTGTTCCAGGTGGCCTCGAGGACCGCGTCTACAGGATCGACGGCGCTTGGATCGACGACGTGCGTTGCGCCGAACACTTCGTAGGCGAGTTTGCGCTTGGCCTCGTCCGGTTCGACCGCCACGACGACGCGGGCACCGGACGTAGCGGCCCCCTGGATCGCGTTCATGCCGATTCCGCCGGCGCCCCAGACGACCACGGATTCACCGGGCCGCACTTTCGCCTTGTTGACCGCCGCCCCGTAGCCGGTGGGCACGCCGCACCCGATCAGGGCTGCGGTGCGCAGCGGAACGCTCCGATCGATCTTCACTACGGAAACATCGGGCACCACCGTGTGCTCGGCAAACGTTCCCAGCAAGCACATCTGGCCAGCGCCTTGCGCTCCGACGTGGAATCGGTAGGTCCCGTCGAGCTGTGGACCGGCGAGGATGTTGGCACCCAGGTCGCAGAGGTTCGAGTGTCCGGCCGCGCACGAGCGGCAGTGCCCGCACGCGGGGATGAAGGACAAGACCACATGGTCACCCGGTTCGACCGACGCGACCTCGGCGCCGATGTCCTCGACGACCCCGGCCCCTTCGTGACCGCCGATCACCGGATATGGCATCGGAAGATCGCCCGTGACCAGGTGGTAGTCGCTGTGACAGAGGCCGGTTGCGGCCAGGCGCACCCTCACCTCGTGCGGGCCCGGTGGGGCGAGATCCACCTCCTGAACCTTGAACTGCTCGTTTTGCCCATGGAGTACTGCTGCCCGGGTCTTCATGAAACTCCCATCGTCGACACAATCCATTGATCCCTAATCCGCGCGCTTCGACGCCGACTACCCGATGACGCATGTCACTCGAAGGCTCTATCGTCGCTGTATGTCACAAGTTGTTGTTGATGTGACTCATGTCATTAGGTATCATGATCATACGTGACACCCACGCCGCTGACAAGAAAACGGATCCCTTGAGTTCTGTCGTTACCAACGGTCGTCGGCAAGAAGTCTTGGCCGCTTGAGGTCCAAGGAGGCAGGACGCTAGACGGGCAAGCGGGACCGGAAGAGGTACCTCATTATCATGATGACGATTAGCCTCGCCGTGCGATCACCTGCATCGACGCGGCGCTCTGAAGCGGGCAGCCCGGCTGTTCAGCAGACGCGAAGGCCGCCGTGACGCACGTCTGCGCCGCTGGACTCCCACGGTATTCAGGCGGGCCGGCGCCGAGGAAGTCCACGGGTCAAGACCCCGGACCTGGCCGCCATGCTCGATCGCACCCAACCGTTGGCACACGAGGAGCCGACGGATAACGGGGCCGGCAACCCGAGCCCGGCCGGACGAACCAGTGGATGACCCCGCACGTCATCGGACGTGTCGGCTGGTATGTCAGTGATCCCGCCGACGCCGGCACGCGCAGTCGGCATCCCGAACGAAGTCCGTGACGTTTTCTGTGAAGGAGCTAAAGACATGATTGAACGGCACATTCCTTGGGTGCAGCCCAGCTCAGCCCCGGGCCGCTTCCGTGAGATGGGCGTGTGGGGCGACCAGACGATCACGGACGTCTTCGACGGCCACGCACAACGGCATCCCGCGAAGACTGCGGTCATCGATTCCCGTGAAAAGCTGACCTACGGCGAACTCCGGGACCTGTCGCTGCGTCTTGCGCGGGTTCTGCTCGATCACGGTATTGAGCCTGGCGATCCGGTCGCCATCCACCTGCCCGGCTGCGTATTGCTGCCCGCATTGCACCTGGCGTGCAACAGGATCGGCGCGCTGTTCCTGCCGGTAAGCACCGGCTGGCGCGGCGCTGAGTTGCGGTCGCTGCTGGGCACGGTACGGGCTCCGATGCTGATCGTCCTCGACGATAGCGGTGGCTTCGACTACGTCGGGCTGGCGGAAACGCTGCGTGACGCGTCACCCGACCTCAAACACGTGTTGACCGCCCGAAGCGGTTCGCTGGAATCGCTGGCTGCCGGCGCGGCGCCTCTGACCGCCGACGAGCTCGACCAGCTTCGCCCCGGCCCCGACGACCCCGCGCACGTCATGTCCTCGTCGGGAACGACCGGTGTCCCCAAGGCATCGGTGTGGAGCTCCAACGACCTGGTCGCCCTGCTGGTCCACCACATGGGCCGTCGGCTCCGCCTCGGCCCCGACGATGTCGCCGCCGCCGTCGCGCCGGCCAGCACGGGCTCGACCGGCTACGTCTTCCCCGTGCTGGCACCGCTGCTCGTGGGTGCCACGACCGCGCTGTTAGAGACCTGGAAGCCGCAGGCCGCACTGGATCTGATCATCCGGGAGCAGTGCACCTACGCGACGGCCGTGCCCACCCAGATGATCATGCTGCTGGAGCTCCCGCTCGAGCAGTACGACCTGTCCCATTTCACTCGGTTCAACAACGCGGGCGCCCCGCTGCCACCAGCCACCGCGCGCGACCTCGAAACACGAATGGGGTGCCGCGTGCAAACCATTTACGGTGCCACCGATGGGGGAGTGCCCGCCATCACGTCGATCGATGATCCAGACGACCTATGCCACACGACCGTGGGCTCGGTCTGTGACGGTGTCGAGGTCGTGTTGCTCGGCGCGGACGGCAACCCGGTGCCGCCGGGCGACCCGGGCGAAGTGTGCTGGCGTGGGCCCAACAAGTCTTACGGCTATCTCAACGAGCCCGACTACGATCGGCAGTCGTGGGACGATCAGGGTTTCTTCCACTCCGGCGATGTCGGCGAGTTCGATGGCCGGGGGTACCTACGCATCGTGGGGCGCAACAAGGACATGATTCTGCGGGGAGGCACCAACATCTTCCCGCGGGAAATCGAGGAGCTGCTGCTCGAGCACGCTGACGTGGCCGGCGTCGCGATCGTGGGAATCCCCGATGAGCGGCTGGGTGAGCGGGCCTGCGCCGCAGTGGTGCCCGCTTTCGGCTCTCATCCCCGGCTTGACCATCTGTGTTCGTTTCTGCTTGACCGCCAGCTCGCCAAGGGCAAGCTCCCCGAAAAGCTCATCGTGCTCGATGAGCTGCCCACCAATGCCGGCGGAAAGGTCGACAAGGCGCTCATTCGAGACATCGCCATCAAGGACCTGGCAGAGAAACGCGCGTGACGAGGATGGGACCACCGGCGGCCATCGGTCGTCGGCAGCCGGTACGCCGATTTGCGGCCACGCCGTCAACCGCAGAACGCACAGATGAGGAAACGGTATGAGCGATAAGAGCGGCCCGCTGTCGGGGATACGCGTCCTCGATTTGTCCGCGCTGGCGCCAGGGCCTTTTGCCACTATGCTGCTCGGCGACCTCGGTGCGGAGGTGATCACGGTGGAAGCCCCGGCCGCAGCGCGGAGCGGCAGCGGTCTTGGCGAGTTACCCGGTTACGGCGGTGAGCGCGCCCGCCGACAGGGTATTAATCCGCTCTATCGCTCCCGACGGTCACTCGTGCTGGACCTCAAGCAACCGCAAGCCCTGGAGATCGCCCTGCAGCTGGCGCAGCGCTGTGACGTTTTCGTCGAGGGATTCCGACCGGGAACCTGCGAGCGGCTCGGATTGGGCTACGACACGGTCGCCGCACGCAACCCGGGGGTCGTCTACTGCTCGCTGACCGGCTACGGGCAATCCGGGGAGCTGTCTATGCGCGCCGGTCACGATCTGAACTACATCGCCGAGTCGGGCCTGCTGTCGGTGACCACACGCGATGGCCAGCGTCCGGGCATACCCGCCAACGTGGCCGCCGACTTCGCCGCTGGAGGTTTGCTGGCGGCGTTCGGCATCCTGGCCGGCATCCTGGGCCGTCAGGCCAGCGGCCAGGGAACTCACATCGACGTGTCGATGTACGAGGGGCTGCTCGGCCTGCTGCAGGTGGCCGAGTCGTGGACGCAGGCGTCGGCGCCAGACCCGTCGTGGGGCCGGGGCCTGCTGTCGGGGGCGGTCCCCTTCTACGACTGCTATCGCACGGCCGACGGACAGTGGCTGTCGGTGGCCGCCCTGGAACCGAAGTTTTTTGTGAACCTCTGCACGGCGCTCGGCCGCCCCGACCTGGTCTCGGCTCATGCCGATGAGTCGCGGTGGGGCGAGCTGCGGACCGCATTCGAGGAGATATTCTCCGCTGCGTCCCTTGGGGACTGGCTGGCCCGACTGGACGAGGTCGACACCGCCGTGGCTCCGGTGAGGTCACTGCCCGACGCGTTCGCGGCAGCGCAGCGCAGGGGGGTGTTGGACGCTTCGGGCATGGTTGGCCCGCTCCCACGCATGAGCGCGTGGAAGCCGACCACCGGATCGGTCGTCACCCGGCCCGGTCAGCACACTCGCGAGATTCTCGACGAGATCGGCCTTTCCCCGGATGAAATCGAAACGCTGCTGGCGGCCGGCGCGACCATGGCGTGAAATCGGAGAGAACCCCATATCAACAGGATGATGATTGTAAGGTTTGGGACTTACGACATCCGTAACGGAGAGATGATCGGAGAGTGAGCATGCAGCCACGTGTAGCGGCGGTCACCGGCGGCGGTAGGGGAATCGGACGCGAGATCGCGCTGGCGCTCGGCCGGCAAGGCCGCCACGTGGCGGTGGTCGATCTGCGCGATCATGAGGCTAAGGAGACCGCGGCGGCGATCACCGCCGTCGGCGGCACCGCCGTGTCTGTTGTCGTCGATGTCACCGACCCCTCGTCGGTGAAGGAGGGCATGAACGAGGTTCGCCAGAACTTGGGACCCATCTCCATCTTGGTCAACAACGCTGGCTGGGACGAGCTCAAGCCGTTCGTCGATACCGACGAGGAGTTCTGGCAGCGCGTGATCGAGATCAACTACAAGGGCGTGCTTCGGACCACGCATGATGTGCTTCCTGCAATGATTGAGGCGCGGTTTGGGCGGATCGTCAACATCGGCTCGGACGCCGGTCGCGTCGGTTCGTCGCTGGAGTCGGTGTACTCGGGAGCCAAGGGCGCTGTCATCGCTTTCACGAAGACAATCGCTCGCGAGGTCGCCCGCGCGGGTGTGACCGCCAACACCGTCTGCCCCGGCCCCACCGACACCCCTCTCCTACAAGAGATCATCGGAGACCAAGCTGATGCAGACAAGGTGATCGGCGCGATGACTCGGGCGGTGCCGATGAAGCGCCTGGGCCGGCCGGAGGAGGTCGCTGCCGCCGTTGCCTTCCTCGCTTCCGAGGACGCTGGATTCATCACCGGACAGACGCTGTCGGTGAGCGGCGGCCTTACCATGGCATAGCGTTGGCTGCCGACACGCGATCCGGAAAGGCTGGAGGCGCTAGAACCCCGTTGCACTGACACGGTTACGCTGACACGCTGCACTGACGGGTGACCGCAATCGGGCACCTGCCAGGACGGGCCGTCCTTCACGCTGCCGAGGGGCCGAAGATGGTGTGAGCTATTCGGGCACGGTGTTCGAGCGGGGTCCCGTACGCCTGTTCCAGTGCCTTTCCGCGTTTGAGCCACAGGTGCAGGTCATGCTCCCAGGTGAATCCGATCCCACCGTGGCACTGGAGCGCGCTGTCGTTGGCGATCTTTTCCGCTTCGGATGCACAATTTTTGGCGACCGCTGCTGCCGTGGCGGCTTCGTCTGACCCGCTGGCGACCAAGTGCGCGGCGACCCACGTCGTTGGACGGACGAACTCGAGGGCGAGATAGGCGTTGGAGAGTTGATGCTTGACGGCTTGAAACGATCCGACCGGTCTGCCGAACTGCTCGCGCTGCCGCACATAGTCGACCGTGGTTTCTACCAAGTGCGCCCCGATGCCCACGAGCGTGGCAGCGGCGGCCACGGCGGCGCGTACGGCTAAAAGGTCCGCCCGTCCGGTGCTGCCGGGCAACAAGGTATCGGAGGTGGTTTCGGCGCGGATAGTCGCCACGCGGCGGGCGCCGTCGAAGACTTCGTGGGACTCGATGTCGCAGCTGCTTACGGGTACGACATGCAGACAGTCCTCGCTCGCCACCACGATGAGGTCGAACGAGCTGTCGACGACAGCGAACGGTGCGCCCGGCGGCTGAATGGTGGCGACTAGTTCGCCTGCGGCGATGGCGGGCAACCACCGCTCGATCTGGCGGTCGCTGCCCATGTCTGCGATCGTCAGCGCCGCCACGGCGGTCTCCAGGAGCGGGTCGGGAAGCGCTACCCGGCCGGCTTCCTCGAGGAGCAAAGCGAGCTCGACATCAGAGCGCCCCAGTCCGCCGAAACGTTCTGGCACTACGACACCGAGGAACCCCACCTCGGCCAGTCGAGCCCACGCGGAGCGGTCGACGGCGCAGTCGGCATCCCAGGCCGAACGAACCCGCGACGGAGGGCACTCGGCGCTCAAGAATTCGCGTGCCGCTGCTGCCAGCTCCTTCTGGTCTGGCGTCAGGTCGATGTTCACCGCGGCTCCCGTGGAAGTCCGAGCAGGCGTTCGCCGATGATGTTGCGTTGTATCTCGTTGGTGCCGGCGAAGATTCGCGACGCCCGAGCGTGCCAGTATCGGCGATGAAACCCGGCTGCATCGTCACAGGTTTGTGGAGCGGCCAGTTCAGCGAAGGGACCCAGGATCTGCAGAGCAGTTTCCTGGATTCTGCTGTCGAGCTCCGACCAATACAGCTTGACGAGGCTCGACCTGGAACCGACGGCGTTGCCCGCGGCGAGTTGGCTGGCGATGTGCTGCATGTACCGGCGGAAAAGCTCGGCCTCGGCGAATCGCGAGGCGATCTCGTTCCGGTGGACGGGATCGTCGGCGACACCCATGCGCTTGGCGAGGTCGACCAATTGCCGCACGTCGTTGGACAGGCGGACATGGTTGCCCAAACCGGTGCCGCGCTCGTAGCCCAGCGTCGCCATGGCCACGCGCCACCCGTCACCGATCTCCCCGATCACGTTCTTCGCGGGAACGCGCACATCGGTGAGAAAGACTTCGGAGAAACCCGGCTCGCCGTGCAACTGGCGGATCGGCCGCAACTCGATGCCAGCACTGTTCATCGGTAGCACGATGTAGGTCAGGCCCCGATGCCGCGTCTCGCTAGGGTCAGTGCGGACCAGGGCGAACATCCAATCGGCGAAGGCGGACAGCGACGTCCAGATCTTCTGGCCATTGAGGACAAAATCGTCCCCGTCAGGCACCGCCCGAGTGCGCACGGCGGACAGGTCGCTGCCCGCACCTGGCTCGGAGAAGCCCTGGCACCACAACTCGTCGCAGTTGAGCATCCCGGGCAGCCAGCGCCGCTTCTGCTCGGTGGTGCCGAATTCGATGATGGTGGGGCCCACCAGTCCGAGGGCCAGCCGGTTCAACCGCTGCGGAGCTGCGGCTCGGTGGTACTCCTCGTCGAACAACATCTGGCGCATGAAGTCGGCGCCGCCGCCGCCGTACTCTTGCGGCCAGTGCAGCGCCGAGTAGCCGACGGTGTACAGGGCTTTCTCCCACTCCCGATGTGCGGCGACGCCCTCGGCGGTGTAAGGCGGTGGTAGGGGGTGAGTCGGCACGTTGTCACTCAGCCATTCACGTACCTCACTAGAGAAGGCCAGCTCTGGATCGGAGTACGCCAAGTCCATCGTCAACGTCCTCCCAGACACCCGTCGGCGGCGCCGCAGTCGGCGGAGCGCGTCACGGTCAACGCCATGCAGAGAAGTCGGGCTTGCGCTTCGTCATGAAGGCATCGGCGCCTTCGGTTTGCTCTCCCGACGCAAAGAAGTCGGGGTTGACCTGGCTGAGAATGCTGAACCGGTCCTGGGCTTCCCGCATGGCTGCGACCGAATCGTCAAAGGACTTCTTGACCAGCTTCAGCACTGTCGGGCTGAGCGCCAGCATCTCGTCGCACCAGCGCCTGACTTCGGCATCCAGGTCCTCCGGCGGCACGCACGCGTTGATGAGCCCCCAGTCCAGTGCCTGCTTGGCCGAGTAGCGCCGGCACAACATCCAGATTTCTTTGGCTCGCTTCATCCCGACCACCGTCCACAGGTGGCTCACCAGCCACCCTTCGGCCGGACTGGCGACGCGCGGACCGTTCTGTCCGAACACCGACCGATCAGACGCGATGGTGAAATCGCAGACGTACGCCATGTGGTGACCGCCGCCGATCGCATAGCCGTCCACCCGGGCAATCACCGGCTTGAGGCATTCGCGAAATGCGCGGTAGAGCTGCTTGACCAACTCGTCGAAGGACTCATCGCCGGCGTTGAACGTGCTCTCATCTTCCACGCTGACGTCACCGCCTGCGCAGAATGCCCGTTCACCGGCACCGGTCAGCACGATCACCCCAACGTCGCCGTCCTCGCCGGCACGTCGCACCGCCATCGTCAACTCCCTCAGGGTGTGCGGCGTGAATGCATTCAACTTCTCCGGACGATTGATCGTTATGCGGGCGACGGCATCCTTGACCTCGTAGAGGATGTCGGAGAACTCCACCATTGAACTGCTCATCGAACAACTGCTCCTTTCCAGCGTTTCCGCGCCTCGCACTGAGCCACGGTTATCGGCATGCACCAAAACTTGCGCGCGGGGACCGTTCGCTACCGATGGCCGGGACATGCCGCGTTGTCGGCAAGGCCCGGAACCGGGAGCAAACGCGAGTGTCGCCTAGCCATACCCGAAGTCGGGTGTCCGCTTGTTGATGAAGGCGTCGAAGCCCGCGGTGGCCTCTTCGCCGCCGAAAAGCTCGAGAACCCCGGCAGACTCGGCCCGAAAGCCCGCGGAGCGGCCCCCATCCAGTCGTGCGAGAACACATGCTTTGATCTGGCGCATGGCCTGGCGCGCACCGGACGCGAGTTGTTGAGCGAATTCGACGGCTTCGGCGACGACGTGGTCGCCCTCCACGACTCGGTTGACCAGGCCGATCGTATGGGCTTCGGCGGCGCTCAGCGGCCGGCCCGTGTAGAGCAATTCTAGGGCGCGGCCCTTACCGATCGTCTCGCATAGCCGCTGCGTTCCTCCGGCACCGGGAAGCAAGCCCAGGCGAACCTCGGGAACACCTAACCGGACGTGTTCGCCCGCGAACCGCAAATCGCAGGCGAGGGCGAGTTCGAGGCCACCGCCCATGGCGTTACCGTTGACCGCTGCGATCACGGGCAACGGCAGGGCTTCCAGATCGTTGAGGGCGCTTTGAATTGCGTTGACGAAATACGCAAATCCGGCGAGATCGATGTCGCGCATCACCTTGATGTCGGCGCCGGCGACAAATTGTTTTCCGTGTCCGGTGACCACGATGGCACCGACCTCGGTCTGTGACGCCGCCGCCGAGGCCGCCGCGCTGATCTCTTGCACCACTTGCAGATTCAGCGCGTTAGCCGGCGGGCGGTCGACCGTCAATAGCGCGACACCGTTTTTCACCTCGGCGCGGACGAACTTCGTGTCGCCTACGACGATAGCCATCGAACCTCCAGTAGCGCTGACGCTTGCACCCTTGCGACCCACACCTTATCGTAGTACTGATTATAAGGCAACGCGCGTCGGTCGCTCCGCCTCCTGAACCGGGAAGCGCAGGACTGCGCGCGTGCCAGCTACCTTCCGCACCAGGGGGCGGGTAGTCACCGGGTTGTCGTCGTGTACCAAAACAAGGTCGTGTACCAAAACAAGGGAGTTCCGAATGCTCACGTTCCACGGAAAGCTGACACCGGAGCAGTCGGCGTTCGTCGAAGCCGTCGATGGCTTCTGCCAGCGCGAATGCCCCCCGCACAAGCTCCGCGAGCTGACCAAGGGCGGGACCGTTACCCACAATGACGAGCTGTATGGCAAGCTCGCCAGCACCGGGTGGCTCGGGTTGACAATCCCCGAGGAGTACGGCGGGGCCGGGGGAACACTGTCCGAAGTCGCGCTGCTGACCGAGCGCCTGTCCTACCATCGCCTCCCGGTCGGGGGCTACCTCACCACGGTGATCACACTGCAGGCGCTGATCAAGTACGGGTCAGAAGAGCAGAAACGTGCCGTGTTGCCCGGCGTCGCAGCCGGCGATGTCCTCTCCATCGCCATCACCGAGCCCGACACCGGTTCTGACGCAGCTGGGGTCAAGACCCGTGCGCGCAAAGTGGGCTCGCGGTGGCAGCTCAGTGGTGAGAAGACCTTCACGAGCAACGCCAACCATGCCCGCTGGGTTGTGGTGGTGACCCGCACCAACACCGAAGTGCCGAAGCATCAAGGGCTGAGCCTGTTTCTTCTGCCGATGGACCGGCGCGGCATCAGCTTCGAACGGCTTGACATGCTCGGGCATATCGACACCAACATCACCCGCTATGAGGATGTCGATGCCGGCGATGACGATATCGTCGGAGGAATCGACCAAGGATGGGGTGTGCTGGTACGCGGCCTCAACAGTGAGCGGCTCATCATTGCGGCCGAGGCCCTCGGCATTGGGCAGCGCGCGTTCGATGAGACGCTCCGTTACGTGAAGGAGCGGCACCAATTCGGCCACCCTATTGGTCGCTTCCAAGCAATCCAACACGGCCTGGCCGAGAGCGCGGCCAAGTTGCTGTCGACCCGGTTGCTGGTGGAGCACACCGCCGCGTTGCTTTCGTCCGGCGAACCAGCGCCGGGTGAGGCTTCCATCGCGAAGCTGCAGGCGACGGAGATCGCAAAAGAGGTAGCGCTGCAGGGTATGCAGTTCATGGGTGGTATGGGATACAGCATGGAAAGCGAGATGCAGTCCTATGTCAGAGACACCCTCGTCATGACCATTTTCGGCGGCACGTCGCAAATTCAGAAGAACATCATCGCCGCCCAACTTGGACTTACCCACTGATCGGCAATGACTGCGGCGCATAGACTTTCACGCTCTTCCGAGCGGGATGGCACATCCAAGAAGTACACCCAACAGGGATGAAGGGAACAATCATGTCAGTCGAGATCGACTTGACCGGGCGCACCGCGATGGTCACCGGCGCGGGCAGCGGAATCGGGCGCGAGGTAGCAATTCTTCTCGCGCGCGCAGGAGCGAAAGTCGCGGCGGCGGATGTCAACGAGGCTGCCGCCAAGGAAACGGCTGCGATCGTCGAACAGGCGGGCGGCACTGCGACCGCCGTCACGGTGGATGTGCGCGACCCCGCGCAGGCCCGCGATGCGGTGAGCGCCACGGTAGAGCAGTTCGGTGGTCTGGATATCCTCGTCAACAACGCCGCGGCGTGGAGTGTGGATCTCTTCAAGAACCTCACCTACGAGCAGTACCAACTCGACGTCGGCGTCACCCTGATCGGCACGATGGTGATGACCAAGGCGGCCTACGACCATATGCGTGAGCAGAAATCGGGAACGGTGGTGAATCTGATCTCAGACGCCGGCCGGATCGGCGAACCCTTCCTCGTTTCCTACAGCGCCGCAAAAGGAGGAGTCGTCGGCTTTACGAAGGCCTTCGCCAAGGAAGCCGGCCGTTACGGCATCCGATGCAACGCCGTGTCGCCGGGCACCACGAAGACCCCGGGCGCCAGCGCACTGATCGAGAAGTGGGGTGGTGAGGAGAAGTTGGTCACCGCCTATCCGCTGGGCCGGCTCGGCGAACCCATCGACCAGGCCAACGCGATCCTGTTCTTCTGCTCGGACCTCAGCTCATGGGTCACCGGTCAGATCCTCAGCGTCAGCGGTGGCTACAGCATGGTTGACTGAGCGCCAGCATGGTTGACTGAGCGCCGCGCGATTCTCGATCCTCGGCGCGCAAGGTTGCGTTCTTTCCGTCATGTCAGCGTGGGGGCGAGCGCGGTTGGCCGGGCAGGGCATTCGGGATGCCATTTCTGCGCTCGCCCGACAGCGGCGTGCAGGCCGTTGGATCGGCGGGTGACGCTAACCGGCCCGATAAAGCGCAGCGAACTGCTCGCGGAGCCGGTACTTGAGTATCTTGCCTCCGACGGTCTCGCCGGCGCAGCATTCGCTGCTGTTGGCCGAGACGGGGTGCCCATCCGCGCGCGTTGATCAGTCGATGAGTTCTACGATGGTCGCGTTGGCCATGCCGCCGCCCTCGCACATGGTTTGCAGCCCAAACCGGATGCCCTGATCACGCATGTGATTCACGAGCCGGGTCATCAGGATCGCCCCCGACGCGCCCAAAGGATGGCCGACCGCGATCGCGCCGCCCAGCGGATTCAGCCGCGCCGGATCGGCACCCGTCTCCGCCAGCCAGGCCAGCGGCACCGACGCGAAGGCCTCATTCACCTCAAACGCCCCGATATCGCCTATCGACAACCCGCCACGGCGAAGCACCTTCGCCGTCGCCGGGATCGGTCCCGTCAGCATCATGACCGGATCACTTCCCGCCACCGCGCCAGCATGGTAGCGGGCGACAGGGGGCAGGCCGAGTTCTTTGGCCCGCTCGGGCGAGCTGACCAGGACGGCGGCGGCCCCGTCCGCGATCTGTGAGGCATTACCGGCATGGATGACCCCGCTTTCGAGGAAAGACGGCGTCAGTTTCGCCAGCTTCTCGACGGTACTGCCGCGGCGCAACCCTTCGTCGGCGGCCAGGCCGGGGGCTTCCGGGACCGCGACGAGCTGGCGGTCGAAGGCGCCGGCATCGATAGCCGTCGCCGTCTTGGCATGGCTCGCGCAGGCAAACTCGTCGAGCGCGCATCGAGAAAAGCCCCACTTCGCCGCGATCATCTCGGCTCCACGGCCCTGATGGAAGGTCCCTCCCTCGAGGGCCGTCTCGTAGCGGCGCAGCAGCCGTGGCCCGTAGGGCAGCCCGACGTCGCGACCGGCACCCAACGGAACCCTGCTCATGCACTCCACGCCGCCGGCGACGACGAGATCGTACTGGCCCGACATCACCATGGCGGCCGCGAAATCCAGCGCCTGCTGGCTGGAGCCGCAGGCCCGGTTCACCGTGGTGCCGGGTACGCTGTCGGGCCAACCGGCGGCGAGCGCCGCGGAACGGCCCACGTTCGCCGACTGGTCACCGACCTGGTTCACGCAACCCCAGATGACATCGTCGATCAGGGCAGGGTCCACACCGGTGCGCTCGACCAGCGCCTCCAGCACCCGTGCGGACAGGTCCACTGGGTGCACATCTGCCAGCGCACCGCCCCGCTTGCCGATCGGCGTCCGTACCGCTTCGACGATCACCGCCTCAGGCATACCAACCCTCCCTAATTACCTCATAATAATTAGTATGATGATATCTGACGAGACGGATGCAACTCCAGGCTTCGTGCTCGCCAATTCGTCTACCGTCGGCGCATTGACCACATTTGCGGGGCACGTTCGGTCTGTACAGCCACGTCCCAGCCCAGTGCCGGGGGCCCTGTCTCCAGCCGGAAGGTGCGCGCCATGGCGCGGGCAAGCGAAGGGTCTTTCGCCGCTTCGCGGGCGAGTTCGAACGCCCGGTCCTCGACGGCCTCGTCGGCAACCGACTCCCACGCAAGGCCCAATTGCGCCGCGCGGTCCCCATTGATCTCCGCGCCGCACAGCGCCATCGCGGCGGCCGCCTCGCGGCCGGCGAGGCGGGACAGCAGCACGAAGTGTCCCCCGCCCGGGTGCAGACCGATGCGCTGGAAGCCCGACATCAGCCGCGCGGTGCGAGCCACGATCCGCAGGTCGGTGGCCAAGGCCAGGTTCAGGCCCGCTCCAACGGCCGGCCCGCGGACGGCGGCGATGGTCACCGCCCGCACCGACCCGATCCGGGTGAACGCGGCATAGATGGCTGACAGGCTGGCATAGGTGTTCTCGTCGGCTGGGTCGGATCCAGCGTTGCCGAGCGTCGTGGTGTGCGCTCCCGCGCAGAACGACCCGCCGGAGCCGCGGATCACCAGCGCGCCGACCGAGTCGTCGGCGTCGATTCGATCGGCGGCGGCGACCAGTTCCCGGGACATCTCCGGTGTCAGCGCGTTGCGCCGCTGCGGCGCGGCCAGAGTTAGGGTTGCCACGCCGCTTTCGACGGTGAGCTCGATCTCCACGGTTCCTCCGTTCAGTCGGTTTACATGCTGGTGATTGTCGGCCACAGCCCGTCGCCGCCACCCGCGATGACAGCGCGGCCCAACTCTCGCGCCCAGTGTTCGGCGGAACCGCACTCTTCGCGCCAGGCCCACATCCGGCGGGTCAGGTGATGTAGGCGGTGTTCCTGGGTAAACCCGATCGCGCCGTGTACCTGATGGGCAATCCGCGCCGCTGGTCCGGCCGCGGCGCTGGTATGCGCTTTGGCCGCGGCTATGGCCAAGGTCGCGCTGTCCGGATCGGCAGCCACTGCGGCGACCGCGGCCTGGGCGGCAGCGCCGGCGCTGGCAGCCAGGGCGGCCAACTCGGCGATCTGATGGGCCACCGCCTGAAACTGCCCGATGGGCCGCCCAAATTGGACCCGCTCCCCGGCGTAGCGCACCGTCGCCTCCAGCACAGAATCCAGGGCACCGGAGAGTTGGACCGCACGGGCGAGCGCACCAAGTCGGCGCAACTGGCCCGCGGTGCCAGGCGGAACTTCGGCAATCGCTGAGCGGGGTATCCGCACTCGATCGGCCGCCAGGTCGTCGCGCGGCTCACCGGCCAGATTGTCTATGCGCGTCAATCGGCAGTCGGCAGGGTCGACAAGCGCCGCCAGCGCCAGCTGCGGATCGTCGGTGACTACCAGCACGCGTTCGGACACCCGCGCATATGGCACCCGGTTCGCGACGCCGTCGACGACGGCTCCGGCGCCGTCCGGCGTGAGGGTCAGACCGGCCCCGTCAGCGACCGTCACTGGCCCATCTGGCAGAGCCAGACCCGACGCGGTGCACCCGGCGGCCACCGGGAACAGCACCTCCGCCAGCGGGACGGGGGCGGCGTGCCCAGCAGCGATACGCAGCACCGTGGCCGCGTCGGCGATCCCACCGCCGGCGCCCCCCAGCTGTTCGTCAACCCCGATGCGGGTCAGCCCGATCTCCTCCAGCCGCCGCCAAAGCTCCGGACTCCACGAGCCTTCAGCGGCCGCGATCAGCTCCGAAGTGCAGTGCCGGTCCAGCAGTTCCGCCACGGTGCGTTCGACCAGATCGACGTCGCTCACCGCAACCCCAGCCCTCGCGCCACGATGCCGCGCAGCACCTCGTTCGTGCCTCCGCGCAAGGTGAACCCGGGCGCGTGCAATACCGCCCGGGCTAACTCCCGTTCCAGGGGATGAGGTGAGCTTCGGCTCGGCTCGACCTGCGCCAGCACCCGAACGACATCGATGATCTCGTTCTCCAACGTGGTGCCCGCGTCCTTCACCAAGGCGGCGGCGACATCGGGGGCCTCCCCCCGATCAAGCGACCCGGCGATCTGCAGCGAGAGCCGCCGCAACGCCCACAGCTGCGCCACGAGCGCGCCGACTGCGGTTGCCTGGCGCTCATCGTCGGGGTCGGCGCCGCGCACCAGTTCGCGCAGCAGCGGCAGCGTCGACAGGAACCGCTCCGGCCCGGAGCGCTCGTAGGCGAGTTCGGAGGTGACCTGCCGCCAGCCCGCGCCGACCTCGCCCAGGACCATGTCGTCGCCCACGTGGACGTCGTCGAGGACGACCTGATTGAAGTGATGCTCGCCGTCCAGCAACCGGATCGGTGTGATCATCACTCCCGGCGCGGTCAAGTCGACGATGATCTGGCTGAGGCCCGCATGCCGGTCCTCTTGCTGCAGTGGGGCTGTCCGGCACAACGCGATCATGTAGTGGCTGCGGTGGGCCTGGCTTGTCCAGACCTTGGTCCCGTTGAGCACCCAACCGTCCCGCTCGCGTCGTGCGGTAGTCCGGATGGAGGCGAGATCCGAACCGCTGTCGGGCTCGCTCATCCCGATGGCGAAGAAGCACCGGCCTGCCGCCATCGCGGGAAGGAGCTTCTGGCGCTGCGACTCGGTGCCAAAGCGCAGCAACGCCGGCCCGCTCTGCCGGTCGCTGACCCAGTGCGCCACTACCGGCGCTCCGGCCGCGAGCAACTCCTCCACAACGACGAACCGATGCAGTGCTGGTTGCTCATGACCGCCGTAGCGGCGCGGCCAGGTCATCCCGAGCCAGCCGCGATCCCCGAGGCGCCCCGAGAAGGCCGAGTCGAAACCGGCCAGCCAGGCGTCAGTCTGCGGCTCGAACGCGCCTCGGCGCCGCTCTTCGTCGAGGAATGCCCGAACCTCATCGCGCAACTGTTCGGCCTCGACGGGAAGCTCGACGTCCGGCAGCCGTAACAGCGGCGACGCGATCGTTGACGTCGCCATCAGCTGAACACCTGCGAAGCGAGGGTCGGCCCCGATCCATTGCCGCGCGGGGTGTGCGCGCACCGATCATGCGGAATGACAGTCACGATCCCTTCCTTCCGGGCTAGAGCTTGGCGAGCTCGGTGGGACGTACTCCGATGCCCGGTGGCCATCGTGTGAAGACTACCCTATAGATGGTAATCATTATGATCTGGCTCACCTGGATAACGGGGATATGTGACGGCCCGAAACCGCTGTCAGCTGAGGCCGAGAACGCCGAACAGTCCCGCACTGAATCAAGCGTGGATGCGGTCAATCACCCGGCACCCGCCACCGCAGCTGCCAGCCGATATCGATGATCAGGGTGAGCCAGCTCACAGATCGCCGCGTTGCGAGCGCTCGTGTCTAGTCCTCGCAGGTCGGCGGCACCGTACTCGGTCACCACCCAATGCACATCCGCGCGCCCGGTGGTGACTGGACCGTCCACGCGGTCCACAATGCGGGAGACCGATCCGCGATTGGCGGTCGACGGCAGCGCCACCACGCCTACCCCTCCCGCAGACATCGCCGCTGCGCGTAGGAAGTCGACCTGACCGCCGATCGCGCCGCGCCGTTTGCCGCCGATCGCCTCCGCGTTGACCTGGCCGGAAAGGTCGACTTGCAGGGCCGAGTTGACGGCGACGAAGCGAGCGATCCCGCCCGCGACCGCCGGGTCGTGCACGCGCTCGACCGGCCGCACCTCGACGGCCGGGTTGTCACGCAGAAACTCATACAGCCGGTCGGTGCCCACGGCGGTGCCGGTCACCACGGCTGGCCCGCCCGGCTCCCGAGCGAGCGCACCCGACTCGACGAGACCCACGACCCAGTCCCCGACCAGGCCACTGTGCACGCGCAGGTTCCGGTGCCCACGCAGCGCAGTCGCGACGGCCGAAGCCAGGCCGCCGATCCCCAGTTGTATGGTGGCGCCGTCGGGTACCAATTCGGCGACCTGCGCGCCGATTTGCGCGGTCACCGGATCGGGCTGCGGGTCTGGAATCTGGATCAGACAATGGTCTGCGGTCACGGTGGCGGCCAGACGCGAGGACGGGACCGGCGACGAGCCGCGTGTGCGGGGTACGGCCGGGTTGACCTCTCCCAGCACGACGCGGGCGGCATCGAGCGCAGAGGCGAGGTAGTCGACCGTGATGCCCAGACTGTGGTTCCCGTCAGCATCCGCCGGGGATAGCTGACATAGCACGACGTCGGCACGCAGACGGCCCGACCGGAGCAACTTGGGCAGCGCAGACATATGACAAGTGATCACCTCGAGCGGCATGTCGGCCGCAGCGCCGAGCGCGCCATAGGACTGCAATCGAAGCCCCGGGGCCGCAAGCCGTGGGTTGTAGGTCAGGCCTACGAATCCGACGACCCCACCCAGCCGCTCGGCCTGCTCGGCCAGCGCCGCCGTTAGCGACAGCGGCTCCCCGGCACCCTGGCCCCACAGAATCGTGTCGCCCGGCCGCACGAAGCGGCTCAGGTCGATGTCGGCCGCGGGCACCGTTGGAACCGGCCTTTGGATCCGCTTACCCTGATCGCCCACGCGGGTTCAGCGCTGCGGCTTTAGTTGCTCGGCCCGCGATCGCAGGGCGTAGCGCATGAACTTCCCGGTGCTGGTCAGCGGGAACGATTCGACCATCTCGACCGCCTCCGGCCACTTCGTCCGGCTGACCCCCTTCTTCTCCAGGAACGCGGTCAGTTCGGCGAGGTCGAGGTGGTCGCCCGGTGTGCTCGGGACGATAAACGCCGCGGGCCGCTGACCGAGCCGTGCATCGGGCATGGCCACCACCGCCGCCTGACCCACACCCGGGTGCTCGTAAAGCACCTCCTCGACCTCCCGCGGATCGATCTTGTACCCACCCCGGTTGATGAGGTCGTCGCGCCGTGACATGAAATATCCGTAGCCCTCGGCGTCGAAGCGGACGACATCGGCCGACCGGAACCAGCCGTCGGCGGTGAACATCTTGGCCGTCGTCTCCGGCTGGCCGTAGTAGCCGATGATGAAGCCGGGCCCACGCGCCCACAGCTCACCCTCTCCCGGCAATGGCACCTCGCGCTCGGCCTCGCCCGGCTCGACCAGCTCCATCAGCCGCTGCTCCACGCCGCGGATGGCCTTGCCGAAACTTCGGCTGGTGATCGAGATCGGGTCGCCGGGCCGCGTCATGTGGGTCACGCCCGCCTCGGTGTAGCCGTAGAACGCCTTTACATCGGTGCCGAGGTCGGCGTTGAGCCGGTTGAGGATGTCGGCCGGGCACGGGGCGCCGGCATAGCAGATCCCGCGCACCGAGCGCACATCACGCTCGCGCAGTTGCGGAAACCGGGCGAGGTCGATCAGCATCGGGGGGGCCGCGAGCAGGTAGCTGGGGCGGTCCCGTTCGAGCAGTTCAACGCAGCGGCCCGCATCCCAGGCCGCCAGCAGGGTGAACGCAGCCCCCCGGTGCAGAGCGGACAGTACACCGATTCCCAGGCCGGTCAGGTGGGCGATCGGGGTGACGATGATCCACCGCGCGTCGGCGGGAAACCGCTGTTCTGCCTCAAGGTTCTGGATCCAGAAGAGGTTGTTGGCGTGCGTGTGCAGCTCGGCCTTGGGCCGTCCGGTGGTGCCGGAGGTGAACATGACGAAAAACGGATCGGCCCCTGTCGGGCGCAGCGCTGCAAGGTCGCGCAGCGCTGCAAGGTCGTGGTCGGGGCCGTCGGCGCTGACGAGGTCCTCGAAGCGGATCGTCCCGGCCGCGCTGGCACCGCCGACGACGATCACGTGCTCCAATGTGTCGATCCGCTCGCGCATCGTCAGCGCCAGCGGGACGTACTCGCGGCTTCTGAGGCGCTCCGGAACGACAAGCGCCCGCGCCCCCGTGAGGCCGAGCACATAGTCGAGCTCATGCTCGTCGTAGGCCATGTGGCAGAACACGGCCAGGAGTCCGGCGCGCGCGCAGGCCAGTAACGTCAGGCAAAACTCGCTGGTGTTGGGCAGCTGCATGGCCACCCGGTCGCCCGGGCGCAGACCCAACTCCAGCAGCGACCGCGCCAGCCGACGCGTGCGTTGCTCATACTCACCGTAGGTCGTCCGACGCCCGTCCTCGTCGAGGATGGCCAGCGCTTCTGGGCGCTCGGCGGCATACCGCTCCAGGTCGTGCACAAAACTCTGTTCGGTCCAGGCTTCCTCGTCGACATAGCGTCGCAGAACCTCGCGCGTGACCCAGGTGTCCTCGCGCGCAGCGAGCGCATCCAGCCGCGCATTCAGTCGATCGCTCACGTTCTCACTCCTGTGTCTCGCGCTGCTGGGCGCGGTGCGGTGCACGTCCTGCGCGGCGGGGGGCACGAATGGCGTTGCGAACTTGCTCTTCGCTCGAGACGGCCCGTTTCCGGCGCTGTAGCCTCACGGCATACCACCGGCTGATTTGTTATAAGCATACGGAGGTATAGTACAGGCTTTGTGATCCCTGTCACCCCGCCCCGCGGGCATACACATCAGACGATTGGCGGGTACGTGCATGACGGTATCGACTGACCAAGGAGGGGCGATGGGTTCTTCAGACTCTGCTTCCAGCACGGGCAGGCCTTCCCTTGTTTGTTTCGGCGCCGACATCGATCAGCTGCGCGACGCGGCCGTCGCGGCGGAAAAAGCCGGCTTCGAATCGGTCTGGGCCGCGGAGTTCTACGATCGATCCGCCACGATCGCCCTGGCCGCGATGGCCACCGTCACATCGACCATCCAACTCGGCAGTGGCATCGCTTACGGGTTCGGGCGCACACCGCTGGTGCTCGCCGCTGAGGCCCGTGATCTCGACGCGCTCTCCCGCGGTCGGCTGCTGCTGGGCCTGGGCACCGGCACCACGCGCATGCAGCAGGACTGGCATGGACTTGATGGCCTGCACCCGGCAGCGCGCATCGAGGAACTTGTGGGCCTGTTGCGCAACCTGTGGCGGCTGCATGAGGGCCCGATCGCACACGACGGACGCTTCTACCGCCTGCATGTCCGTCCGACCGCCGCGGTGTCGGCGCCGCTGCGCACTGACATCCCGATCTATCTCGCCGGCGTGAACCGGCGCATGGTGCAGGCCGCGGGCGCGGTGGCCGACGGTCTGGTCGGTCACCCCCTGTACACCCGTGATTACGTCGAGCAGGTGGTTCGGCCGATGCTGGCCGAAGGTGCCGCGCGCACCGGCCGGCGGCCGGATGTGCCCATCGCGGGATACCTCATTTGCTCGGTGGACCTCGACGAAGAGCGTGCCCGCGCCCGCGCCGCGGCGCAGATCGCGTTCTACTCGACCGTCAAGACCTACAACCCGATCCTCGAACTCGGTGGGTTCATGGGCGAAGCGGAGTCGATTCGCGCCGCGTGGAAGAAGGGGTCGAAGGAGGCCATGCTGGCCGCGGTCAGCGACCCGATGATCGACGCGATGGCCGTCGCCGGCACACCCGAACAGGTGCGCCAGCAGGTCGCGCAACGCTGGGCGGGGGTGTACGACCGAACCCTGCTCTACCCGCCGACCTTTGGCGGTCAGCCCGACCTTCGCTTGTTGATCGACACCTTTGCCCGGTGAGCAGACGCTGCGTGCCTGACTCACCGCAGCGCCCGGCTGGCCGAGCAGTTCGATGAATAGCCGGCCAGTATTGCTCGGCGGCACAACGGCTTCAATGGTTTGGCTCAGGTTCGACACGTCTTCGGGAACCAGTCACGGACCGACGCCGGTTGGCGCGCGCGACCCGGTAAACAAATCGGGGGTCGAACAGGCGGGCGGGCGGGTCGACGAGGCCGGTGACTCTGAAGAACTGGGCATGGACCACGGCATCGGACTCACAGGCGGTCAGCACCCAGTCCGCAAAACGGTTGGTAAGACGCATCGACGGGGTTCGTCGTCCTTCCACCTCTGGGAAAGCCAGGTCAGAACCCGCTGCGAGTCCCCACGCCACGCCAATCGATTTCGCCGCAGCGCGAAAGTATCGCCGGGGTAGGCCGGTAACGCCGCGGCGCAACGCCTCCCGCAGTGCCACAGCGTCCGTCGCCGCTATCGACATTCCTTGCCCGTAGATCGGGTTGAAGCTGCTGAACGCGTCGCCGCAGACCAGCAGGCCGTCGGGGAATCGGCGCATCTTGTCGTAGCGTCGCCACTGGCTCGATGGCAGCCGGTGTTGTACCACTGGTGCGATGGGTTCACCGGCCTGTACTGCCGCCAACAGGTGCGCCGGGGCGTACTCCTGGGCGAAAGACAGCATTCCGGCCAGGTCGCGGGGCGGTTCATGTCCCACCATCCCGTAGACCGTGAAGATCCAGGTGTCGTTCTCGTAGGCGAGCAGAAACATCCCGGTTGGTCGGCCGGGTGCGGGGCCGATGAGAGTCATCATCTCCTGCAGGGTGCCCGGCGGGATCCGCAGCATTTGGCTGACGTATGTGGTGTGCATGACGATATGGTCCTCGGCCGGTCGCTCATAGCCGAGGTTTTCCAGCGAGGCCGGTGTATGCGCGGCGCGGCCCATCGCGTCCATGACCAGATCCGCTGTCAACTCCTGTTCGTCGCCGCCGTCGCGGGCGATCACTCGCACGCCGGTGACGCGCTTGCGATCAACCGTCGAGGTCAGCTCGGCCACGTCGTGGCCGCCGATGATCGTCACGTTTTCAACGGCTTGCAACCGCCGCCGGACATGACACTCCAAAAGCGGCCGGCTCGGCTGATACATCGCATTTGCCTTGTAATCCTCCACTGCTGCCTTGCCGGATCGCAGCATTAGGTGCCCACCGTAGGAGATGTGGAGCCGGGACAGTTCGCCGTCGTCCCAAACCGGAGCACCGGCGGCGACCAACTCGTCGTGAATCCCGGGGAAGAACTCTCCCAAAGCCTGGGCGCCGCGCGCCAGCAGAGCATGGCCATGCCGGCCTTGCGGAACCCCCCGCCGATTGGCCGGATTGTCGGGCAACACATCACGCTCGACTACCGTGACGCTGCCGTAGAAGCCAGCGAGTACCCTCGCCGCGAGCAAGCCGCCCATGCTCGCCCCAAGAACGACCGCACGCTCACCCAGT
>WOYI010410663.1_pt1 | contig 22975 bp, 16 predicted proteins | sample 6423411 | NCBI WGS metagenome assembly WOYI01 (sample SAMN13441803, study PRJNA592873) | oil field metagenome | biome: oil field; feature: oil-well bore; material: oil-contaminated soil; isolation source: oil-contaminated soil from oil-well borehole | place: Germany: Wietze | collected 2016-10-18 ... | reverse complement strand
CAAGACAGAATGTTATCAGCTGGTTTGGTCAGGGTGGAAGTATTGCCCGTCTATAGGTAATGCTTCGAATTGGCGCAAAAAATACACGGTGATAGTTTGATGAATCTTGTCGGAGCCAGTGCAATGTGCAATACTCTGACGATATGAAAGCAACTCCGAAAGATACAGAAAAACCTCCCAGAAAAAAACGCACTGCAGCATCTAAAGGTTCACCTCCAGGCAAAAGCGGTACTGATACCCTTTTGCAATTCAACTTCAAGCTTTTCAGGCAATCGGAGGGTTGGGGCCTCACCCTGTGTGATTCCAAGGGAGATCCTTGCCAACCTGACTATCACCAATACACCTCATCTGTACGTGATGCCCTGAGGGAATTCAACCTGCTCATCCAAAAGGAGCAGAAGTATCTTCGCTGGGACATTTCCGATCAGGGCAGAAATGGTTGGACCGTCCATGACCCTTCAAGCAGGCTCATTGAACTTGCGTTGCGTTCCCACCTGCTTCTTGATGAGTCCGGCAATTCCTTGCAACCCCAGAACCAAGAGTCAAAAACCATTCTCTCTATCGAACAGACCTCTGGGAATGAGGTGTCGGTGGCCCCGGTCATCCTCTCCTTTGACCAGATTCTTGCAGATAAGGAGAGCTTGGGCATAGGCAAACCCTATCCCATCTCCTCTGAACTTGTGGTCGTGGGCCAGAATGTCTTTCATGTGTCTGACCTTGGATCCTACTGGACGGAATGGTTCCTGCTTACCACAAGGGTGCTCGTACAAGACCTGCACACGTATCTTGCCTTGGCGCTCTCCAAATTTCCGACTATCTCCCTTAATTTCGAAGGGTATACTGTGCATACCGTTGCTCCCAGGGCAGCCTCCTCAAGCCTTCTTTTCAAAGAGATAGATGCCTATGGTTTCTTGCACATCCTTCCTCTTATCCATCTTGAATCGTACCCCCCTGGATTCTTTGAGGACCAAGATATTACAAAGGTCGTCGAAATTGACCAGGATGAAAAGACCCTGTCGATCGGAGAGGTCGTCTATCCGAGGGCTCCTGACAATGAGTTCAGGGATTTGCTTTCCCTGATGGGGAAAGAGGTCAGGAATGCGGTCTTTGAGGAAGAGCTGTACTTTATCCTTGAACCTGACTTTGCCCAACGGTTTCTCTCCCTTCATATGCAGGAACTGCTTTCGCGGTTTGTCCTCTTCCAGTCTTCGGTCCTCGGCAAGTATAAGGTCAAGTTTGTCAAACCCCAGATGAGACTTTCCCTAGGTGATGGCATTGATTACTTTGAAGGTAAGGCTGATATCGACGTGGAAGGCGAAACGTTCTCCTTCAATCGCTTTCTCGCAGAATATCGGAAAAATGGATATATTGTCCTCAATGATGGTTCAAAGGCGTATCCTGACATGCGCAGCCTCAACCGGTTCGAGCGGTTGGTCCATCAGAAATCAAAGGTGGATGAAACGGTGAGGGTCTCATTCTTTGATATTCCGACCCTCCAGAAGGATGCCACCCTTTTGTTGGCAGGAGATGGCGGCCTACGGGCAGAGACCTTCTACAAAGGCTTCAACGACATAGGCAAGAGCGGTGGCCCCTATACGATCGACAACGGGGAATTGCGTCCGTATCAGGTGTATGGGGTGCAATGGATGGAATACTTGCGGGACCACCACATGGGGGCCTGCCTAGCCGATGAGATGGGTTTGGGAAAGACCGTGGAAGTCATCTCCCTGTTGCGGCGCACCTATGAAGGCGGATGTAAGGAACCTAGTCTTATTCTGGTTCCCCGTACCTTGATCTACAACTGGAAGAATGAGCTGCAGCGGTTTGCTCCCGAGTTGAACTGCGCCCTGTATTATGGGGTGGCGAGGGACCTCTCCATAATCGAAGACAGCACTGCTAAGATAGTGATCAGCAGCTATGCTACGATTCGCAATGATATCAAGGTCCTCTCAAAAAAGTCCTTCAACTATGTAATCCTTGACGAATCGCATACTATCAAGAACTTGGAGACACAGACAACCAATGCGGTTCTCGCATTGAAAGCCCGTTACCGCCTAGCCCTGAGCGGTACCCCGGTGGAAAACAATTTGGGGGACCTGTACAGCCTCTTCCGTTTCCTCAACCCTTCCTTTTTTGGGAGCCAGAGCGAATTTCTTCGTGATTATATCCGTCCTATACAGGATAAACAGGATAAGGATGTACTCAAGGACCTGAAGACGCGTGTCTATCCGTTTATGCTCAGGAGAGTCAAGAAGAACGTCCTAAAGGACCTTCCTCCCAAGACCGAACAGGTTTCCTATGTCGAATTGGACGAGAAGCATTTGGCCATTTACAACAGGAGGCGTGAAGAGCTCAAGGCAAAGGTGACGATGGCGGTAGGCCTTGGTGGGGTGGGAAAGAATACGTTCATGATCCTGCAAGCCCTTACGGAATTGAGGCGGCTGGCTTCCGTCCCTGAAGCCGATGGTGAGTTCAACGGTATTTCAGCAAAACGGAAATATCTTAAGGAAGTGGTTGCTTCGATCACGTCCGAAGGTCACAAGTGCCTCATCTTCACCAACTTCCTTGCCACTGTAGAACTCATTGGCGAGGACCTTGAGGAATTGGGTATCGGGCATCTGGTCATGACAGGCGCGACAGGGGACAGGCAAAGTCTGGTACAGCGGTTTCAAAACGATCCTTCCATCAGTGCATTCGTCATGACGCTGAAAACGGGAGGGGTCGGGCTTAACCTGACAGCGGCAGACTACGTCTTCATCGTGGATCCCTGGTGGAACCGCTCTGCAGAGAATCAGGCTATCGATAGAACGCACAGGATCGGGCAGGAAAATCCTGTATTCTGCTATCGCCTCATAGCCAAGGATACGATAGAGGAAAAGATATTGGAACTGCAGCAACGGAAAGCAAACCTTGTCGCCTCCTTGCTTACTTCCGATTCGAATGCAGTAAAGTCTTTGTCCGAAAAAGATATAGAAATGTTGTTGGGGTAACATATGGTAAAAAATAGCAAAAAACCGGAGGGAGGGAACACTTCGTCCTCAACAAAAAAGGCTACGAAAGCCTTGTCCCAAAAGGGTAAGGATCTTGCCTCTGACCTGGAGGAATTGACTATCGAGGAATTGGCCAGAGCCTACCACTGTCTTACAGGAACAGAATCGCTTTGTAAGCAGAAAGCTCAATTCCGCACCCAAGTGGCGCTTCTCCTTGATTTTGACGATCAAACAGGATTCGACCTCTTTTTTGACAGTCTTCCCCTGTATTTGCAGGAGGTTCTACAAAGGGGGGCCTTTGAACATATTCTGGACATCCGTTCACTGAAGACCCCTGTCAAGGAACCTCTGGTCGTCAAAGAACTTAAGAAGTATGCCTACAGGGAGACTCTGACAACCAATCCAGCGCTTCGGCTGGGGCTCTTGCATGTCATTAATGAATTTGTACTGGAATTGCATCCCCTATTTCTAAAGGTCTTCTTTTTTTGGCTTCCCAAACCCTTGGGCTATACGCTCCAACCCCTTGCAGAAATTGAAGGCACCCTATGGTCCGATACGCTACAGGTGCCTGAGGTGATACCTCTGCTCGTAGAGGCTGCTGCCCAACTGCTGAAGACCAAGTCACGTGACGATGTTGTCCGGAAGGGCTTGCTCAAGGGGAATATCAAGAGTTTGCGTGCAGCCTGCGCCCTGGAGCCCTTTCCGGTTGCCAGTTCCTATGGTCTCGATCCTATTGAACTGTTTGTGCAGGTGTTGACCCACTTGGAACCAAAAACATTCAAACGTCCCGAGGATGGAGAAGCTTTTGTCAAGATGATGGTTCAGCGGTTCTTCTTTGACCCCAAGATGCCTTCGGAAAATATCAATGGAATGGAACTGGAGTATTCCTGTCTTCTTCGGCAATTTTCCAAGTCAGCGTATGCCTACTCTGTTGAGGTCAGGAATCAGGGAAGAAACGCTCTCAAGGAAATGCTCCATCAGATGTATGCCGAGGGAAGTTGGTTTTCTGTAGAAAATCTGTTTCAGTCATTTGCATTGCATGGTAATTCGTTTGTTTTCTGGAATAGGGATGTCTTGAACCGGGTTCTCTACATGCGAGGGGATTCCATCGAGACTGGGTTTGGCACCTATGTCCCCAGTCCCTATGATAAGGGATTCCGCGCCCAAGGCATTCTCAAGCAGATGTTGTTTGAAAAGCCCCTATTCAAAGCCTATTGCTATCTGTTCGCTGTTCTTGGGTTGGTGGAGATCGGTGAAAGATCAGCGCCCTTGGTTCTTGAAAAAAACGGGAAAATGTATCCGCTCACTCCCTACGAGGGTATCTGCAGCATGAAGGTCACTCCCTTCGGGGCATGGTGCCTGGACTTTACCGATGAGAGGCCGGAGGCCAAGAAACAGGAGTTCGAGACCATTGCTGATTCTAACCTCTTGTTGGTTACGTTCAAGGGCTTGTCATTGGAGAGAAGACTATTCCTGGAACAAATAGGTGATTCAATGGGTACTGAGCGGTACAAGATAAGCGAAGTCTCATTCATCAGAGGATGTTCAGACCCTTCCGAGATACGATCCAGGATAGAGAGGTTCAAGAAACTCATAGAAGCGGAACCCTCCGAGCGTTGGCTCTCTTTCTTTACCATGGTTGAACAAAGGGCAACCCTATTTGCCCATGGGGAAGCCGTATTGCTATATACGTTCCCCGATGATTCTGCAATCAGGAAGATGTTTGCACTAGATCCTGCTTTTAGGAACATCATAATACGTGCTGAGGGAAACAGGATTGTCATAAAGAGAAAGGAACAGGCTCTCTTTAAGAAATTGCTGGCGGAACATGGATATCTCAATACCCTCTAAGGTGACGGTACCACAGCGAACGGTGTAGTCGCTTCCAGGATTTTTCAATTCTGGTACGCGAAGAACCGGCATGTGAGCCTGATGTATTCCACATCGCTGGGAGATTTGTCCCAGCCTCTCCCTACAGCATAGCCTATTTCCGTGCTATACTGAAAGGGAGGTATAAGTCATGATTGAAAAGATGCAATTCGGACGGACAGGGCATATGAGCAGCCGGGTGATATTTGGAGCGGCTGCCCTAGGGGAAGTGACACAGAAAGAGGCTGATGAAACCTATGAGCTTCTCAAGAAATATTCCATCAACCATATTGATACCGCCCAGAGTTATGGGGAAGCGGAACTGAGGATTGGCCCTTGGATGAAGAGGGATAGGGCATCCTTCTTCCTTGCAACCAAGACCGGCAAGCGGACCAAAAAAGAAGCGAGGGAAGAGCTCCACCAATCTCTTGAAAAGCTACAGACCGATCATATCGACCTATGGCAGTTTCATTTCCTTGTAGATGAACAGGAGTGGGAGATTGCTATGGGGGAAGGCGGGGTCCTTGAAGCGGCCATTGAGGCAAAGCAGCAGGGCCTGATCAAGCACATTGGTGTCACCGGACATGGATTGGGTGCCCCTCGGGCACACTACCGGAGTCTGATGAAGTATGATTTTGATTCTGTGCTCTTTCCCTACAACTACACGATGATGCAGAATCCCCAGTATAGTTCAGATGTAAATCAGCTGATGGCGCTTTGCAAGCAGCGAGGTGTTGCGATTCAGACTATCAAGTCTCTTGCCAGAGGTCCTGTTGGGGAGGCTGTAAATCCCTTTGCCACCTGGTATGAACCCCTTACTGACCCTTCGTCCATTGCCACTTCTGTTGGTTGGGTCTTGAAAAACCCTGAGGTATTCCTAAACAGTACAGGCGACATTACGTTGCTGCCGACCCTGTTGCAAAAGGCTAGCGAACCCTTGCTTGTCCCTTCAGAGGAGGAGATGCAAGCCTTGGCCTCTGAACAGGGGATTAGACCCCTGTTTGTCTAGGCCCAGAAATGATAGGTTCTGGTGACGAGTATCAGCAGTGTAGTACCTGCGACATAGAGGATGAGTCCTATGCTGTTGTACAGGATATCCTGGCTGATGGTAACCATAGCATTTCCGGCTATCATCAGCATGAAGGAGAGATATCGGCCAACAATCTGTCTGCCTCCTCTTTCCTCAAAGATGGCAATGATAAAGGTCAGAAAGGCCAATGCACTTATCATAATCGACACACCCAGAAAGAGGTTATTGGTTATGCTAGCTTCCTTGAGAAAGGAGGAGGTATTGGTCGACATGGGTACCAACAGGGCAAGTAAGAGGGAAAAGGTTCCTCCTATGAATGCGTACTGTCCAAGTCGTAGGGGATTCAGGGTCTGCTGGAATAGTCCTGAAGCCAGAAAGAGGAACGAGGAGAAGAGAAAGGCAAAGTGGTACAAGATGCCTATCCAGTAGGGGCTGAGGATCATAATGTGAGACAGTTGGTAGTACAGGGGAAGAATCTTCACATTTCCCAGGCATATCATACAGAAGAGTAGAGGCAAAAAATGAGCTTCAGCCCCTATGTTAGCCCTATAGAAGACGCAGAGTAAAAGGGCTGCGACCAAAGTAATCCAGAGATGGACCAGTGAGGGTACTATGTGCTGTAGGGTAATAGCCATCTCTCCCTGTGCTTGGGAAAGCAAGAGGGAGTGTACAAAAAAAACCGTGAACAAGAAGGTTATGAGGGCTTGAATGCCCAAAAATACAAAACGAAAGTTCTTAGCCATACCTATTAGAGCATGTCCCTGTAAGAAGAGTCATGCTTCACACCCATAATCTGGCAGGTATACGCTGCACCAAAGGCCGCGACGTAGGAGTCTACCAGTGTGCCTAATCCATTGAGGATGGGCATCAGGGCGATGAGAGTCATCTCTGCTCCGTATAGGTCTATCTTCAAAAACTGCAGGGCTATGATTGTGATGAAGAAAACCTCAAAACCCAGATACAGAGCACTGGCATAGGAGAACAATGCGCTGGCAAGTGCTACCAGAAGGATTACCTTATCAGAAGGCATGGTTCCAAGAGCCGCATAGAGCAAGCTCGTGATGCTCAGCGTTGCGATCATCGCAGAACCACCTCTGCCGATAAGTGTATAGAGGGGGATTGCAGTTGCGCTGACACGTTTCTGACAACCCAGGTTATGTCTCGCATGGGAGATGGTTATCGGACTGCTGAAGAAGATGCTTCCGCTGAACAGAGCCGCTATGGCAGGGGCTATCATACGGTAGAGTATCTTGTAGGGGTTTACCTTGAATCGGGTAAGCAGGCCGAACAGCAATGGTAGGAGGATGAGCAATACCAGAAGTGCTGATGCGATGAGCATCACCAAAAAGCGGCCAGCGACAAAGATAGTGCCTTCATTCTGCAGACGAGCGAACCAGTAGGATGAGGTGAAGAAGATCATAAAATGGCCAAATCTGCTGTACGCATTGGCTATGCGGAACATAGTCTCGCTCAAGGAGTTCATCGTTACGTATGCAGGGCGGATAACCTCACTATTGGGTTTGAGGAAAAAACCGAAGATCAGGGCAATTACGATGATGGGAAGCAAGAAGCTCTCTGCTGATGCCAACGTGTAAAAGGGATTGACCGGAAGCATAGAGCTGAAGAGCGTGGAAAGAGACTGAGGAGCTACCGCACCGATAATTGATGCTTCAGATCCTGCACTGCTACTGGCAGGGAAGTTGCTTGGAAAGAAGCGGAACACAAGGGCCGCACACATTACCAAGAGTAATGTTGATAGGATACTCCATAGGATGGAAGTCCAGCTGAAAGTCCTTCCCAGGGAATCTTTTCGCAGGGAAGCGACTCCGGAAGAGAATCCAAAGAACACTATAGGGACCAAGATAAATCCACCTAGCTGTACAAACAGGGAGGTGGCAGTATACATGATCTGTTGGTAGAGCCCGGAATCTCCAAATAGGAGTGTTGCAGCCAGCCCGAAGGCTGTTGCTGCGAAATAGGTTATCCACGTCTTCATAGTTTCAAAGAGTATCTTATCAGTAGCGTCAAGTCAATCAAACATCGTCCAGATCTCCTAGGAGAAGGTTCAGTTTATATCCTGCCGCTGTTTCTGCCTCAGTGAGTGTCTTCACATATTCAAGGGTATCGGTGATACCTCCCACCATATGGAAAGAAAGAGCTGAGAGATAGATAATCTCTTGGATTGCCTCCTTTTTGTACCAGGTGACCCCCTGGTACTCATTGCAGTTCGCGTAGGTTCTCACCGCCTGGTCCTGTAGCATGGTAAAGAGGACCTTTTGTGGCGTTTCATCGCTAAGGTGCCTGATCATGGTAGCTGAAGAAGCAAGCAAAGCTGCGCTATGGCAGGCTTTCCTGGCATTTTCTCCACTGAAGCCCGCTTCCGCCAAATCATCACCAAAGAATCGGGCGAGCAACAGCCTGTCACTTGCAACCATTGCATCAGTAATGGTAGACCCCTCATGGATGAACGGCTTGAGGAACAGCGAAGCGGCAATGATTGATGGCAGCTCGTCCATGATGGCTTGTCCCTGTCTAAAATATGGCTCTGGGGAGTCTTTTGCAAAGAGTGATGTCAGTCTTTGGATCTCCTTGAGCATCTCTGCAGGTTTGATTTCCCTCGGCTTGGAAGGCAGTGCCTTTAAGGCCACAGGGTGAAGCTGTTCCATTACAACTCCCAGATGGGTGTAAGCCTCAGCAAGGGATAGGATTAGCTTTCGCTCGGTCTTTGCCGTGCATTCTCCCTTCAATACCGAAGAGAGCAGTTTCTTGAATGAAGCACTATGCAGGCTCTCCATAGCCTTGAATACAGGCTTCAGTCTTAGGGCGAGGATTTCCTGTTCAATGTTACTAATTCCATTCTCGCCAAGAGAGCTGTAGAGCATCTCATAGGTGCCGTCCACATCCTCAACTTCCCTGATGTTCAGAAGAACCTTTGCCTCATACCCGTTGAGGCTAAAATGTCCTCCCTCATCGAAGACTTTCAGTGAAGGGATCATATAGGTCAGTCTGCCAGGGAAAGCCTCAAACAGCACATATCTTCTGCCCCCTACGGTAAGGCCCATCGCCTCAGCAAGCGAGAGTGTCTCTGTACGTTTGTCGTCGCCCTGCTTCTTAAGCTTGGGTGCTGAGTTCTTTATCCAGCCTTGTACGCTATGGTACTGGTTGTTGTACAGCACCAAGGCCTTCTCATTCTCTGTTCCATTGATGTAGCAGAAGGCAGATTCATGGACATGGTTACCGTCAACAAGGTCAAAGAGGTAAAAATTGTCCACTCCGCTGAATAGATACCGCTTTTTCAGCAAGGGGAAGATTCTTCTATAATGCTCATCAAGCATCCACTGATTAGGCCTTTCGTCCCAGTATGCCTTACGGTACTCCATCCCATATTTCTCTTTATACCCTTCGATCTGGCCATGACCGAACATAGGGAGACCCGGCATGGTTGCCAGAAGAGTACAGACACCAAAGTACTTATCGCCTTCACCGAACTGGGCGACTGCGGTCTCCTCGTCAGGGTTGTTCATAAAGTTGACGAATCGCTTGAGAATCTCCGGTTCAAAGCTGATGGTTCCCTTGATAGTATCGCGGTATTTCTGGTTTTCCTGGTTCTTGAGCATGTTCATGAAAGCACTGTTATAGACACGGTGCATGCCCAAGGTGCGTACAAAATACCCCTCCATCATCCAGAAGGCCTCTGCAAGAAGCAACGTATCGGGAAGCTCCACACTGAGGCGGTCAACGACCTCTCTCCAGAACTCTTGGGGGATAAGGTTGTGGAATGTTGCATCATCGAGGCCGCTTTGGGCTCGTCCTGCAATATCACCACCATGGCCAGGTTTTGGATACCAAAGCCTTTGGATATGTTTCTTCGCAAGGGTCATCGCAGCATCGAATCTGATGATGGGGAAGTTTTTCGCCACATGCTTGATCTGCTGGAAAACCGCTTCCCTGGTTGCAGGATTTAGGAAATCCAGCTGGGCTGTATCGTTCCAAGGCATCGAGGTACCATCGTTACCGTGGAAGATATAGCTTGTCTGTCCGGTTCTCAAGTCAGTTCTCTTGAAGGTGACCGCAGCATCACTTTGGTTGTAGTAGTGGTCCTCCAGCTTAATTTCGATATCTGCTTTCTCTGAGAGATTCGGACCGTTGTACGTATAGGAAGGGAAGGGAGGATCGCTTTGCTGTATGAAGTACTCGCTGTGGTTGAACACCCAGTCCCCATCGATTCCCGTATGGTTGGGTACCATATCACTGGCCAGACGCAAGTTACGTTCAGCACACCTTTGGCGCAAGTTGTCCAAGGCTGCCCACCCTCCGATGGAGGAGGCTATCTCGTAGTTTTTCAAAGAGTATGCTGATGCTTCGGCCTCAGGATTACCACAGAGGTTCTTTATCCTCTTTGAAGCGCTGCTTCGTTCCCAGAGCCCGATCAGCCAGAGGGCTGTGAAACCCCGCTCATGCAGGTTGTCCAGTTCCTGGTTGGGGATCTGGTCGAGTGTGGTGATGGGGTAACCGTACTCCTTGGAAAGTTGGTCAAGCCAGACAAGCGTTGATTTGGCTATCATGATGACATTGGGCATCCAGTTACGGTCAGTTGAGAATGCCTCGTATTCGGCATCATAGGAGCTGTAGTCAGGAACATAGGTTGCAGCTGGTCCATGGCCTCCGAAATGGGGTTTCTCCTCTTCTTGGATATAGTCTATCGAACGTAGTAACAGTGCCCTCAATTCTGCAGACAACAGGTCATTCCATGTATCTTTGATGTAGCGGATCTGCTCAAGCAGTGAGTCAGGATAGAGTTTGGATGGCCTGGTAAGGAAGGTGAAGATATCCTCATCGCTATTGGCCATCAAGGTAGCACCCTTTGTGTAGCCGCCCAGAAGGGCGGTGAGGGCCTGGGAGCCTTTGGGGAAGGAGAGCCCTTCAGGGGCTATGAAGGGTTTTGCTGCCTTGACCAAGGCAGGGTTGTCCAGCATCACCTGGTGGACAAAATACCCCCTGAGCGATTCATCGTAGAAGTATTCCAGGGGTAGCTGTTGTTCCAGCAAGAGGGGGGAAGGGAACTCTTTCATGTAGAAGGCAAGCACATCAAGACCAGCATGGTTTTTGTTCAGCAGGGCTGTAAGGCGGCTAAAGAAGTCCGGTTCGGTATCGCCAAGATATCCGGTGATTACCGTCTGGTATAGTAGATGTAGGACAGCTGTAGCATGAAGTTTGCCTGCTGAAACATATTCGCTTCCACCGCGGTCCTTTATCTTCAGGTTATACAGATAAGCAAGTTCATTTGCCTGTTTGTAGAGAATCCCCAAATCAGGTGTAGTGGGAAACAATGCAGAAAAAAAATCCATCTCAGTCCTTGTGCGGACTGAAATGCGAAGGTCACGTGTTATCAATTCACGCCTCCTAGAGTGTGGTAGTTTCTAGCATATAAGACAGCGTAAGTATACCATGCTATGCCCCTATTGTAACCCCCTTATTGGGAAAGACATGCTGTTAGACTAATGTATTTGTTACTGGAAGTATTAATTCATCATCTTTAAGCAGAGTATTTGCCTTTTCGAACAGCAAGGGAAGCAGGGGTGCCTCTTCCTTGGAAAAAGGGAGCAGAACATAGGAGGCAACACTTCCTCTCTGGGGCCTTCCGATACCGAATCGTAGGCGAAAGAATCCATCATCTCCCAGATGGTTCTTGATGGACTTGAGCCCGTTGTGTCCTGCAAGCCCCCCTCCTTTTTGCACTCTGAAGGTCCCGAAGGGGAGCTCAAGGTCATCATGTACAACCAGGATCTCTTCACTCTTGAAGTTGAAGAAATCGCAACAGGCACGTACTGCCTTGCCGCTCTCGTTCATGAATGTCTGGGGTTTGAGCAGTTTGTACTGTCCGTCAGTAGCAACCTGAGCGTGGAATTTATTGGACCACATCACCGAAGGGTAGGTGTGGTCACAAAAGAGCCAGCCGACATTATGCCGACTTTTTCCATAGATTTTTCCAGGGTTGCCGAGGAAGATGAGAAGTTTTACCATTGTCCTATCATAGGACGAAAACAAAGGAGAGAAAAGATGTATGTACTTGTCTGTTATCTGCCAGAAAGCCATCTGGAATCGGTGAAGAGCGCACTGTTCGCTTCCGGTGCAGGTTCGATGGGGGGATATGACCAGTGTTGTTGGCAAACCAGGGGTTTAGGGCAATTTATTCCCTCCTCATCGAGTAATCCCTTTATTGGGGTGAGGGAAGAACTTGCACAAGTAGAGGAGTGGCGGATAGAATTGGTGGTTAAGGAAGAAGATGCCTCTTCTGTGATAGAAGCATTGAAACGCTCCCATCCGTATGAGGTACCTTCCTACCATCTCATTCCCGTTAGGGTGTAGGAGTTCTCATGGCAAAGACAGTTGTTCAGATCAACGAGAAGATCAGACGAGGGAAGGTTGTGGTGGTCACAGCCGATGAATTTTCCCTCATGGCTACAAAGACTGACATCGAAGAGCTTGCTGAAAAAGTTGATGTTGTCACCACAGCCACCTTTGGGCCTATGTGCTCATCGTCAGCAGTGATAAATTTTGGTCACTGGTCTCCAGGCATCCGGATGGAGGAGATCACCCTCAACGGGGTAAGTGCCTATGAGGGCCTTGCAGCTGTAGATACCCTCATCGGGGCGACCGCAGAGTCGAAGTTCGATCCTAGCTATGGAGGGGCGAATGTCATTGAGGATCTTATTGGTGGTAAGGATGTACGCCTGTTTGCCAGGGGAAAAGGCACTGACTGTTATCCGACACGGGAAATTGATACCTGGATCAATAAGGATGGACTCAATGAGTTCTATCTTTTCAACCCGCGCAATGCCTATCAGAACTATGCAGCTGCAACCAACAGCACCAACAAGATCAAGTACACCTATATGGGAACACTGCTTCCCAAGTTCAGTAACGTTACCTACTCTACCAGCGGAGAGCTAAGCCCCCTGTTGAACGACCCCTACCTACGGACCATTGGGCTTGGGACCAGGATTTTCCTTGGTGGGACCGAAGGGTATGTGGTATGGAACGGAACCCAGTACAATACAACCAGGGAAAGGAACGAGCATGGTATTCCCCTGGGGACAGGGGCCACCCTCGCCCTCATCGGCGATGCCAAGATGATGTCCACCGAGTTTATCCGCTCAGCCTACTATGAGAAGTACGGTGTCTCCCTGTTTGTGGGTATAGGAATTCCCATCCCTGTCCTTGATGTACAGATGGCTAGGCACCTGGCCATACGGAACAGCCAGATAGAGACCTTTGTCTATGATTATGGCCTTGATGGACACCCAAGTGTATGCAGGGTCACCTATGAAGAGTTGCAAAGTGGAAAGGTCCTCTTGCCCAACGGAAGGGAGGCCAAGAGTGCCCCCCTTTCTTCCTTGAGCAAGGCACGCGACATTGCAAAGTTGTTGCAGAGCTGGATAGAGAGGGGAGAGTTCACCCTCACCGAAGCGGTCCATCCTCTTCCAGAGAAAAGCTTTGTCAAACCCCTGGTTCCTAGGGAAGGAGGCTCACGATGAAAAAACGCTATGCACTCAGATTCTCCCCGACCCTGGTAGAGCAACCTCTGGTAAGCAAGCTTGTCCGAACCTATGATGTGGATATCAACATCCTCAACGCCGATGTGGCCTCCGGAAGGGGAGGTAAGCTCATCGTAGAACTTTCAGGTGCTGGAGAGGCCATAAAAGAGAGTGTTCTCTGGCTAAACCAGACGGGAATCCTCGTCTCTGAGATGGTCAAGGAACTGAACTTCCAAGAGGACCGGTGCATCAACTGTGGTGCCTGCACCGCTGTCTGTTCCCCTAGATCCCTCTATATGGATAAGGATTGGAAGCTGGTCCATGATCCCGATCTGTGTGTGCTCTGTGGTCTCTGTGTCCAGGCCTGTCCCATGCAGCTGTTCTCCCTGTCAAACGAGCGTGAGGCATAGACCATGTATGAGGAGCGCTCCTACCGCAAGGCGATGGGACATTCCAGGTTTGCCTCCATCACCTTTGCAGTGGGAGAGAGTGACCTCTGGATTGGCTATACCCCCTACTCGGCAGATGGAAAAGCTCTTGCTCTGGAAGGAGCAAGGCTCCTCAGAAAGCTGCGCAATGAGATACTTAGCTATCCTGACCCCTCTTTTCTCCGATCGTTCGTCCCCCTGAAGGAGAGGGAGGGAAAGGTGTCCCCTTTCATAGCCGGCATGCTCCGTTCCTCAAGGCTCTCCGGGACCGGACCTATGGCCAGTGTGGCTGGGGCGATCGCGCAAGAGGTAGGAATGAGGCTTAAGAAGATGTTCGCCTTAGAGGAGATTGTTGTAGAAAATGGAGGGGATCTCTACATTGATGTCATAAAGAGCCTTCCTGTTACCCTATTTGCGGGGAATAACAGCCTTTCGGGTAAGGTTTCCATCATAGTGGAACCCAAACATTGCCCACTGGGTGTGTGCACTTCCTCTGCGAAGGTGGGCCATTCTTACAGCTTCGGCGCCGCCGATGCTGTCATGGTTGCCTGCCATGACGCCTCCTTGGCCGATTCCTATGCAACAGCCTTCTGCAACAAGGTGCGAGTAGAAGCTGATGTAAAGGACGTATCTGAAGAGATGAACGGTAAAGGGGAGATACTCTCTGCTCTTGTATTACTTGATACAAAGCTGGCACTCTGTGGACAGCTGGAGGTACGAAGCCAAGCATGAACAGACAAGAATATCTGCATAAGATTCTCAGTGAACGTATAGCCATCCTTGATGGGGCAATGGGGACCATGATCCAAGCTGAAGGTTTGGATAGCGATGATTTCACGTTGGATGGGAAGACAGCGCTCGGATGCAACGAGTTTCTCAACCTCAGCCGTGGGGATGTCATCTTCGGTATCCACACTGCCTACCTTGAGGCGGGCTGCGATATCATCGAGACCAACACCTTCTGTGCCAATGCCTTCAACCTGGAGGAGTATGGCCTTTCACCTGATGTGGTTGCCATCAACCAGGCTGGCTGTGAGATAGCCCGGGAAGCTGCTGCGGACTTTGAGAGTTCCCATGACGGCTATGCCTTTGTCGCTGGGGTCCTAGGCCCTACAAACCGGAGCCTCTCCTTCTCCTCTCATGTCGATGACCCCTCTTATCGCCAGAGTGATTTTGCCTCGTTCAAGGCGATGTATACCCAGCAGGCAGAGGTGCTGCTGGACGGAAGTGTAGATCTCCTGCTCATTGAGACAGCCTTCGATACCCTTGTGGCTAAAAGTGCGATCATGGGGTGTCTTGAAGCGATGCAAACCAAAGATCGAAAGGTTCCCCTGATGGTGAGCGCCACCTTCAGTGACCAGAGCGGACGTACCCTCAGTGGGCAGACCCTGGAGGCGTTTGTCATCTCACTTACTCCCTTTCCCCTGTTCTCTCTAGGTCTGAATTGCTCAACAGGCCCCTCTGAGATGCTCCCCCTAATTAGGAAACTTTCCAGATTAGCCCCCTTTTATATTAGCGCTCACCCCAATGCAGGCTTTCCTGACAAGGATGGACTCTATAGCCTGGAGCCTCTACAGATGGTCAAGGAACTGGAACCGGTCTTGGCAGAGGGGTGCCTGAATATCGTAGGAGGGTGCTGTGGAACAACGCCGGAACATATCAGAGCCTTGGCCAAGGCAGTACGAGGTAAGAGAGTACATATACGGCATGAACGGGAGAGCACTCTCCTTCTTGCCGGATTGGAAGCCTGTCCTGTCCCAAGTGATAGGCTTCTGGTCATCGGGGAACGTACCAATGTTGCGGGTTCCAGAAAGTTTGCCCGCCTCATACAAGAGAATGCATGGGAAGAGGCTCTCGGTGTTGCCCGTACCCAGATAGAGGAAGGCTGTGATGTCATCGACCTCTGCATGGATGCCTCCATGCTCGATGCACAGTCGAGCATGGTAACATTTCTCAGGCATATGGGTAGTGACCCCTCAGTGAGCAAGGTCCCTACAATGTTGGATTCCTCTGACTGGGACGTCATTGAACGGGCCCTGCAGGAAATCCAGGGTAGGGGTATCGTAAACTCCATCAGCCTGAAGGAGGGGGAGGAGAAGTTCCTGTCAAGGGCAAAAATCATAGCATCCTATGGTTTTGCCATGGTTGTCATGCTCTTCGATGAAGAGGGGCAGGCTGATTCCTATGAGCGAAAGATTGCCATTGCAAAACGCAGCTACAACCTCCTTTTACTTGCAGGAATACGAGCAGAGGATATCATCTTTGATTCCAACGTACTCACCATTGCCACAGGCCTTGATGAGAGTGACACGTATGCCCGTGACTTCTTGGAGGCAGTCTCCTGGATCAAGAAGAACCTTTCCCACTGCCATACCATAGGAGGCATCAGCAACCTCTCCTATTCCTTCAGGGGAAACAATGCCTTGCGCAACGATATGCATGCCATCTTCCTTGACCTCTCCGAGCTGGATATGGCCATCGTGAATCCAGCGGTAGGCAGGGATGTGCAATCCATAGAACCAAGGGCTAAGGATATCATCACCCGCGCCCTGCTTGCAGGGGGTGAGGACCTTCCCTCTGTCAGAAAGGAGCTTATCGACCTTGCCTTGGAACCAAGCCAAAAAAAGATTCGCAAAGGAACAGAAACAACAGCCACTGGGACTATGCACCAGGGGAATAGGGCTGAAGAGTGGAAAAGCCTTCCTCCTCGAGAACGGCTAGTGCAGGCGGTTCTCAAGGGGGAAAACAGCTTTCTTGAATGTGACCTTGTTTCTCTTTCTGAAGAGAATCCCCTCGCTCTTGTTGAAGGGCCCCTGATGGATGGGATGAAAGAAGTAGGAGCCCTTTTTGGGAAAGGCAAGCTTTTCCTTCCTCAGGTGGTACGTAGTGCACGTACCATGAAGATGGCTGTTGATATCCTCCAACCGCGCATTACTGCCTTTCTTGAGGGATCAAAAGCTGTTTTGAGCAACCATAAGAAGAAGACTGTTATCATGGCAACGGTCAAGGGAGATGTGCATGACATCGGCAAGAACATAGTCAGCCTGATCCTCACCTGTAATAACTTCGAGGTCATTGACCTTGGGGTGATGGTTCCCAAGGAGACTATCCTTGCATCGGCTATGGAGAACAATGCTGATCTTGTCGGTCTCAGCGGGCTTATAACCCCCTCACTGAGGGAGATGGCATCGGTGATCAGGTTGTTTGAAGAGAAGGGCTTCACCATACCCATCTTTGTGGGAGGAGCCACTACCAGTGCCCTACACACCGCGGTCAGACTGTCTCCCCTGTATGGGGGGCCTGTCATACAGACCAAGGATGCCTCGGCTATGGCCCTGACTGCCCAGCTGGCAGTAGGTGAAGGGCGAGAGAAGTTCTTTCGTGAACATGCTGAAGAAACACTCAGGCTGGTACAAGAGGACCAGGGGAGGGAGAGTACGCCGCTGGGCTTTGACTATGCCGCTCTTCTGGCAAAGCAGGAACAGAAACGATCAGGTACCAAAGCAAAGGAATACGGGGTCTTTGTCCTGAAGGATTTCTCCCTCCCTGTTTTGGCAGAGAAGATCAACTATAAGATGTACTGCTCTGCCTGGAAGGTTCCCTTCGCAAGTGAAGAGGGACAGAAGCTGGTACGGGAAGCGAAGGAACTTCTGGAAAAGAAAGAAATACAGGACCTCTTCACTGCAGGCTGCAAGGTTGTCTGCGGACTCTTTCCTGCCCACAGTGATCGGCTTGAAGTGCAGGTAGGCCCTGCCTCCTTCTTTTTCCTACGCAATGAAGAGAATGGATTCTCACTCGCCGATGCTATCGCCAAGGACGATACGGTAGGCTTGTTGGTTGCTACTTCAGCCCTTGAGCTTGGTGCGTACATGAAGCAAGCTAACGAAGGGTTAAACCATCTGGCGCTTCAGATGCTTGCTGACAGGCTTGCCGAGGTTCTTGCTGATGAGGCGGAGGCTTTTCTTAGGGAGAAGTGGGGATGTTCCTGTTCTTCTTTCATCAGGCCAGCCCCAGGATACTCATCGTGGAGTGACCATAGTGAGAAGCGTACCCTCTTTGACCTGCTCGGAGCCGAAGAGAAAATTGGTGTCCGACTTACCGAGAGCTTTGCCATGGATCCTGCCTCTACAGTCTGTTCCATGCTCATAGGTGGGGAGGGCCTTCGGTATTTCTCCATTGGCAAGGTTTCAGAGGCTCAAGTTGCTCTCTATGCCCAAAGGAAGGGCATTGCAAGGGATACGCTTGTCACACTGCTCTCTGGTATGGAATACTAGGGCTATGAAAGTTATAGACATCCTAAACCAGGCTAAGAAGCCGCTGTTCACCTTTGAACTGGTCCCTCCCTTGAAGGGTGGGAATGCAGAAGTGCTCTTGGATACTGTACGGTCTCTGAGCCTTTTCGAGCCTGCCTACATCAATGTGACAAATCACCAGGCAGAGGTTGTCTATGTAGAGCGCCCAGATGGGTTGCTCGAACGGCGGACTGTACGCAAGAGACCTGGCACCATTGCATTATCTGGGCTTATCCAGCATACCTTCAACATACCGGTGGTTGCCCATCTTATCTGTGGTGGCATGCGTAGTGAAGAGATTGAGGACGCCCTGTTGGAACTCAACTTCTTGGGCATCAACAATGTCCTTGCCCTGCGGGGAGACCCCCCACACGGACAGAAACGGTTTGTCCCTATCAAGGGAGGGCATGAGTATTCCAGTGATATGGTCACACAGATAGCAAACCTGAATCGGGGGATCTATCTGGATGAGTCTCTGGTCAACGGCGATAAGACAAACTTCTGCATAGGAGTTGCAGGATACCCGGAAAAGCACGCAGAGGCAGCAAATCGCCTCTCTGATTTGGAACACCTAAAGCATAAGGTTGCCTGTGGGGCACAGTACATCGTGACACAGATGTTCTTTGACAACAGTGTTTTCTATCGGTTTGTCCAAGAGTGTCGCCAAAGTGGTATCACCGTTCCCATCATTCCCGGCATCAAACCGATCGGCAGCAAGCGTGATCTTGCCACCATCCCCCAGACATTCCATGTTGATTTTCCCCCAGAGCTCGTCGAACTCCTTGAAAAAGCAAAGAAACTCTCCGAAGTGAAGGAAGTTGGGATATATTGGTGTAAGAAGCAGGCAAAGGACCTGATCGAACAGGGGGTTCCCGGCGTCCACTTCTATACTTTGGGAAAGGCTGAGGCTGTTTCCCAAGTCGTGAGGGACGTTTACTGATACGGATCATAAAGGAGTTTGTAATGGCTGGAACTGGTGCAATTACTAAGAAGAATAGTGCGTTTGTATTGAGGCTTGTCATTTCCCTGCTGTATATCAGCATAGGACTTCAAGGTCTCATTTCCCGTGGAGGAAGCTCCGGTATAGGAGCGTTGTATGCTGCATTCAGCAGTGACGTGATCATCTATCTGGTTGCTGTCATCGTGATGCTCGGAGGTCTTGTCATGCTTATTCCCTTGTTTACGAATAAGCTCCCAGACGTATTTGTCAAAGCGGGAACTATTGCAGTGCTGGTCATCTGGGTAGCGGTTATCTTCTTTGCCGACATTGCCCCGGGCTTTCGTGGCTTTAGGGCAGAGCATTGGGTCTCTTGGATAGAGAGCGTGATGTTCCATCTGATTGTCCTGATCGCAACCTTTGATGTTTCTAAGAAAGCTTTATCGTGAAATCTCCACTCCTGCCTTCGGGCAGGTTTGCTGTTGTGGGCACTTCGAACACCATGGGCTGACTGGGGTGCAGATGAGCTGTCCGTAGGTCACCAACAGTTCATTAAGTGGTATCCAAAATCTCCTGGGCATGACATTCTGAAGTGCAACTTCTGTCTGCTCAGGCTTTTGTGTGGTTACCCATCCCATCCTGTTTGCAATCGTATGTACATGGCAGTCCACACAGATGGCCTCTATGCCGAAGCCCAGGTTTAGGGTTAGGTTGGCCGACTTTATCCCAACACCAGGCAGTTCCATCAGCTCTTCACGTGAGCAAGGGACCTTCCCTCCGTATTCAGAAAGCAGTATTTCGCTGATGGAGTGTATGGTCTTTGCCTTGGTCCTATAGAATCCTGCAGGATAGATAGCCGTCTCTATTTCCTCCAAAGACAGCCCAAGCATGGAAGAGGGGGTATCGGCAAGGGAAAAGAGCCTGTTGCTTGAAGCAAGGGTAACCTCATCTCGTGTCCTTAATGAGAGGATAGTGGCGATAAGTACACGGTAGGGGTCTTTATTCTGTCCAGCGATGATGGATAGGGCGGGTAGTGTCCGGCCTTCGCTTTCGATGGCCTTTCTGAACGAGGAGAATATCTCATCCCAGTAGTGATTTCCCATAGCAGATTTCATACCATGCCAGGATTAAAAAGACAATGCTCACTTGACCTTTTGGAGGATACATTCTAGCGTGTTCGCATGATAATCGTACTCAAGAAACACATAACCGAGGTGCAGCAAGAGAACATCAGGTCCTTCTTGGTTGGCAAGGGTTACACCGTCAAGGAAATCATTGGACAGGAAGAGACTGTCTTTGGTGCTGTGGGCCAGAGTTCTCTCGATCTTCGTGAGGTTGAGTTACTCGAAGGGGTGGCAAAAGTCATTCCCATCAGCAAGCCCTACAAGCTCGCTTCACGCGAGCTGAAGAAAGAGGACACCATTGTTACTGTGGGTAAGGTGAAGATTGGAGGCAATCGGGTCGCCATCATCGCCGGTCCCTGTGCTGTTGAGAGCCAAAAGCAAATCATGGAGATTGCCCAGGCTGTCCGTGATGCCGGCGCCGTCATGTTGCGTGGTGGGGCTTTCAAACCTAGAACCTCTCCCTATGCCTTCCAAGGCATGGGTGAGGAGGGGCTGAAGTACCTCAAGGAGGCAGGGGAGAAGTATGGCCTGCCTATCACCAGCGAGATTGTCAATCCCGGTGATGTCGATATGATGGCCAACTATATAGACATGTTCCAGATAGGGGCTAGGAACATGCAGAATTTCGAGCTCTTGAAGGCTGTAGGGAAGACCGGAATGCCGGTAATGCTCAAGCGAGGGCTCAGTGCGACCATTGAGGAGTGGCTCATGGCAGCCGAATATCTTATGGCTAGTGGTACCGATCAGATTGTTTTGTGTGAGCGGGGTATCCGCACATACGAACGTGCAACGCGCAACACCCTTGACTGCAGTGCCATCCCTGTTATCCAGAAAATGACCCACCTGCCGATTATCGGCGACCCCAGCCATGCTACAGGCATCAGGGATATGGTCAGTCCGATGGCCCTTGCCTTGGTTGCCAGTGGAGCCTCTGGTCTTATGGTCGAGGTGCACAACCACCCCGAGTTGGCCTTCAGTGATGGCCCGCAATCTCTCTATCCCTCCCAGTTTGAGAAGCTGATGCGTGATTTGCACGCACTTTGTCCGGTGGTAGGCAAGTCCTTGGAAAGGATTCCCCTTTCCCTTCCCACTGCAAAGAAAGGGGATACAAAAGGGAAGAAAGCTTCCTCCCTTACGGTTGCATTCCAGGGAGAACGGGGTGCTTTCAGCGAGCTCGCCATCAGGCGTTCCTTTGATGAGAGTGCCACAACTCTTCCCTGCAAGCAGTTTGGTGATATCTTTGAAGCCCTGATGCAGGGAGAGGCAACCTATGGTATGATTCCCTTGGAGAACACCCTTGGTGGGACCATCTTCGATACGCTGGACCTTTTGGACCGCTACCCCGATATTCAGGTGGTAGGGGAACAACAGATCAGGATTGTGCATAACCTCATTACCCTTCCGGGGGCTAAGCTTGAGGATATCAGGAAAGTCTATTCCCATCCACAGGGGCTTGCCCAGTGTGTGGACTACCTGCGTGGGGAGCTTAGCCATGCTGAGGCAATACCCTTCTTTGATACGGCAGGTGCCGTGAACTTTGTGAAGACCTCCAACGACAAGACTCTCGCTGCCATTGCAGGGTCTCCTGCAGCAGCAGTCCATGACATGGAGATTCTCGCAGAAGGAATAGAGAGTAATCCCCGCAACTATACCAGGTTCTATATAATCTGCAAGGAGGAGATGGCCCAAGCGTTCCGATCCATCTCGCCTGTTAACCGTGCTTCACTCAGGTTTACTGTCCAAGACCGCCCTGGTTCTCTGTTTGAAGCCTTGTTGGTCCTTACCAAGCATGGGCTTAATATGAAGAAGCTGGAATCCCGACCCATACCAGGAAAACCCTGGGAGTACTCTTTCTTTGTGGAGACCGAACTTGGACAGGATGAAGGTTCCTTTGAGCATGCCTTGGATGAACTGAAGAGTTGTTGTGCTTCAGTCCGCGTACTGGGAACGTATACGGCAGGCATCTAGGATGGGTAAGATTCTGGGCTTTGTACCTTCAAGGTTGGTGATGGGTGTCCTCTCTTCTGATGAGGGAGCACACCCAGAACTCTTTTCCATCCTTGAGGGGAAGTTCGGGCCCATCTTGGAGTCTAGCGAGGCTGTTCCCTTTACCTTTACCGATTATTACAATGATGAAATGGGCTCTGAACCTCAAAGATTCTTCTTGGTGTTTGAAAGGTTGTATGACCCTTCACTGCTTGCAGAGGCGAAGCTCATTACCAATGAAGTCGAAGAGCAATTCAAGAAAGAGGGAGGCCGTACCATCAATTTGGATCCCGGCTTGCTCAGTGCAGAGAGCCTTATCCTTGCCACCACCAAGAACCGCTCCCATCGCATTCCCTTGCAGAAAGGGATTTATGCAGAGGTAACTCTCATCTATGGAAAGGGTCAGTTCAACGCCCTTCCCTGGACCTATGCCGACTATAGGAGCAAGGACTTTTGCCTCTTATTCAAGCACTATCGAATCGAGTACATGAAAGCTATCAAGGGCCTACAGAGCAAAGTCAGAGCAAATATAATACCTAATAGGCAAATATAAGCCATCATTAGCAGTGAAGGGCAAATTTTTTTTGTGTGTAGTGAGCAGTACCTTTTATGGGGGATGAGTTACTATCCTGTTTTTTTGTTGTTTTCTTGGTAGTATCGGTTTTGGATCCTACCTGTATAGGCACAGGATCGTTTTCTCTCGGAAACACAGATGCAAAAGTCTAGACGAGGTTGTCGTTGTCAAGATTAGATAATTCAGTACGAAACATCAAATTTGGAA